>Ga0105048_10007387_pt1 | contig 17658 bp, 16 predicted proteins | sample MAT05_FD_78382 | JGI IMG/M metagenome (GOLD analysis project Ga0105048, IMG submission 78382) | Freshwater microbial communities from Lake Fryxell liftoff mats and glacier meltwater in Antarctica - MAT-05 | ecosystem: Environmental > Aquatic > Freshwater > Ice > Liftoff microbial mat | place...
CGGTGGAGTTGCTCGGCATTGTTCCGCTGACGGACGTGAATGGCGTGCGCCTGACTGGTCGTCCGCCTGACCTTCCCGGGCGGGAGCCCCTGTTCGATCTTGATGGCAATGCGCTGGCGCCGAGCCCGTTCGGCGGGGACATCGAAGCGATTGCGGCAATGCCCGATGGATCGTTCGTGCTGGCGGACGAGTACGGGCCTTCACTGTTGTTCGCAGGCCCGCAAGGCAGGGTCTCCGAGCGATGGGCGCCAGCGGGTGCGGGAGGCGCGTTTTTGCATCAGGGCGTTCTTGTTCGCGACGTGCTGCAGGAGCGCGCCCTGCGGCGTCGGCTCAATCGTGGGCTTGAGGCGCTATGTGCTTCTGAGGATGGCCGATGGTTGTATGCCGGCTTCCAGAGCGCCCTGGTAGGCGAGGGCAGCGCTTCGACCGAGATCTGGAAGCTGGACGCTGCAACCGGTACGTTGAAAGCGGCGTGGCAGTATCCGTTCGATGCGCCATCGCGTTTCCTGCGAGATGCGGCGCGTGGTGCGGTGGACGAGGGCGATCTCAAGGTCTGCGAGTTTGCCTGGGCGGGCGAGGATCGTCTGCTCGTGCTGGAGCGCATCGCCCACACGACGAAAATCTATCTGGCGGAGCTTGGAGCGGTGGTCGCCAAGACCCTTCTGTTCACCAGCGACGACCATCCCGAGATGGGACCGGACATGGAAGGGATGACGCTGCTTGCGCCCGATCAGATCCTGCTCGCGAGCGACAATGATTTTGGCGTTGAGGGCGCGGTGACTGAGTTTTGGCGCATTACGCTGGATGCGCCGACGACGTCCGCTACGCGCTGAGTTTCCGTGCGCCGTGTTCAACGATGAGCGACTTGTAGCCAGTTGCAATAGCGGTACGGCCGCCTGTGGCGGGCACGAAGACATACTCCGTCTCGATGCGGTCGTGGTGGATGTCGAGCGTGATATAGCCGCGCTGGCTTGCGTCCATCCATTTCAGGTTGGGGTTCTCGGCCATGAAGTCTGACGCGATTCGCGCCGCGTCTCCGTTGAAGCGGCGTTCGAAGCCGTAGGACGAAACGCTCTGGCCAGCGAATTCGACGCCGATGGCGCCGGCGCTGTCGGCAAGGTCGAACGCCCAAGCGTTGTGGCTGTCGCCCGTAAGTGTGACGAGATTGGCCCCGGCGCTGCGGGCGGCGGCATAGAGGCGCTCGCGGGCGGCCGGATAGCCATCCCACTTGTCGAGCGAGTAGGGCAGGCCCGCCGCATTGACCTTCGCGCGGCGGCCAAGCTCGGCGCGCATCTCAGGCGTAAGGCCACCCTTGACCCAGGCGTCGCCAGCGTTGGGGAAGCGCAGGGCGCCCATGATGACCTGCTGGATGAGTATCTGCCAGCGGATGCCATCGGCGGTGGATCGCTTAAGCCCATCGGCCAGCCAGTGTTCCTGATCTGCATCCATCATGGCGCGGCGCGCATCAACCAGCGGACCTGCGCCGAATGCGCCGAGACGGGCGGCGGTGTCACCGCCTGCGGACAGGATCGTGTCGAGTTCGCCGTCCAGTTGCTGGGAGCGACCGAGCAGACGCGTTTCGAGACGGTAAAGCGTGGCGAGGTCGCCGATGCGGTGGCTGCCATACCACTCGCTGTGCGCGGGCATCCATTCGCGCCATGCGCGCATGCCGGCGGCCTTGCGGGCGCTCCACTCCCCCTCCGATGCGGGGTCGTGCGCGCTGGCCCCATCCTGCCAGCTGTTGTTGGCGGACTCGTGGTCGTCCCACACAGCGATCATTGGCAAGCGGCGGTGAAGCTCGGCAAGATCGGGATCGGCGCGATAGCTGGCGTAACGCTGGCGATACTCGGCGAGCTGTACGATTTCGCCATTGGGCGCGAGGCCGCGGAGGGCGGCGAGCCCCGGTTGAGCATCGGGTCGGGTGACAGGGGATTCGTAGATGTAGTCGCCGGTGTGGATCGCGAGGTCGATATCATAGCGCGCGGCTGCGTGGGCATAGGCGTTGAACCAGCCCGACGTTCCGTTCGAACAAGAGAACACGGCGATACGGAAGGACGGCGTTGCGCCATCAGGCAGGGTGCGTGTGCGGCCCGTGGCGGAAGCCTGCCCGTCAGGCGCGATGAAACGATAGTAGAGCCAGCTGCCCGGCGGCAGGCCGTCGACGATGGCGCGGGCGCAGCAGTCCGACGCCGGTGATGCTTCGACCTGACCTGTCGTCACCTTGCGCTGGAACGCCTCGTCCTCTGCGACCTCGACGCGCAGCCAGACGGGTGAGCGCGAAGCATAGCGCGTCCACAGCACGACGCGGTCCTGGCCCGGATCGCCCGAGGCGACGCCGTGGGTGAAGCCGGTCGTGGTCTGCGCTGCGGCGCGGCCGGGAAGAACGGCGAGGGACAATCCCGAGGCGCCCGCCAGCAGCAGACGGCGGCGATCTATGATCAGGGTCATGGCCGAACTCCCGAGGCTCTGGGCGTTCTATGATGGATCCGTGACGGTTTGGCGTCAGCGGCGGATCAACCCGGCGGACGCAGGAAGTCCTTCTTGCCGAGGTGGACGCCGTTGTGGCGCAGGATGTTGTAGGCGGTGGCGGTGTGGAAATAGAGGTTGGGGAAGACCCAGCCCTGCAGATAAGCCGCGCAGGTCATCGGGATTTCCTGGCCACCGCCGATGGGGATGTTCACCACGGTATCCGTGCGCGCGTTCATGGCCTCGGCGGACGCAGCCTGCACATAGGCGTTGGCTTTCTGGGCGCGGTCGATGAGTTGCAGGAAGGTGGACTCAACATCCGGGAAAGCTGGCAGCTCAGCTCCAGCAAGGCGGGCCGCTCCGCGCGTGAGGCTGTCGCACGCGATCTGCACCTGCCGCGAGAGTGGGAACATGTCAGGGAAGAGACGGAAGTTCAGAAACACATCCTCGGGGACTTTCGTCGCTGTCGCATAATCCGCACCCTTCTTCAGGATGCCACCGAGGGCGCCGAGCGTCTGCTGGCAGGCGGTCTTGATCAGGTCGGAAATCGGAACAGTCATGGAGAACCCCGTCACGGTTGAGGCGCTGTCATAGCTTGGTCGCCAGCGGCCTGCACGCGCGAATTTTGGGCAGGCCAGCTTGCGCCGACCGCGGAGCCTCTCTACGCCGGACGGAACCGGGGAGGACGGATTGCGCAAGCGCCTTGTCATCATGGCGTGGCTACACATCGCCGTTGGCGTGGTGGGGCTCGGCCTTTTTGCGGCGCTGATCGGGGCGTTCCTGCTGGCGCGCGATCCGGAATACAACGACGAGTTCGCGATGTTCGCCGGCGTGCTTGGCTTTCTCAGCGTGCTCCACTTCCTGCCGATGTTCGTGGGTGGTGTGGGTTTGCTGCGGCGCAAGCCATGGGCGCGGATGATATTGTGGGCCGTGTCGGCCCCGCTGGCGCTGCTCATACCCGTGGGCACGCTGCTCGCAGGCTACAATGTCTGGGCCATGATCACGACAGCGGAAGATGCCGGGTCCATGTTCTCCAGCGACGCTGTTGCGCGGGTCGAGCGCGTCGTCCGCAATGCGCTGCGCAACATCGTGCTGATCCTGATCGCGCTGTTCATCCTGGGTCTGATCGTCGGCGTCGGCTGGCTGTTCCGCGATCAGATCGATCCGCCGCGCGAGCAGATACTGACGCCGATGCCGGAAATGCCGTCGTTCGAGCGGCCGGAGTTCAAGGTCCCCGAGTTCAACCGGCCTGAGCTGCCGACCGAACCGGCACAGTGACATTGCACAGGCCGATGCGGCCCACGGGCTTGGTGTAGAAATCATCCTTCCGCCAGCGGCGCGAGTTCACCAGCGTGTCGAAGCTCGCGCTGTCTGTGCGCATGATCTCGAGCGGGGTGCGTTGTTCGGGCGGCAGATCCGAAGCGATCTTGATGTCTGCATAGCGCTGGTATTCTTCCGGCGTCTTGTAGAAGCCGGCGTCCCCCGTACCGCGCGGGAAGGACGACATGATCTCCATCCCCTGTACGACGCGCCCCAGCATGGTGAGCTGACGATCGAGGTTGCGCGGGCTGTGGCCGATGATGACGTAAAGCTCCGTCCCTCCACCGGAGTTCTCGTCGTTCTCGCGGCCCACGCCGACCATGCCATAGCAGTGCGTGAGCCAGACGCGCGTGGCGTCGCGCGCGGCGTATATGCCGTTCACGAAGCCGACTTCGGGCGCATAGGTGTCTGGGTCAGGCAGCACGTCGAAGTTGGCAATGGCGGCGCGGGGCAGGGTGAATTCGGCGTTCAGCTTCTCAACGCCACGCTGGGGCGGACGCGCGGGATCGGCTGCCTGCGCCCACTGCGACACGAAGTTGTCCTGCACGCGCGTGACGGCGCCGTTGGCGAAGAATCCTTCGCGGGAGAGCGTCTTCACATTGGCGACGTGGTTGGGCGAGAATTCCGGCGCGAGTTCGATGATGACGCGACCCCCGCCTTTTCCGTTCTGGCCCGGGAAGTCCATGTAAAGCGTGTTCTCCGGGTCAAGCGTGCGCCACTCGTCAGGCTTGGAAGCGGCGATAACTTCGGCGGGCGAGGGCGTGTTGCCTTCTGGTGCAGCAGGGATGGCTGGCGCCGACTGGCAGGCGGCAAGGGCCAGGGCAGCCAGGCAAGACAGAATGCGCATCGATCGTCCCTCACGTGTCAGCTCACGCGACAATGCGATGGTTTCGAACGCGGCTCAATGTGTAATCCGCAAACGCAAAAGGCGCCACCCGAGGGCGGCGCCTTTCCACTCACCTGAAGATCTGGGCGGGAGCACAGACCTGCGGGCGTGAAGCTGTTGACTAACCGCGCGGCTGGCCGTTGTCCCAATAGGTCCGGCCCGTGCTGCGGTCGACGTAATAGTAACGTTGGGCGTTGTTGTCGTAGATCATCTCGTCACGAGCGGCGACTTGCTTGCCGCCGACGAAGCATCCGCCCTGTTCCTGGCAGCCCGTGTAGTAGCCGACAGCCGCTCCGAGTGCGCCGCCGATCAGGGCGCCAGAGAGATCATCGTCTGCGACGGCCGCGCCTGCAACAGCGCCAAGGGCTCCGCCGATGGCAGCGTTGCGCTGTGACGGATCCCAGCCATCCATGGTGTTGCAGGCGGCGAGTGAGAGGCTGGAAACGGCTGCGCAGAATGTGACTTTGAGAGTGTTCATCGCGTGGTCCCTTCTCCGCATTGGAGCGTGTCTGCAGGGGGTAACGACGATCCGCGATGACCGTTCCGATAAAAGGCTTGCTTCTGCAGTGGAACCAAATGCAGCTTAGTCGAAATCGCCTGCGGATGCTGGTTAATCGATCCGCACACGCAGCTCCTCAAGCCCCCGGAACCCCGGAAGTTTGCGCCAGTTTGGACGGGCGCCAGGTTCCGCCAGGCGAATGTCTGGGAGGCGATCAAACACGCGCGCCAGCAAATGCTTCGCTTCCATGCGGGCCAGCGGCGCACCCGGGCAGATATGGGTGCCTCCTCCGAAGGCCAGGTGGCGTGATGCGCGGGACCGCGTGACATCGAATGCACCCGCACTCGGGAACGCAGCTTCATCGCGGTTCGCCGATCGTGTGAACACGTTGAGAGCAGCGCCCGCTTCAACAGGACATCCCGATAACTGTTCGTCGCGGGTTGCGATCCGCCACGTAAAATCGACCGGGGCGTCGTAGCGAAGAGCTTCTTCGACTGCGTTGGACCATAGAGCCGGGTCGTCGCGGAGCTTCGAGAGCTCCGAAGGGTGGGTCAGCAGAAGTCGCGTGGCGTTTCCGATCAGGTCCGTGGTGGTCACGTTGCCCGCGATCAGCAGGCCACGGATGTTGTAGGTGATCTCGGTGTCGGAAAGCGGGGTGCCACTTGCTTGCTTGCGCGCCATATCTCCGAACAAGTCGTCGGGCGGATCCGTCTTCGCATCGGCGAACCGGTTACGGATATAGTGTGCAAGACCGTTGAACGCCGCGACAAGGGCGGCGACATTCTCCGGTGTGCGGTTCGGGTTGAAGGTCTGTACGATGCCGTCGAGCCATTCCCGGAATGTCGCCAGCGTTTCAGGCGCGACGCCCAGGATCGAGCCGATACAGGCGACCGGCACGGGCTCCGCCAGTTCTTTCATCAGATCGAATTCGTCTACGCCTTCAAGACGATCAAGCGCGGTTTCAACGATGCGGATGCATTCCGGCTCGAAGCGGGCAATGCGGGCATAGAGGGCGTGTACCAGCGGATTGCGCACGCGCGCGTGCTCTTCGCCGTCGAGTTCCAGCATGGAGGCGCGCTGATCATCCGGAAAGGCGAGTCCGTCAGGAACCGTGCTGCGGCGGCGGCGGATGGCGACGGCGGCGGGCTCGGCCCTGTCCGGGTTCTTGGCGTGGGAGTTGTCAATGAAGATGGCGCGCGCGTCCGCCATTCGCCCGACCAGCCACGCGCCGCCGGCCTCGTCGCGATGCAGCGGACACTCAGCCCTCAATGCCTCAAGGTGAGGATAGGGGTCTTCGCGGGCTGCCGTATTGGCGGCGGTCAGGTCGAGAATGCGGAATTGCGATGCGCCGCTGTCTGCCACACGACCCTCCGACGCTGACCACGACCCATGGAAAAAGCAACCTAGGGTTGTAGTCTCGCGTGGTCAAGACGGCAGGCGTGATCTGTCGTTCGACAGGTTGAGGGCGAAGCGAAGTCAGGTGGGCGGCGTGCCGAGCGCCTCATCCCGAACTGGTCGAAGGACGAGGCGCCCGGCTTGCGCGTACTACAGAACGTCGAGCATCTTGGCGACGAGCGGGTGCCGGACAACGTCGCCCTGTGCGAGGCGGCAGACCGCGATGTCGCCTTTCATGCTCTCGATCTTGTCGGCCACCGGCGCGAGGCCAGATTGGTCGGCCGTCAGGTCCGATTGCGCCGGGTCGCCAGTCACGATCATCTTCGAGTTCCAGCCTAGACGGGTGAGAATCATCTTGAGCTGCGTGTAAGTGCAGTTCTGCGCCTCATCCACCACGATGAACGCGTTGTTGAGCGTGCGGCCGCGCATGAAGCCGACTGAGGCGATCTCGATCTGTCCTTCGGCGATCATGGCCTTCACCTGCTTGGCCGACATGCGATCCTGCAGCGCATCGTAGAGCGGGCGCAGATAGGGCGCGAGCTTCTCTTCCATATCGCCAGGCAGGAAGCCGATGTTCTCGCCGGCGTCCACCGCAGGACGGCAGAGCACAATGCGTCCGACCTTTCCGATGCGCAGCGCTTCCACAGCCTTTGCGATGGCCAAATAGGTCTTGCCCGTGCCGGCGGGACCGAGAGCGAGCACGAGATTGGAATTGTCGATGGCTTCCATCAGGCGCGCCTGGCCTTCAGTCTTCGGCGTCACATTCTTGACGTAGGCCTGCTCGCGCACCGGCTCGCGATGCGTTTGCTGCTCCTGTTGTGGGACATAAGGTCCGCGCTTCTTCTTCCGCGGATAGTGCTCGTCATCCGATATTGGATCCCAGCCGCCTTCAATGACGCTGAGCTGAACGCCTCCAGCATCCCGATCGCGGCGGCCCTGGAATTCGGCACGGACCCGGCGGACAGCGGCACGTTTACCCATTGAAGTACTCCTTGGCTGAAGTCGACAGAGGCTTAGGCAGAGACGATCCGGAAACAAAAACGCCGCGAGCCAGAGAGGCGCCGCGGCGATGTGATGTCTGGATTTTGAATGCGAGCCGAAGTGGCGGCGGTCGCCGAGACGGGCGACCTGCTGCGTTGAAGGTGGATGGTGCAACCGTGCGCGGTCGACTCAATCCCGTTCCCCGTATCTCGGCAGGCGCAGAGAAAAGACGCGCCATCCGAATCAGCTTCCCTACAGTTAGACTAGTTGCCCATTAACGGAACTATAAAGAGGCAGTTCCGCCACAGGCGCCAAAACTCGTCATCTGATGCGCAATGCTGCATTTCTGTGACAGCGGCGCCGGATTTGGAGTCGCTCACGCCTTGTGGCGTGTCACTATAGGTGAACTGCAAGGAAAAGGACCCGCCAGATGGCGATCTACGAACTGGACGGCGTGAGGCCACGTGCGGAGGGCGACCACTGGATCGCTGATAGCGCCAGCGTGATGGGCAATGTGATCCTCAAGCAGAACGCCAGCGTCTGGTTCAACGCGACGCTGCGCGGAGACAACGATCCCATCACCATCGGCGAGAACACGAACATCCAGGACGGGTCTGTGCTGCATACTGATGTCGGTATCCCGCTTACGATCGGCGCCAACTGCACGATCGGCCACATGGTGATGCTGCACGGCTGCACGATCGGCGAGAACACGCTGATCGGCATCGGCACGATCATTCTCAATGGCGCAAAGATCGGGAAGAACTGCCTGATTGGCGCGAACTCGCTGATCACCGAGGGAAAGGAAATTCCTGACGGCTCGATGGTGATGGGCGCGCCTGGCAAGGTGGTGCGCGAACTCACCGAGCAGCAGATCCAGGGGATCACCGGCTCGGCGCTGCACTATGTCGAGAACTGGAAGCGCTACGCCAGGGGACTGAAGAAGATTGGCTAGCCCTGCGGCCCGACGCCATACTCTTCGCGGAAGGCTTCGAATGGCGCGGCGACGGTCAGCACCTGGTACGGGAAGCTGAGCCAAGGCCGATCCACATCCAGCGTTTCGAGATTGCGATGGAACGCCTCGGCGATTGACGGTTTCACGCGCCCTCGGAAGTCGAGGAACTGGCCCCAAGTCGAAAGACCGTGTGTCGCGCGTGGCCCGGCCACTGGCTGGCGTGAGGCGGCGTATGCCGGCGGAAACAGGCGGCGATAGGCCTCCGTATTGTAGAGCCACGAACCGCCGATGATCGCTTTTGCATTGGGCCATGCACTGGCGATGTGCCTGACCATGGCAGTGAGGTCAGAGCGGCATTCGTCCTGTTGCGAAGGATCAAGCGGGCCAATCTCGGGCATAGGCGCCCGGTTCACGAAGTGAATCCGCACGTCACCCTCGCGCGTCGGCGCCTCGCACGCGAAGTGCAGCCCGAAGCGAACGCGGTCATCCGGCCATGGGTCGTACGGCAGATGCGCGTACGCGCTCACCAGTCGATCAAGTCGGGCCGGGGCAGGCAGCGCCGCAGCATCCTTCACCAGTGCGAGGAAGGTTGCGTCCGGCGCTTGTTTCGACAAATTTCCGTAGCCGAACGGGCGATGAAGGTTCGTCTGCCATGTGATCGCTTCATCCAGTGGCATTCCGGCGCGCACGGCAAACACATCGGCGTAGCGCAACTGCAGGTCAAAGAAGCCGCGCGCGTGCTCCGCGGCCGCCATGCCCTTCGCGTCTGTCATCGCTGCTTATCCGCCCTTCGAGTCCCGCTATCCTAGCGTATGGCGCGGCAGCGCCTATATGTCGGCCATGGCAAAACTTTCCGTTCTTGATCTTGCGCCCGTTGTTGAGGGCTCCACCACGCGGGAGGCCTTGCAGAACAGCCTTGATCTTGCGCGCCACGCCGAAAAGCTGGGCTACAATCGCTTCTGGCTGGCCGAGCACCACAACATGCCGGGAATCGCCAGCGCCGCGACAGCCGTGGTGATTGCGCATGTGGCGGCGGGGACGTCGAAAATCCGCGTGGGGGCAGGCGGGATCATGCTTCCCAACCACGCGCCGCTGATGGTGGCCGAGGCGTTCGGTACGCTGGCTGAACTTCATCCGGGGCGGGTCGACCTAGGGCTTGGTCGGGCGCCGGGAGCGGACCAGGCGACCATGCGCGCCCTGCGCCGCTACATGGCCGGAGCGGATTCGTTCCCTGCGGATGTGCAGGAACTGCTCGGCTGGTTCGATCCTGTCGTGCCGGGGCAGACCGTGCAGGCCGTGCCAGGATCAGGCGCGGATGTGGATGTCTGGATTCTCGGCTCGTCGCTGTTTGGCGCTCAACTCGCCGCCCACATGGGGCTGCCCTACGCGTTCGCATCCCACTTCGCGCCGGGCGACATGATGGGCGCGATCAAAATCTATCGCGAGCGGTTCAAGCCCTCGCCACGGTTGCAGGAGCCATACGTCATGCTCGGCCTCAACGTGATCGCGGCCGAGACGGATGATGAGGCCAAGCTGCTGTTCACGTCGATCCAGCAGGCGTTCGCGAACCTGCGGCTCGGCCGGCCCGGCAAGATGCCGCCGCCGAAAGCGGATCTGCAGCTTGATCCCATGGTGGCGCACGGCATTGCACAGGCGCTGTCATGCTCGGTCGTCGGCGGACCTGCGAAGGTGAAACAGGGGATCGCGGACTTCGTCGCGCAGACCGGCGCGGACGAACTGATGGTCACAGGCTCGGTGTGGGATCACCAGAAGCGCCTGCGCAGCTATGAGATTGCTGCGGCGAGTATTGGTTAGATGTCGGAACCGCCGGGCTGGAGCCCGGCGTTCCCGCTCGCTACCGCGCGTCGCGCTTGGGCTTGCCGCGGAACGGCTTGCCGGCGCCGCCGGGCTTGTCGAATGCGCGGAAGGGCTTGTCGCTCCGGAACTTCTCTCCACCGCGCGGCGAAGACGATTTTGCATCGCTCTTCGGTCCACGCGGCTTGAACGATTTGCCCGCGGGCTTGTCACCGAACTTGCGGAACGGCTTGTCGCCCTCGGCGCGCGCGGGGCGGTCGCCTTCAGCGCGTGGCGCGCGGGGTTTCAAGCCTTCAGTCTTGCGATCGCCATCGCGGGCGCGGCGTTCGCCGAAGGGGGGCTTGGGTCCACGTGCAGGGCGGGTGTCAGCTTCCGGCGACCAGGCGCGTTTGGGCGTCTCCTCCGCATCCGATGTCAATGACGGGATCTTGCCGTCAGCGCGGGCGGCGTCGCGGCGGGCCTTGCGGTTGAGGCCGCTGGGATGGAGATGTGGCGGCGTCTGCTGCGTGACGGCTTCACCAGCGCCAAGCGCGGAATAGACCGGGTCGGCCGCGAGTTTCGCGCGCTCGTTGTCGCGCTGCTGGTGGCGGGCGGCGCGGGCTTCATCGCGCGCAGACGGCTTGAAATCTTCGCGGGGCGGACGGGCATCGGCGCGCGGTTCGCGCTGCGGGCGGTCGCCGTACTCGCGCTTCGGACGATCCTCGCGCGGCGCACGATCGGCGCGTGGGCCGTCGCCATCGCGGCGCGCCCGCATGGGATGCACACTGTCGCTTGCGCTCGGGGCGCTGGTGGGTTCGATGTGGATCTTGTCGTCCCGCGTGTCGCTGACCGCGATGGCGAAGGCTGCCGCAGCGTGGCCGACGATCTCGAACTTGGTCTCGTCGCCGAAGATGCGGATCGGGCCGATCTCGGCCTTGGTGATGTGACCGACGCGGCAGATCAGCGGCAGGATCCATTTCGGATCGGCATTGCGCTCGCGGCCGACATTGAGACGGAACCACACGCCATCGCCTTCGGATGCTGCAAAGCCACGCTCGGAGCGGGCGCGGGGGGCGGGGCGTTCGCCAGAATCCCTGAAGCCTGAATCCCGGTCCCGAACGCTGGAGTCGCGCGGACCGGTTGCGCCGGTCTGACGCTCGAAGGTCTGTGCGTTGCGCATGCGGCCGTCGTCGGACACATCTTCCGGCTCCGGGAGTTCGTTGCGGAGCAGGCCGATCAGGGCGGCGGCGAGCTGTTGCGCAGGGATGCGCTCAGCCAGCTGGTTGACGATGTCCTGATCTTCCTCGGTCACCGTGGCGTTGAGCGCTGGGTGGCCCAGCAGGCGCTGGCGATCCTGTTCGCGGATTTCGCGGGCGGTCGGCGGGCCGCTCCAGGTCGCGTCGATGTTGGCGGAGGCGAGCACCTGTTCGGTGCGGCGGCGCTTCGTGTGCGTGACGAGAAGGACAGACGTGCCCTTCTTGCCGGCGCGGCCGGTGCGGCCGGAACGGTGCAGCAGCGTCTGCTTGTTAGTCGGCAGGTCGGCATGGATGACGAGGCCGAGGTCCGGCAAGTCGAGGCCGCGCGCAGCCACGTCGGTCGCGACGCAGACCTTGGCGTGACCATCGCGGAGAGCTTGCAGCGCGTCATTGCGTTCGCGCTGGTTCATCTCGCCGGACATGCCGACGGCGTGGAAGCCACGCTCGCGGAGTGAAGCGTGAAGGTGACGGACGGCTTCGCGCGTGGCGCAGAAAACAAGCGCGGCGCCGGCTTCGAAGTAGCGCAGCACGTTGACGACGGCGCGTTCAGTGTCGCCGGGCGAGACGCGCATGGCGCGATAGTCGATGTCGCCGTGCGGTTCTGTGGAGCTGGTCGTGTCGATGCGAACGGCATCACGCTGGTAGCCCTTGGCGAGCATCGCGATGCCGCGCGCGATGGTGGCCGAGAACAGCAGCGTGCGGCGCGTGTCGGCGGGGGTTGCATCCAGCAGCGTTTCGAGTTCTTCGCGGAAGCCGAGGTCGAGCATCTCGTCGGCTTCGTCGAGCACGGCGACTTTCAGCGCGGAGAGATCGAGATAGCCCTTGGTGAGGTGATCGCAGAGGCGGCCCGGCGTACCGATAACGATGTGGGCGCCGCGCGAGAGCAGCTGCTGTTCGGCGCGAACGCTCATGCCGCCGACGCACTGCACGATGCGCGCGTTTGTGTCGGCATAGAGCCATTCGAATTCACGGCTGATCTGCATGGCAAGCTCGCGCGTCGGCGCGATGATCAGCGCCATCGGTTGCTGGCCGGGTGCGCTGAAGCGCGGCTGGTCGCCGAGAAGGGTGGAGGCGAGGGCGAGGCCGAAGGCTACCGTCTTGCCCGACCCCGTCTGGGCCGAGACAAGCATGTCTGCATTGGGACGATCGGGGTTCGTGTCGGCTTCGACCACAGCGAGCTGAACCGGGGTCGGCTCGGCATAGCCACGCGCGGCAAGTGCGCGGTCGAGCGCGGGATGAACGGCAGGGAAGGGCATGGGATTCGTTTCAATCGGGGGCGGGCCGTCCCGGATGCGGGAAACAGGTCGCAGGTGGGGAGGCCGGGTCTGGCCGGGCTGCCATACAGCAATTGTGGATAAATACCAGCGGCGGCTACAGGCTAAGGCCCGCCAGCGTCAAACAACCGCGCCGAACAGCTGGCCGATACCGGCCGTGATCGCCATGGCGATCGCCCCCCAGAAAACGACCCGGATTATCGGCTTTGCCGGAGCGGCATGGCCCGCCCAGGCACCGAGGTAACCAAGAAGGGCAAGGAAGAGCAGCGAGGCGCCGCCGACATACCAGGTGAGGTGGTCGACGGGGGCAAGAAGGGCGGTCGCAAGAGGCAGGGCTGCGCCCACGGAAAAGGTCAGCGCCGAGGCGACAGCCGCCTGGACCGGTTTCGCCTCGGTGAATTCGGATATTCCCAGTTCGTCGCGCGCATGAGCTTTCAGGGCGTCCTTTGCGGTCAGTTGGTCGGCGACCTGCCGCGCCAGCTCCGGCGTGAGGCCGCGGCTGACATAGATCTGCGTCAGCTCCTCACGTTCGAACTCGGGCATTTCAGCAAGCTCGCGAGTCTCGCGCGCGAGGTCGGCTTTCTCCGCATCCGCCTGCGATGAGACTGAGACGTATTCGCCTGCCGCCATGGATAGCGCGCCTGCGATCAGCGCGGCTGTGCCGGACACCGCGATAGCGTTGCTGTCTGCGTTGGCGGCGGCGACGCCGACGATCAGGCTGGCGGTGGAGATGATGCCGTCATTGGCGCCAAGCACGGCAGCACGCAGCCATCCGATGCGCTCTGTCGCATGGCGTTCGATGTGAGGTTTCGAGCGGGCCATGGTTGCGCTTCCGATGCAGCGCCATCAGGCGTGCATATGCTGGCATAGTGCATTGCGCTGGATCAGGCGACTACTGGACTTCGTCCGAGTCCCACACGCCGCGAACCGCGATGTCGGCTTCGACGCCGACATTGTACCAAGCGAGCCGGTCCTTCGAGGCGTTCACGATGATGAAGTGCTCGTGGGGCCGCGTGGCGATCGTCAGTTGGCTGCGGATCCGCTGGATCGTCTGTTTGGAGCGCAGCACCCACATGTCGCCCGCCGCCCGGGTCATCTTGCCGGCATCGCGCAACACGCGCTCGAAACGATCGTTGCCGGCGAGCAGGCGGGCGGCGATGAAATAATTGCAGACCGGAACCTCGGTCTCGCCCGCATCAAGGCGCGGGTCGCCGAACTTGCGCTTCTTCGGTCCCTTGAAGTCCCAGCGCAGGTTGGGGTGGTGATCGGCGCGGTGGTAATCCGTATCGGTTCCGCAGGCGATGAACGAGCCAGCCTGGACGCGGCCTTCCTTCAGGAAGTCGATCAGGCGCGAGCGGGGATAGGGCCCGTATTCCTTGTCGCCGATCTTGATGCGCCACTTTACGCCTTCGAAGGGGGGCGGAGCTGCCTCCTCCCCATCAAAGTCCGTGTCGTCCACGGCCTGGCTAAGTTCGAGCGTGTCGCTCATTGAGCGTGTTCCGCTTACCCCGATTAGTGTTTACTTGTAGGTGAATCCACCTTGTCCAAAGGTAAACGACAGGCCGGGCATAGACCCAGCCAGACCCCCAGGGAGCGACCATGAGCAACTACGAATTCATCAAGACCGAGGTTGAAGGCCCGCTGTTCATCGTGACGATCAACCGTCCGGAACAGCTGAATTGCATGCATCCGATGGCGAATGCCGAGATGGGCAAGGCTTTTGACGAGTTCGCAGCCAACCCCAACCTGTGGGTCGCCATCGTGACCGGAGCCGGGGAAAAGGCGTTCTCGGCCGGCAACGACCTGAAATTTGCAGCCTCCGGCCAGAAATCCCCTGTTCCCATGCCGGCCTCGGGATTTGGCGGCCTGACCTCGCGTTATGACCTCTACAAGCCGGTGATCGCGGCCGTGAACGGCTTTGCCATGGGCGGCGGCTTCGAGATTGCGCTCGCCTGCGACATAATCATTGCCGCCGAGAACGCCAAGTTCGCACTGCCGGAGCCGCGTGTCGGCTTTGCCGCGCTTGCCTCGGGCATGCATCGCCTGCCGCGTGAAGTGCCCCTGAAGAAGGCGATGGGCATGATGCTCACCGGTCGCACCGTCCTCGCCGCCGAGGGCAAGGAGATTGGCTTCGTCACGGAAGTCGTTTCGCAGGGCAAGGCGCTGGAAGAAGCCAAGCGCTGGGCCGGTATGATCCTCGAATGCTCGCCGATGGCGATCAAGGCGACCAAGGAAACCGTGCTCACCGGCCTCAAGACGGCCGACCTCAAGGCTGCGTTCGATCACAAGGTTCCCGGCATTGCGAAGCTGATGGCCTCCGCCGACCACAAGGAAGGCCCCAAAGCCTTCGCCGAGAAACGGAAGCCGATCTGGAAGAACGAGCAGTAGCCTGGCTGGTTCGGGATGGGGCGGGGCGGCATTGGAGTCTGAATGAGCGCCGCACCTGACTTCCGGCAGCTCGCCGCCGACCACGGCATCGAGCTCGACAAAGACGCATCAATGTTGCGCATCGGCGGCGCGGACGCGGAGTATTTCGCCGCGACCGCGCGCGATGCGATGGGTGCCTACTGGATGTTGCGCGCGCCTCGGCGCGGCGACGTCCAGCTGCTCGGCCGGCAGGAAAAGGTCGTGCTCGATTTCGTGCGCGGGAAAGTGCCGGTCGTGCTGCCCGACTGGCAGGTGCACACCGACAAGCTGATCGCCTATCGTGTTCTGCCGGGCATTCCGGCGGCCGAGATCGATCCGCTGATGGGCGAGCTGATCTGGCGCCTGCCGCAGAAATCCGTGCCGGTGACGTTCTCCGAAAGCCTGGCCACGGCGATGGCGAAGCTGCACGCGATCGATACTGACGCAGCGCATGATGCGGGGCTCCCCACCGTCGAGGCCAGCGACCTGCGCAAGCGCATGAAGATCCGCATGGACGATTGCAACACACTGGCGAAGGTGCCCGAGAAGCTGTGGGGCTTGTGGCAGAAGTGGATCGATGGCGATGCGTTCTGGCCGGATCGCGTCACGGTCGTGAACGGCGACATCTATCACCCGCATCTCTTTGTGGACGCGGACTACAAACTGGTCGGCATCGACGACTGGTCCAATGCCGAAGTGACCGATCCGGCATCCGACTTCACGCTCTACTTCGCGGCAGCGGGCAGGGAAGCGCTGGAAGACCTGATAGCGAAGTATGAAACAGCGGGCGGCGAGACGTGGTCGCGCATGGCTGATCAGGCGGAGATGTACTACTGGGCCAGCCCGGTGAAGTTCGCGACATACGCCATGCGCACGGGTGATGTTTCCCATCTCATGAACGTCAAAAACATGGTGCACCGCTATGCGAGCATGCTGGAGGACAGCGGTTACGAGGAGTAGGCGCGGCTATTGAATCTGCGGCCGCACCGCGTTGGCCGCAAGTTGCCTCGCAATCAACGCGGTGGGAGATCATCAAGCCGCCTGCTTCAAGGCCAGTTCACGAGCTTGTCGCGCCAGACGGCCCGCCCACGGGCTATACGGCTTGTGTGTCAGCCGCTCGGTCGCGAACGCCTGGGCGCTCATCGCCATCCCGCTGCGCAGTGCCACATGAAGCGCCGTCAGCGTGAGAATGTCGCGTTGCGCATGGCTGCCGCCAAATCGCTGCGCGATGCCACGCGTTGCCGCGATACCATCCACTGCCTCGGCATGGCGGCCCGCGTCGAAGGCGATGAACGCCTCGGCGAGCGGGATGCCGACCCTGCGTGTGATTTCCGCATTGTCGCCAGCGCCGGCAGCGGCCCGGCGCATCACCATGAGCGTGCGTTCGGCGTCCGCGCCACGACCGGCGCCGAGGAAGGCGATGATCGCGTGCAGGTCGTTGAACGCATAGATGGCGTCCTCGCTTGCACGCTGCCAGCAATCCGCGAGCCTTGTGAAACGGTCGCCGACATCGACGCCTTCCAGTCGCAGGCGCCAGAGGAGCGCCGAAGCATCGATACATTCCAGGATGGCCTGTGAGTCAGGGTTTGGCCGAACCTGCTGGTCAAATAGCTGGAGCACAGTTTCGGTGTCGCCGCGATCCATATGGAGCAAAGCGAGATGCCACCAGTTATGGCACGCAAATCCACTTTCCGGCGCCCACGCGTGTGCATTGTCCGCAAGCCAGGGAATGCCGGTGTTGGTGTCGCCGCGCATTTCGTTGACGTGCGCCACCGCATGCACGGCCCAGCCATCGCGCGGATCTATTGTCACAGCTTCGCGGCCGTAGTCATCGGCGCCGCCAAAGTCGCCGCACTCCTCAAGGCCGAACGCAGCCATTCCCTTGATATGGCTGTAGCCGTCGTCGCCACGGCTGAAAGCGCGCAGGGCCTGCAGGGGCAGGTCACGAAGTTCCTGCTGCAGTCCGAGGTAGAAGCAGCCGACATGCGCATATTGCAGCGCCAGCACGTCTCGCGGGTTTTCCTGCGCGATGCGCGCGAAGCCTGCCGTGCCGTCGTTGAAGCGACCTTCGGCCCAGTCCTGTGTCGCCTTCATGTGAACGCGATCGCTGTCATTCAGGTTTGCTGCAGCGCCGGCGCGCAAGCTCTTCGCGATCTCGCCAGCATAGGCAGCGTCTGTCTGCTGCACCAGGAGGCCGGCCCGTGCGGCCCATGCGCCGCCGAACTCCGGGTCTTCCGCCAGTGCGGCATCAAGCGCTGCGATCGGATCGCCGCGATAGACGCGAATAAGATCCAGCGCCGCGTTGTAGTGATCCATCGCTGCGCGAGAGCGGGTGGAGGCGGGGTTGCCATAGCGGTCTTTCATCATGGGACGTCTCCGAAATGTCTGTGCGCTTTCGCGCCGGGAGGAGGGAAACAGTCGGGCCA
>Ga0105048_10007388_pt1 | contig 17656 bp, 15 predicted proteins | sample MAT05_FD_78382 | JGI IMG/M metagenome (GOLD analysis project Ga0105048, IMG submission 78382) | Freshwater microbial communities from Lake Fryxell liftoff mats and glacier meltwater in Antarctica - MAT-05 | ecosystem: Environmental > Aquatic > Freshwater > Ice > Liftoff microbial mat | place...
ACCAGGTGCACGAACGAGGACCAGAACGGGGCCCACTCGGTCGCCTCCAGACGGAGCTGGTTCGAAGTCACCTGCACGTCCATCGGCTTGTTGGCGCGGGTGGCGAGCTGCAGCGACTGCTCGGCGACGCGGGCCAGGCGCAGGGCCGTCGGCTCGAGCTTCCAGCCGCGGATCATGCGCGCCAGCTCCTCGCGCGGCGCGGGGCGCACCACGGCATCGAGGATGGCCTTGTGCTCGATCTCGTCGAGCTCGATGCGGGGGCGTTGCGATCCGCCGATCAGCAGGTCGGTCTTCTCGGTGAGACGCATCCACACCGACCGCAGGTGCTCGCGGCTGCTGGGCGCGATCTCCTCGGCGACCATCTCGTTCTCGAGCTGGTGGCACTGCTCGGCCAGCGTGCGCGCGCCGAACAGGCCCGCGTTGCCCTTCAGCGTGTGCACCAGGCGCGCGGTTTCGTCGCGCGAGGTCGAGGTGAGGACGCGCTCGACGATCGCCTTGCCCTCACTTATGAACTCCTGGAACCCGGCGCGGTCCCGCACGACGTGGCCGAAGACCGCCAGCGTCTCGCGCTGATCGGCCTCCATGCGCTCGCTCTCCACCAGCGCGCTGACGTCGGAGATCACCAGCAAGAGCTGGGTCACCGCGCCGTCCACCAGGATGGTGCGGTACTCGAAGCTCAGCGCGCGACCGGCGACGGTCATGCGCTTGGGCATCTGATCGATCGAGAGCTCGATCGGGAGAAAGCCGTCCACCATCGAGTCGAACGCGAGCTGGAACCAGGCCGCGCCCTCGGGGTTCCGTCGCTCCAGATAGCTCCAGAACGTCTCTCCTTCGACCGCGTCGCCGAGCCAGTCGCCCAGCACGGCCGAGCGCTCGGCCGACATCACGCCTTCGCGACCCAGCGACACGAACCCCTGGCCCACGTTGTGGAGCACGCGGCGCATGTCTTCGTTGCGGGCATCGAGCTCGGCGGTGCGGCGGCCGACGATCTTCTCGAGGCCGATCACGTTGTCGAAGAAGCTGCGCGCCACGAAGCAGGCGGCGATCGACTCGAGCACCACGAACGTCGCGTGCACCACTACCGCCCAGATCGAGGCGTCATAGTTGAACACGCTGCTCGGAAGCAGGAGGAAGAGGAGCAGGTGATGCACCGCCACCGTCACTGCAGCGATCACGATCGCGAGCGGGTTGGCGAACACCGCCAGCAGCGCGAGGAGCACGAAGAAATAGAAGTGCATCTCGATCTGCATCGGGCCCTGGCCGAAGTGCACCAGCAGGCCGCCCATACACATCGCGGTGAAGCCGAACACGCCAGACATCGCGCGCTCGTTGGCGAAGGTCTTGTAGGCGATCGTCGGGCCGATCAGCAGCCCGATCACCATCGCCATCGCCTTCAGCGGACCCGTGCCGCAGGCCGCGGCGATCGCCATGAAGACCGGGATGTGGAGGTAGAAGAAGACGAGGCCGATGCGGTTCATCCGCTTCAGGTAGGCCCGCTCGAACGCGGTGATCTCGCTGGGCAACAGGATGTATGAAAGCAGCATTGTGGACCTCTAGTTGGCCAGAGCGGTGAGCGGATTCAGCGCGCTTCGCAGCTTCTGGCTCACGGCGCACCCGAAGAGCGGAAGCGAATCGACAGGATGATCGTTCTGGACCGACGCGATGATCTCGCGATCGAAGATGGTCGGTCCCTGCTTGCGATCGGTGTAGCCGCCCGAGTAGCGGATCTTGCCGGTGGGATCCGCGACCAGCATGAGCGGCGCGCCGTCGATCCCGAAACGCGCGCTCAGCGCGTCGGCTTCGACACGCTCCACTGCGAACTTGGTGATCTGAGCGGCTTGATCGGCGGTCGCGTCGACCAGGACGATCTTCTCGACGACGCCGTCCGGTCGGTCGGTGGCCTGGAGGTGCTCGAGCACGCGCGTGGAGCAGCGGCACTCGGCCGACAGCACGTGCACCACCATCCAGCGATCGCTGTCCGGCGCGGTGCGCAGGGCGGCGATCGCCTTTTCGCTCGCCGAGAGCTCGGGCTTCGGCAGCGTCAGCAAGTGGCCCGCCATCATGTACGCCGACGCGACGGAGGCGGAGAGCATCCAGGCACCGAACGCGACGCGCGCCACCAGCGATTTCATCACGCGCCCGCGATCTTCTTCACGGCCGCGACCAGCATCGCCGGGGTGAAGGGCTTGAGGATCCAGCCCTTCGCACCCGCGCGCTTGGCGCGATCGATCATCGAGCTCTGAGCTTCGGTGGTCAGCATGACGATCGGGAGACCGACGTGTTTGCCAGCGGCCTTCACCGCCTCGAGCAGCTCGAGGCCGGACATGCGCGGCATGTTCACGTCGCAGATGACCATCGCCAGGTCCTGCCTCTTGCTGATCTGCTCGACCCCGTCGCTCCCGTCCACCGCCTCGAGCACGTTGTAGCCCGCCGCCGAAAGGCAGAGCGTGACTTGCTGTCGAACCGTCGCCGAGTCATCGACGACCAATACTGTCTTGTTCACGAGATAAACCTCCTGGTCAGTGAGCGGAATCAGAAGAGGAGCAGGGCGCCTTCTTCGATGGGTGCGTCGACGGTCGGGCGGCTCTGCGGATCGCAGAGCTCGAAGCCGGGCGTCACCACCACGTCGAGCCAGAGCTGGACCTGACCGGCGGGGCCCGCGAGCACCGCCTTTCGGCTCAGGTCCGCGCGCGGGGCGCTGCGGCCGAGGCGCTCGCCGCTCAGCGCGACGGGCGTCGAGAGGCTCAGCTCGATGCCCTCGGGGAGAAGGCGCAGCTTCATGCGGCCGACGAGCTGGTTGGCGAGCTCGGCGACCCAGTCGAGCAGCATCGATTGGTCGGCGGAGTTGGCGATCGGGTACACATGGATCGCCACCTGGCTGGTGGTGAAGAGCACCAGCGAGCCCTTGATCTGCTCTCCGCCGAAGCCGATCGCAGCGCCCAGGTCGTGGTGCGGCGACGCGTCATGGACCACCTGCGCCTCGAGCTCCATTCCGTAAGCGTGGAAGAGGTCGCGACAGCAAGCCGTCAGGGCGTCGTCGAGGATGCGAATCAACCTCTTATCCACCGTGCGTGCGTTCATGCCCCGCATTTCGGGTCATCCGCGCAAGACCTGTGGGTTGATCGATCGCGAGACATCACCGTTTTGGGACGCTCTCAAATCACCCCGGGGTTCGCTCGATGAGGGGGCATCGTGGCGGACCCCAGTCAGATCATCCTCATCGATCCCGACAGCGAGGCCGCCGTGCTGCTCGGCGAGCGGCTGAAGATGCAGGGCTATCAGGTCGTGATCGCGCACGCTCCGGCCGAAGGCGCCCGCCTCGCGCTGGCCGATCCGCCGCTCGCCGTCGTCGCCGACCTCTGGATGCCGAGCATTTCGGGCGTGCAGCTCTGCCGGCTCCTCAAGACCGAGCCGGCCACCGAGAACGTGCCGGTGATCCTTCGCGGACCCGATGGGCCCCGCAACCGCTTCTGGTCCGAGCGCGCGGGCGCTGCGGCCTACGTCACCCGCGGGCGGATGGGCGATCTCGTCCGCGCTCTGGTCCAGGCGATCGCGCGTGCGCCGGTGTCGGATGGCTTCTTCACCACCTTCGCGCCGGGCGGCCACGACATTCGCGAGCGCATCGCCGCGCGCCTCGACGCCGCGCTCTTCGAGTCGGTCATCGCCAGCGAGGTCCGCGCGCTCGGCACCTGCGGTGAGTTCGATCGCCTCTTCGATCTCTTCTCGCAGTTCGTCTCGCGCGTCGCCAGCTACCGCTGGCTCGCGGTGTCCACGCACCAGCCGCATCGCGTCGCCGTCCACGCCAGCCCCAAGGCCAAGGTCATGGGCGAGGTTCGCATGGCGCTGGGCCTGAGCGAGGACACGCGCGTGCTCATGGTCGAAGACGACGACGCGTTCGACGACGAGCGCGGCCCGCCGCCGATCATTCGGCCGATCGAGCTGGGCGGCATCCGCATCGGCCAGCTCGCGTTCGCGCCGCGCGAGGACACGAACGCGCAAGACGCCGAGCTCGCGACCGTGCTCGCCAACGAGCTGGCCGGCCCGATCCGCATGGCCACGCTGGTCGAGGAGTCGCAGCGTCTCGCTCGCGTCGACGCGCTCACCGGCCTCATGAACCGCCGCGCCTTCACCGGCGCGCTGCAGACCGAGATCAGCCGCGCCGAGCGCTACCAGCTCCCGCTCTCGTTCCTGCTGCTCGACGTCGATCACTTCAAGATCATCAACGACAAGCGCGGCCACGGCGCCGGCGACATGGTGCTCTCGGCGCTCGGAGACCTGCTCGGAAAGCAGATGCGAACCACCGATCTGGTCGGTCGCTGGGGCGGCGAAGAGTTCGTCATCGCGCTCAGCTGCACCGATCTGCGAGGCGGCGAGATCGTCGCCGAGCGGCTGCGGGCTGCGGTCGAGGCGCTTGTCGTGCCCGACGGGCTGGGCGGCACCATCCCGATCACCGCGTCGTTCGGTCTCGCGCACATCGAGCCCGGCGACACGCTCGAGCTGCTCGTCGATCGCGCCGATCGCGCCATGTATGCGGCGAAGACCAGCGGCCGAAATCGCGTCTCCGTCGCGCGCCCGGAGCGGGCGGTGGTCGCGGCGGCGTAGCGCGCGCCACTGCCTTTGAGTAGGGTAGAGCTGTGCGCGCTCGCCTCCTCCCGATCCTCGTTTTTGCCTTCTCCGCGTGTGGGGAAGAGGCCTCCGCGCCCGATGCGAGCACCGGCATCCCTCGCGATACCGGTCCCACAGCGAACCCCGACGCCGCGATCGCGCCACGTCCTGACGCAACGGCAGGCCTCGGGCGGGACGCCGCGATGGTCGCCGCGCTCGACGCCGACCCGATGCCCCTCACCGACGCGGGCGCCTCCGATCCCGACGCCACGTTTCCCGACGCCGACCCACCCATCGTCGTCGTCCGCGTGACCGTGACGCCCACGATCGCCGTCCTGATCTCGACCAACGGCTCGACCGTCAGCCAGAGCTACACGGTCGAGGCGGAGTACAGCGACGGCCACACCGCGGCGGTCGCTGCGCCGGTGCTGCGCGTGGATCCGGTGGTGCTCGGCGCCATCGCCGGCCCGACGTTCACCGCGAACGGGCGCGTCGGCGGCGAAGGTCGGATCATCACCACGGTGGACGGCGTCGAGGGCACCTCGCGCCTCATCGTGCGCCTCCGCGAAGAGACGATCCTGCCCGGCACGCCCACCACCGCGCCGGCGCTGTTCGGCACGCTGATCGTCGATCCAGCGCGCGAGGCCCAGATCCTCTATCCGCTGGATCGCGCGGTGATGCCGCAGAACGTCCCGCCCGCCGAGATCCAGTGGGAGCGGAGCGCGCCCGGCGACATCTTCCGCGTGACCCTCGCCAAGCCCAACGTCACTGCGCTCGTCTACAACGGCACGGCCGTCGCGGGCTTCCGGAACAGCCTCCAGGTCGCGCTCGATGGCTGGCGCCGCATCGCGCAGAGCGAGCCCGACGAGTGGGCCACGATCACCGTCGATCGCTGGATCGCCGCCACCGGCGAGTCGATCCGCGGCACCCCGGTCGAGATCCGCTTCGCGCGTGCCGCGCTGCTCGGCTCGATCTTCTACTGGGACATCGCGCGCGGCCGCATCGTGCGCATCGACGACGGCACCACCAACCGCGATGAGTTCATGCCGTCACCGCAGCTCGGCTGCATCGGCTGCCACACCGTGTCGCCGTCGGGCCGGTACCTCGCGGGGCGCCTCGGCGGTGGCGAGAACATCGCCGCCGCGTTCGATCTCACCACCAACCTCACCGGCGCGCCTCCGCCCACGCTCTTCCCGGTCACGTCGACCACCGTGCGCTGGTGGTTCGCGTCGTGGAGCCCCGACGAGTCGCGCCTGGTGGTGTCGACGCAGGAGCAGGGCGGCGGCACTGGCCGCGCGCTCGGCTTCGTCGATCCTTTCCGCGGGCAGCCCATCACGCCGCTGACCGGCACGATGCCGACCGGCGGCGTGACCCAGCCGGCGTGGTCGAAGGACGGCGTCGAGATCGCCTACGTCGGCAACGCCAACAACTGGGGCGGCGAGATGACCGCCGGCGATCTGTTCATGCTCCCCGTCACCGGGCCCGACGCGGTCGGCACGCCGGTCCGCATCATCACCGGCACGACCAGCATGGGCGCGCCCGCGGGGAGCTCGATCAGCTATCCGACGTGGAGCCCGGGATCCGACTGGGTGGCGTTCGCGCACGGCACCAGCTCGCGCAGCGAGAGCGGGAGAAGTGCGCTCTACATGTCGCGCCGCGATGGTACCGGCCTCGTGCGCCTCGACGCCGCGAGCGGCGGAACGAGCGGCGATCTGAGCTTCCAGCCGCGCTTCTCGCCGTTCACGCAGGACGGTTACTACTGGCTCACGTTCCTCTCGCGCCGCGACTACGGCAACCAGCAGGCGGGCACGCGCTTCACGGGCCGGCAGCAGATCTGGGTCACGGCGATCAAGATCAACCCGCTCCCCGGCGAGGATCCCAGCGAGGTGGCCTACTGGCTGCCCGGACAGAACACCCAGTCGCTCAACATCGCCGCCGACTGGGCCGCGCGTGCGTGTCTCGCCGATACGCAGAGCTGCGCGCTCGACGCGGAGTGCTGCAGCGGTGAGTGCGGCGCCGGTGACGTCTGCGTCCCGCTCTCGCAGTGCCGCGCGATCGGCGAGCCTTGCCAGGCGAGCGAGCAGTGCTGCGAAGGTCAGCTCTGCGTCGGCGGGACCTGCGGCGGTATCTAGTACACCGGGGCGGAAGTCTAGTTCTTCGGAGCACGGAGCTTCGTGAACTCACTCTTGAGGTGCGCGAGCTCCTCGTCGGTGCAGCTCTCGAGATCCTCGAACCGCTCGCGCGCGCCCTGATGGGTGCGGATCAGCTCGCTCAGCTTGAGCTGGATCGCCTGCGAGTCGCGGTTCTGCGTGCTCTGGATCAGGAACACCATCAGGAACGCCATGATCGACGTGGCGGTGTTCATCACCAGCTGCCACGTATCCGAGAACCCGAAGATCGGGCCGATCGCCGCCCAGACGAAGATGCTGGCGAGGGCGAGACAAAACGCCCACGGCGAGCCCATCTTCAGCGATACCCACTGCGCAAATTTACGAAACAATTCGTTCATAGTAACTCCGTTCCTCGCGATCACCTGCAGATCATCGGCGAATCGCCGCCCACTCGGCCAGCTTGGCGCGGAAGATCTTCGCGTTGTGGCGAATATCGACGGGAAAGGATGGATGCAGCAAAAAGGCGGTGATGCCTCGGGTGATCTCGCGCTGATCGGCGAGCGCGCGCAGCTCGCTCTCGACGGCCGCCCAGTCGCGTCTTGGTCGATCCGGATCGATCTCCACGCACAGCACGGGCGCGCCGCCCGCCGATACGAGCGCCGTCCGCTTCACGTCGGCGTGCGCATTCATGACTTCCTCGGTCGGCACGGTGTGCATCAGCCGGCCGTCGGCGGTCACCACGCGCTCGGACTTTCTCCCGCAGAACCACAGCCGGCCGTCGGCGTCGAAGTATCCCAGGTCGCCCATCCGATGGCTGACCGGGCCGCCGTCGTCGTGCGCGATCTTGGCCAGCGCGGTGAGATCGGGCCGGCCATAGTATCCCTGGGTCACCGAGGGGCCGCGGACGACGATCTCGCCGATCTCACCCGGCACCGCCAGAAGCGCGTCGCTCCAGCGTGCGATCGGCTCGTCAGAGATTCCGATGATCGATACTTTCTGGCGAGGCTTACCCACGCAGACGCCGGCCCCCTCGCGGGTCCGTGCGCGCGCCTCGCCCAGCAGGTATCTCGAGCTCACCGTGGCTACGGGCAACGCCTCGGTCGCGCCATAGGGAGTATGAATTTCGGCGCTCTCCGGCAGCATCTGGGTGACGCGCTCGAGGATCGCCGAGGTCACCGGTGCTCCCGCCGAGATCACCCGCGTCAGCGTCGGCAGCTTCACGCCCTTCGCAAGGGCGGCGCGCGAGACGCGATCGAGCAGCGCCGGTGACCCGAACATGTTCGTGACCCCGTGCTCGGCGATCGCCTGGAAAATGAGCTCCGGATTCACTTTCGCCGGGCGGCTCGCGTCCATCGAAGGGATGATCGTGGTCATCCCCAGCGCAGGATCGAAGAGCGCGAAGAGCGGAAAAGTCGGGAGGTCGATCTCACCCGGCCGGATATCGTAGAGCTCGCGGATCATCTCCACCTGGGCCACGAAATGTCCGTGCTGATACTCGGCGCCTTTCGGGACGCCGGTGCTGCCGCTGGTGAAGAGGATCGCCGCCAGCTCGTCGGATCGCGTGGGCGCCAGCGCGGGACCGCCACCCGCCGATAAGAGCGACGCGAGAGAGTGTCCGCCCCACAACAGCCTCCGCCCCACCGTCACGAGCGTCGCGCCCTTCGCCCATCCGAAGATCATCCGCGCGACGTGCGCCGCTGATATGCCGATGAACGCGTCGGGCTCCACCGCCGCCAGGCACGGGCCGACGTTCTTCACGCCGAGACCCGGATCGATCATCACCGGCACGATGCCGGCCTTGAACAGCGCGAAGGTGAGGGTGAACAGCTCTAGGCTGGGCTTCACCATCAGGACGGCCTTCTTGCCGCGGGTGATGCCGATGTTGGCGAGGCCGTGGGCGATGGCGTCGCTTTGCCGATCCAGCTCGGCATAGGTGATGAACTTGCCGCCCGGCACCACGATGGCGCGCGCGTCGGGCTGACGGCGCGCCATCGCGGGCAGGGCAGCGGCGATGTTCACGGGCTCGTCCACGCGGCCGCGGACGATACTCTTCGTGCCCGTCTGAAACTAGCTAGGTACCTTGACCTGGAGGTTGTTGTTCACCTTCGTCACGCCCTTGACGCTCATGGCCTCTGCCTCGGCTTCGGCCTTGAGCTTCTCGTCGGACACCTCACCGGCCAGAGACACCACGCCGTTCGTCACGTTGATGTCGATGTTCACGATGTTGGAGAAGTGCGCCGCGGTGAGCTTGGCCTTCACCGCGCTATGAATTCCCGAGTCGTCGATCTGTGTTCCTGGGGACTGCGTGGTCGCGCAGGCGCCGAGGAAGAGAACGAATGCGGTGAGGAGGATGCGAATGTGCTTCATCATGGAGAGAGCGTTTCGGGGGGCGAGCACCCCGTCAAGAACGCGTTACGAGATCGCCGGTCAGCGCGATCCTCACCGATCGATGAACGCGCGCACGAGCGGGACGATGCGATCCTTCTCGTCTTCCAGCACGTAGTGTCCGGCGTCCGGGTACTCGTGGATCTCTGCCTTCGGGAGATAGTTCTTCCACTCGTCGAGGAACTTGTGATCGAACACGAAGTCCTTCAGGCCCCACGCGATCAGGGTCGGTGTATCGGTGAACACCTTCAGCTTCTCCGCGGTTCGCGAGATGAGATCGTATCCGCGGTCGCCGCTGCGGAGGGGGATGTCCTGCACGAAACGCAGGGTCGCGATGCGGTGGTCCCAGCTGTCGTACGGCTCGGTGTACGCCGCGCGGATCTCGGCGGTCATCGGCTTCTTCACCGCCAGGTACGTCGCGCCGTAGCTGAAGGCGTTGAAGCCGCGGACGAGGAGCGCCCCGAGCTTCGAGTCGCGCCCGAGCGAGAGCTGCCACGGCATCTTCTTGGTCGGCGGCAGATGGAAGGCGGCGGTGTTGAGGATGACGAGCCGCTCGATCATCTCCGGGTGATCGACGGCCCAGCCCATCCCGATCATCCCGCCCCAGTCGTGCACCACGAGCGTGATCTTCTGGTCGAGCTCCAGGCTCTCGATGAGTCGGCCGAGGTCGTCGACCCGGCGCTGCAAGCTGTACTCATACTCATCGTCGCCCGGCTTGTCGGAGTATCCACAGCCGATGTGATCGACGGCGATCGCGCGGTGATCGCTGCGCAGGTCGCGGACCAGCTCGCGATAGTAGAACGACCAGCTGGGATTGCCGTGGACCATCACCACAGGCTTGCCCTGACCCTCGTCGAGATAGTGTTGCTTCAGGCTGCCCTGCTGGAACCAGCGCGAGGTGAACGGATAGAGCTCTGTCCTCATCGAAAGAAGTCTGCTTTCTCGTAGAGCGCGAGGAGCTTCACGCCCGACGCCTCGAGCGCCTCGCGACCGCCTTCCTCGCGATCGACCAGCGCGAGCACCAGGTCCACCACGAAGCCGGCCTCGCGGCAGCGAATGATCGCCTTCTCCGCCGAGCCGCCGGTGGTCACGACGTCTTCCACCACCGCCACGCGTCCGCCCGGCGCGATCAGCTTCACGCCCTCGATCCAGGCGCCGGTGCCGTGGCCCTTGGCCTCCTTGCGCACGATGAACGCCGGGATGTCGCGGCCGGCGAGCGCGGAGGTCATCGAGACGGCCGAGGCGATCGGATCGGCGCCCAGCGTCAGCCCGCCGACGCCGGCGAACGGCCGCCCGCCCTCCTCGGCGATCATCGCGGCGAATAGCGTGCGCCCGACGAGGAGGTGGCCCTCGGCCGAGAGCGTGGTCTGCTTGCAGTCGACGTAGAAGTTCGAACGCTTGCCCGAGGCCAGGACGACGTCGCGCGCCTCGAAGGACCGCTCCTTGAGCAGGGTGAACAGCCGCTGGTGCGAGGCCTGGAGCAGATCCATGCGCCGTCGCTACGACACGCCCGCTGGGGGAGCAAGAGGGAGAGGACCGTGACGGTGACCGTGACGGAGGACGGTTGGCCGAGGACGGAGGACGGTTGGCCGAGGACGGAGGACGGTTGCCGAGGACGGATGGCGGTTGGCCGAGGACGGAGGACGGTTGGCCGAGGACGGAGGACGGTTGCCGAGGACGGAGGACGGTTGGCGGTTGGCGTCAGCGCTGATGCGTCAGGCGCCAGGTCATCGCGACGACACGATCGATCAATGTCAGCGCGTCTTGAACCTGGCTCTCGGTGACGTAGCTCCATGCCATGGCGACATGCAACGCGGAACGCGTTTCGTTGGCCGACGCCAGAGCTTCTTGGAATCGCGCGGTCTGATTGCCCTTGCGGCTGTAGGCACCTTCGCTCAACGCCAGCGCGACGCCCGATCCCGCACGCCTGATCTGATCGGCGAGCGATCGGTCGTGGCGAGCAATGATCGCGACGAGCGGCTTCAGGCTCTTAATCGTGTCGAGCGCCACCTCGTGGACCGCAAGTTTCATAGAAACGCCGGCAGGCTGCGGATAGTTCTCACGGCCGACGTCTTCGGCGCAGAGACGGACGCGATGCGCCCGCGTCCTCTCATTGTCATTCCGTTCGCACAGGTCGACCGTCCTCCGTCCTCCGTCCTCGGTCCTCGGTCCTCCGTCCTCGGATAACCGTCCTCCGTCTCAAGCCCGGGGCAGGAGGATGGTCATCGTCGTCCCCTGGTCGACCGTGCTCGCCGGGATCAGCTCCCCGCCCATGTCGGTCACCATCCGGTGGCAGATGGCCAGGCCGAGACCCATCCCGGTCCCCTGCACCTTGGTCGTGAAGAACGGATCGAACGCCCGTCGCAGGACGTCGGCGCTCATCCCGATGCCCGTATCCCGGGTGATCAGTGCGATGCGGCCATCGGGCTCGATCTGCGCGCTGATGCGGACCTCGTGGTCTTTCGGGGCGCCGACGGGGATGGCGTCGACGGCGTTGCCGATGAGGTTGACGAGCACCTGGGTGAGGCGCGACTCGTCGCCGATCACCTCCGGCATAGGCGCGATATCGACGATCATCTGCGCGCGCAACTTGGCCTTCGAGCGGCTGATGCGCACCGCGCGATCGACCGCGTCCTCCAGCCGAAAAGGTATCCGCGCGGCCTGTTTCACCAGGGTAAAGCTGCGCAGATCGCCGACGATGTTCTTCACCCGCTTGGCGCCGTCGGTGGCCTCCTGGAGCGACTCCATCAGCGCGTGGAGCTTCTCGCTGATGGTCGATCCTTGCGGGAGGCGAACGGTCTCGGCGGTCTCGCCGAGCGCAGCGCCGATCACCTCCAGCTCCTCGCGGGTGTACTCCACGTTGGCGAGCACGTACGCGAGCGGGTTGTTGATCTCGTGCGCGATCCCGGAGGCCATCGTGCCGAGCGAGGCGAGGCGATCGGCGACCACCGCCTTCTCCATCGCCTGCACGCGATCGGAGACGTCGCGCATCAGCACCACCACGCCTTCGAGCACCGCGGGGGCGGAGAAGATCGGCGAGGCGCTGCTCTCGACCACCGCCGTCGTTCCGTCCCGCCGGTAGAGCATCCCCGGTACCTTGGAGCGCACCGCGCTTCGGCTCTCGAGCACACGGGCGACCAGCTTCATGGGGGCGCCGTCCTCGATCACGCCGATCACCGCGTCGGCGGTCTGACCGATCAGCGCGTCTCGGGGCAGGCCGAGGAGCTGCTCGGCCGCATCGTTGAGCATCGTGATCGCGCCCAAGAGGTCGGTGGTGATGACCCCCTCGCCGATCGAGTCGAGCGTGGTGGCGGCCCACTGCTCGCGCGTGTTCGGGGGTTGGTTCACGAGCCTCTTCGAGCCTGTAGAGGGCTGGTCCGGGCGTCAACCCGCTCTGTGCACTGCCCCACGTTGTTTTCCCACACGGCCGCCTCCAGAATCCGTGTACGTTAACCGCTCGCGCGTGTGGGGTTCGACCAAGTCGTGGGGCGCCGGTGCGCTCCTGGTCGCCGGGCTGCTCGCGATCGGGCCGGCGGAGGCACAGACCATCGAGACCTCGACGGCGACCGCCGACGAGATCGAGGAGGACGACGCGCGCGACGACTCCGAGCGCTTCGAGGGGTTGACCCTGGACGCGCTCGAGATCGAGGCGCCCCCGCGCGAAGATCGCGCGAAATTGATCGCACTTTCTGGGCTCGTGGCTGGAACGCGCTACTCGGCGGCCGAGGTCCGGCGCGCGGTGAAGGTGCTGCACCAGCTCGGTCGCTTCGCCGACGTCGAGGCGTTCGCGCGGCGCGAGGGGAACGTGGTGCGGCTCCGGCTGGTCCTGTCGCCGCGCCCGGTGGTCCGCGAGCTCACGGTCCGCGGCGCTGAGCAGTTCTCCGCCGAGGCCGTGCTGCGCGCGGCGGGCTACAAGAAGGGCGACGAGCTGCGGCTGGCGGATCTCCCGGGCCGGCGCGCGGCGATCGCGGCGGCGCTCGAGCGGCGCGGCTGGGCGAGCGCGGCGATCGGCCTCGCGCTCCAGGCGCCGGATCAGGAGGGTGGGGTGGAGCTGGTGATCGCGGTCGACGAGGGACCGGTGACGCGGCTCGATCGGCTGGTGATCCAGGGTCAGCCTCGACGGCCGCTCTGGCAGATCGGTGAGTCGTTCGGGCTCGGGTCCGGCGACATCCTCGATCTGGATCAGCTCGAGGCCGGCCTCCAGCAGCTGGCGAAGGAGTATCGCGCGCTGGGATACTGGGACGCGCATCTCGCGCCACCGCAGATCCGCGGGCGCCCCTCGGGCCCGGACGGCGAGCCGCGCGCCGACGTGGTTTTATCGCTCGATTCGGGCCCCAAGACCACGCTCGACATCGTCGGCGATCGGGTGCTGCCGCGCCGGGCGATCGACGCCGCGGCAGCAGGCCTCAGCGAGCTCGGCACCGGCCCCGCGGCGCTGGCCGAGGTGAAGGAGCGCATCACGCTGCTCTACGCCCGCCGAGGCTACTGGCGTGCGCGCGTGCTGGTGGAACGAAGGGTCCACCCCGACGGCGAGCGCGCGGTGGTGCGGCTGAAGATCGACGAGGGCCCCCGCGGCCGCGTCACCCAGATCACCTTCCCTGGCAACGTCGCGCTCGATGACGCCCTTCTGGTCGACGCGGTGGGCGAGGCCGTCGCGCGCGCGTTCGCCGACGAGGACGACGTCCCGGAGACGGATCCGGGGGTGGTCGACGCGCTCTTCGATGGTCGTGGCACGCGCCCCGGTCCGCAGCCGTACGCGACCGAGCCAAAGCCGTCGTCGATCTACTTCGATCGCGGCTATCGCGCCGGCGTCGAGGCGATCGCCGATCTGTATCGCGCGCAGGGCTACCAGATGGTGGAGGTCGATCTCCCGACGGTGACGCCGAACGAGGACGGCACCACGCTCGCGGTGGAGATCGCGATCCGCGCGGGCCCGGTGTGGCGCATCGGAACGCTCTCATTGCGCGGCTCGGAGACGGTCGAAGGTCAAGCGCTGCTCGAGGTCGCGGGGCTCTCGCCGGGCGATCCGCTGGCGTTTTTCCGCGTGGAAGAGGCCCGGCGCGCGATCCAGCAGTACTACAAGGCGCGCGGTCATCTGTACGCGCGCGTCGACGAGGTCCTCGCACCGATGGCGAAGCGCGGCGAGGTCGGCACGTCCACCAGCGGCGCGCGCGCCGTGAGGAAAGAGTGCGAGGTCGCGCGCGACGCCGGGCTGGAGGAGTGCCAGCTCGCGCTCGCCTTCAGCATCCGCGAGGGCCCCGAGGTCCACACCCGCGCGATCATCGTGCGCGGCGGCGACGGGATCCGGCGCGCGCTGGTCGACGGCGAGGTCACCTTCGCGACCGGTGAGGTGCTCACCGAAGAGGCGCTGGAAGACACCCAGCGGAACCTGCTCCGCCTCGGCGTGTTTCGCCGCGCCACGGTGCGCCCGATCGACGAGGAGCTGGAGGCCGCGGAGAAGGACGTGTTGATCGATCTGGTCGAGTCGCTGCACTCCAGCGTCGACATCAGCGCCGGCATCTCGACCGAGGAGGGCCTGCGGGCCGCGGTCACCTACAGCCACGGCAACGTGTTCGGTAGCGCGCTGCGCTTCACCGCCAGCGCGCGCGGCAACGTGCAGCCGTTCTTCTTCCTCTACAACGAGCAGATCCGCGACGCGATCGCCGACTTCTACGCGCAGCGCCCGATCGAGTATCTCTTCGCCACGGGCCTCGCGTACCCGCGCGTGCTGGGCCTCCCGCGCGGGTTCGGGGCCGGCCTCGATCTCGCGCTGGTGCAGAACAACGAGCCGGCGTTCGCCGAGGCGGTGCGCATCGCCAACCTCACGCTCGACTACTCCGGGCTGCGGCCGGTGCTCTTCGGCGATCCGCGCGGCGTCGGCTTCCAGCTGCGCGCCAGCGTCGAGTGGGCCGACCTGCTGTGCAACGGCGAGCTCCAGGAGAGCGGCGTACGCACCGATCTGCGCGAGCTGTGCGGCGCGACCTCCGACGATCCGGCGCGCCGACTCGAGGGCACGACGTTCTACACGGGGCTGCGCCTGGGGCTCTCGATCGATCTGCGCGACGACGCGGTCGAGCCGCGAAAGGGCCTCTACGCCGAGATGCAGCCGGAGCTCCTCTTCGGCTGGAACGAGGCCAGCCCCTCGCACGTGAACGTAAAGGCCAAGCTCAACGGCTACATCCCGTTGTTCGGGCGCTCCTCGCTCGCGACGTCGCTGGTGTGGTGGCAGCTCTTCCCGTTCGAGGGCGATGCGGTGGTACCGGTCAACCGCCGCTTCTTCGCTGGTGGCCGCTCGACGATCCGCGGCTACCCCGAGCAGACGATCTTCCCTCGCGGCGAGGGCGCTCGACCCTCGGGATCACGCCTCTCACCGGGCGGGTCGTTGATGGTGGCGCTCAAAACGGAGCTTCGTTTCCCGCTGCTCGCGGGCCTCGACGGCGCGCTATTCTACGACGTCGGCGATCTGTTCGAGCTGCCCAAGTACTTCGTCATCGACTCCGACACCCGCATGGGCGTCGGCGTCGGCATCCGCTACGCGACCCCGATCGGGCCGCTGTTGCTCGACATCGCGTTCCCGCTCTCGCGCGGAAATGATGACCTGACGTGGGTGCCGCACTTCGCGGCGGTCGGCTCGTTCTAGTAGCTCTGCACAGTGAAGTTGATGGGTTGCGGGTGTCGAGGCGCTCGTCTGTCGAGGCGCGCCGTCCGACGGCATACTACTGTGCAGTGCTACTAGGCCTCGTTGTTCGTCACCGCCGCCTGATCGCCGAGCCGCAAAGCCCATGTCCCGGGCAGCCGTGACTCCACGTCGCGGCCCTTGTTGCGGTGCGATCCGGCGCCGCCCGGCGACGGCAAGAGTCGCGCACCGAGGCTCATCAGCGCGACGGTCGCGCGCGGTGAGATGCGATGGAGCGTGTCCAGGATCCGCTGGCTCGCGCTGAGCTCGAGGAACGCGCGACCGTCGCAGATCGCCTGGGCGATGCGCATCGCCGCTTCCTCGGCGTCGATGCTGATCCCGGGCGCCGACGAAGAGACGCTGAACCAGGCGAACTCTTCGCTCTGATGGCCGATGAACTCGGCGTTGTACATCGAGCCCGTCCGCATCAGACCGGGGATCACGGTCACCACGCGGGGCGACGGTGACTGCGCGTCGAGCTCGGCGCGCAGCGTCTCCGAGAGGCCGAGGAGCGCGAACTTCGAAGCGGTGTACGGCGCCATGTGCGGCATCCCGATGCGTCCACCGAGCGAGGTGATGTTGACGATGCGGCCATCGTTGCCCTGGCGGCGCAGATGCGGGAGCGCGCGCAGGGTCATGTAGATGGCACCGAAGAAGTTCGTGCCCATCGCCTGCTCGAAGTGATCGGGCGTGGCGTTGTCGAGCGGGCCGACCTGGATGACGCCGGCGTTGTTCACCAGCACGTCGATGCGTCCGAAGGCCGACGCGACGGTGTCGACGAACGACTCGGCGCTGGCGCGGTCACTGATGTCGCAGATGCCGGCCAGCACGCGGATCCCGCGCGATCGCAGCTGCTCGGCGGCTCGCTGGACCGCCTCCTCGTCGCGACCACAAAAGGCGATGTCGGCGCCGCGCTGTCCGAGCTCGTGCGCGAGACGGAGGCCGAGGCCCCGCGAGCCACCGGTGATCAGCACGGTCCGACCGTAGAGATCGATCGTGCGGCCAGCGCGGATCAAGCGCCGCGCAATGGTTCCGCCGGCGATGAGGAGCCCCAACTGGAGGGCACGTTTTTTCCAACCCATGCGAGCTGCGAACGCAGGGTGCGTGCCAGGCGGACAGCGCTCGTGAGCGCGGCAGGCGTGGCGGATTTAGCCACGATCAGGCGGTCGGCGGGGCGATCTAGCGCTTCGGCGGGGCCTCATCGAAGCTGACGTCGACCATCAGATCGCCGGCGATCGCCTCGACGGTGCCGCGCAGCTTGTCCAGGCTCAGCTCCGGCGGGACCGAGAGCGTCGCGGTCGCCTTGAACAGCTCGCGGCCATCCATTGGCGCGTGCACGCACTCGGTGTGGAGCTCCTCGATGTTGACCCCGTGCGCGGCGAGGACGCGCGAGATCTCGCGGACGATCCCCGGCCGATCGTTGCCCAACAGATCGAGGTGAATCGTCTTCGGAGCGTCGTTCGGGCGCACGCCGTCGTCGCGCTCGACGTGCACTCGCAGGCCGCGCGTGCCGAGCGTGCCGAGGCTCTTCATCAGCTCGTCGGCCTTCTGCGAGGGCACCGTCACCCGCAAGATCCCGGCGAACTGGCTGGCCATGCGCGCCATGCGGCTCTCGACCCAGCTCGCGTCGTTCTCGGAGACCAGGCCAGAGATCGCCTCGACGATGCCGGGGCGATCGGGGCCGATGACGGTGAGCAACACCGAGACTTGTTCGTGCATCGGCGAAGCCTAGGGCGGCATGTGAGCTCGATCAAGGCTTAGTACAGCTCCCCGGAAGTTCGTGAACAGCTGGGCCGCCGATGCATCCCCGCTGGCTTCGTTGCTCGGCCTCGCCATACGCAGAGTATGTCTCGGCCTCGCGCCTCCCCATCGGGGCGCC
>Ga0105048_10007393_pt1 | contig 17651 bp, 19 predicted proteins | sample MAT05_FD_78382 | JGI IMG/M metagenome (GOLD analysis project Ga0105048, IMG submission 78382) | Freshwater microbial communities from Lake Fryxell liftoff mats and glacier meltwater in Antarctica - MAT-05 | ecosystem: Environmental > Aquatic > Freshwater > Ice > Liftoff microbial mat | place...
AGCGTGAGCAATACATCATGAGCATGTACTATGAAAAAGACATGAATTTGAAGGAAATTGCTGCGGTCTTGGATGTCACCGAATCCCGGGTCTGCCAGTTGCACAGCCAGTCCATCGCTCGGCTTCGGGCCAAAATGCGTTCCCACTGAAATCCCATTTATCAAGGCGCTTGTCGAATGAATCTTGCCAAATAAACCGTGGGCAGGCGCTTCCAAAAACAGCTGTGGTCCTGGGTTTGCGCCTTGAATGAATAGGGCTTACTTTTACAGCCCGCAAGGGCTCTAACCCAGTTCAGGCCGAAAACGCCGTAAAGCTGCCCGAGCGACATGCCGGACCTCCATAAACGCGGCTTCCAGCATAAGTCGATTTTTCCCCAGTCGTCGGAATAAGCACGCCCAGCGCGCAGTCAATATATGCGCGGCGGCGAAACAGGTTTTCACGGAACGTAGCCATTCCACTGGACAGCGCACTGATTCTTCCAAAAAAATTAGTTGGCGCCATAGTGCGCTGTGCGTCTTTCGCCATTTGAAGCAATTCAACCGTCAACAGTTGGAACTTGGTACTGGCATCCTGCAAAAGAACAAGATCGCCGACAGTCAAGCTGTCAGACAACGCTTGAAGTTGAGACTCCAGCCGCTCAAATTGCTCGTCAAAAGTAGTGTGTGACATGTCAGGGCCTTTGCACGTAAATAGTTACGCAGGCCCTGCCCCTAATTACCGGGTAGTGCGATTGAGCATTTCCTGCGCGTTGGAGAGTAGTTTGTCCGCAATGGCTTCCGGGTTGACCACGTAAGTACCCTGCTGAATAGCCGAGCGAATAGTTGCGACCTTCTGGGTATCGACGACGGCCGAATCCCCACGGCCAGTCTTTTCCAGACCGCGTGCCAAATTGGACACCGTGACCGCCACACCAGCAGACCGAGTACCTTGTGTTGCGCTGCTGCTGGCTGCAGCACTGGCGCTCTGCGCTGTTTTTTGAGACGCAGCAGCACCGCCCGACTGGACTTGCATTGAGTTGTCTGCGGATGGACCGATTTTCATAACGTTCTCCAAAACCAGCATACGTATTAGCTGGTACGAGTGATATCGGCCACATCATGACGGACTTTAGAGTTATTTGCACAGCAATGGCCCTCTATTTCTTGCTTACAGAGCGATTTTCACTGTCCGCATATCCAGTACAACGCCGGACGAGACCTTGCCACTTTCCATGCGGACACGTGCCACCTGGCCAACAACACCGGCTGACAACGCCTGGGCCTCCGAAGAAATTTCAAATCCTGCCCCTTGTGCCACAACCCGAACCTGCGCTCCCGCCTGGAACACCTGGGCCGGTTTGACCATACCTTGGCGGATTGCCTGGCCGGTGGTCAATACGCGGGTCGACACCTGCCCCACCCAAAGTGACGGGTCACGCAGGATTGCGCTGGCTTCTTCTGCCCAGTTCACCTCAGTCTCGATCACATCGTCTTCGCTTAGGACCGTGCCGGCCGGTACCGTACCTTTGATCACCCATGCGTTTCCATAAGCATTCACGGTCACAGGCAGTGAAACATTCCAGCGGCTGATGCCGTCTATACAACGCAAACCAATGCGAGTACGCCCCCAAAGCCGGGCGCTAGGTGGCAAATAGGGCTCGACATTGCCACACGGTGCCAGTTTGAGGCGGCTGTCCAGATTGCCAACTTTCACTTCCAAGCGCAGCGGTGCATTAGTAGAAGTCTGCGTCCTAGAGGTCGCATCCCGCAGCCAGCTTTGTGCCATCCCCTGAAAATCGGGTCCATTCGCCTCTTGAGCCTGAGCGACAGCGCCGCACAGCAGGGTGTACACGCCAAAGATGAACGTCAACCGCCAGCGATTGAAGCGGGGTAGGCAAAGCAAATGAGACATGGCGTTTCTCCATACAGCCTCAGGGGCCGCAACACGGCACCGCCTCAAGACGTTTTAGACCCATTAACTATAGGTAATCGCATGAATGGCTAGCCCCGCAAATGACCGTATTTCTCTATCTTATTTGGCTGCTAAAAAATTAAAGCTTTTCCCATAATTGCCGCATGTCGAACCAACTGGCACCGCCACAGGCTCGATAACCCATACGGAGGTAATCCATGTTTGCCAATATGACCACTGCCCTTGACTTTCATTCGAAAGCCTTGGTGCTGCGCGCCGACCGGCAACGCATCATTGCCAGCAACATTGCCAACGCAGATACCCCTGGCTACGTCGGACGGGATATCAACTTCAAACAAGCCATGAGCGACGCCACCGGTCAAAGCTCCCTTTCCCTGAAGGCAGAAATGCCCACCAATGGCAGTAGCAATGCCCGCCATATTCCATTGCAGGCCCAAACTGCCAGCCTGGGGACAACTGCATTGGCCTACACCACCCAAAGCCAACCTGCCATGGATGGCAACAGCGTTGACATGGACCGCGAGCGGGCCAATTTTGTCGACAACTCAGTTCGCTACGAAGCAGCCCTGCGCTTCATTAACGGCAGTTCCAAAACAATCTTGAGCGCCATCCAAGGCCAGTAAGACTGCGTTGCACACCATTGGATTCACCCCATGTCCATGTTTTCCATCTTTAACGTATCTGGCAGCGCGGTTAGCGCGCAGTCCCAGCGGCTTAACGTCGTCGCCAGCAACCTGGCCAACGCAGATGCTGTGGCAGGTCCGGATGGTCAGGGCTACAAGAGCCGCCAAGTGGTTTTTGAAACAGTCCCCATGGGGTCGGATGCATCGTCCGGCGTTCGCGTCAACGCCATTAAGGAAAGTAACGAACCGTTGCGCCGGGTGCACAACCCATCGCATCCGTCGGCTGATGCTGAGGGCTATGTGACCCAGTCCAACGTCAATCCGGTCGAAGAGATGGTGAACATGATCTCCGCCTCGCGGTCTTACCAAAACAATGTCGAGGTGATGAATACCGCCAAGACACTCTTGCTCAAAACCCTGCAAATGGGTCAATAGACCAAAGGATATTTAGCATGACCACGGCCATCAACTCCACAAGCGGCGCGTCCACTCTCGCTGGTAACACAGGCCCGGCAAAAACCGCTCTCAGCGATGCCAATGCCTCGCAAGACCGTTTTTTGAAGCTTTTGGTCGCCCAGTTGAACAATCAGGACCCCATGAATCCCATGGACAACGCTCAGATGACCAGCCAAATGGCTCAGATCAACACGGTATCCGGCATCCAGCAGCTCAACGAGACCATGAAGTCCATGGCCAGCCAGTTCACAGCCATGCAAGTATTGCAAGGTACGGCCATGATTGGTCGCGACGTTTTGGTGGAAAGCAATACGTTGTCGGTAAACGCAGGCAAGGCCAAGGGGTCTGTGGACTTGGCGGGAAATGCCGACAAGGTCACCGTTGAAATCCGGTCACCGGGTGGTGATCTGCTCGGAACAATGAACCTGGGCGCGATGACAGCGGGTCGCCATGCCTTCGAGTGGGATGCCTCAAGCTACAACGGCACCGGCAACCCCACCTTCAAAATTACTGCCACTAGCGGAAGCAAACCAATAGCCAGCACCGGGTTAGCACAGGACACCGTGGTAGCCATTGGTAATAAAGGCATTGAGCTCAAAGGCCGCGATCCTGTGAGCTACGACTCCATTCTGGCTATTTTGTAACCTGTTTTAGTAACAAACGCGCTCACCCATCGAGAACAGAGGAACACACCATGAGTTTTCAAACCGGTCTCTCAGGCCTAAACGCCTCCAGCAAGAACCTCGACGTCATCGGGAACAACATCGCCAACGCCAACACGACTGGCATGAAGTCCTCTCGGGCTGAATTTGCTGATTTGGTGGCTACTTCCCTAGGTGCAGGTAGCGGGCAACAGGCAGGCATTGGGGTGTCGGTAGCTGCGATCGCGCAACAGTTCACCCAGGGGAATATCACGATCACCGGTAACAGCCTGGATGTGGCAATCAACGGCGGTGGTTTCTTTCAGCAAACCATGCCAGACGGCTCTTTCGCGTATACACGTGCGGGCGACTTCAAACTGGACGCCAACGGAGTGCTCAAAACGAACTCCGGTGGCAAGCTCATGGGCTACCCAACGGATTCTGATGGTTTGCGAACGAGTAGCACATTGGGGCCGCTAGTTCTGCCCACTGGCTCGCCTATTGCTGCCAAAATAACCACAGGTGTTGTTGCAGAATTCAATTTGCCAGCGGCGGCCACCCTTGCCGCTGGAGTTCCCGCCGTTGTAGGTCCTCCGCCAATACCAGCCATTCCCGCCACGCCGCGCTCCACTTACGGCACTTCGCTGACGGCCTTTGACTCGCAGGGTAACTCTGTCCCAGTGACTGTCTACTTCGAAAAAACGGCTGACAACACCTGGGATGTTTTTCCAGGCTTGGACAGCGCTGGGCCACCACCCGTGGTGGTCGCCAGCATTGGAACCGTAACATTCGATAACAATGGAAAATTGTTGACGAATACCGCGACCACTGCGACGCTTACATCGCCCAATGCGGCGATCGGCACTTTTCCGGTAACTCTTGATTTCAGCACAGCAACACAGTACGGGACCGGGTTCTCCGTCTCCAACTTGACCCAGGATGGCTACACCTCGGGTGAGCTTATCAAGGTCAACATTGGTGAAAGTGGCGCGGTTACGGCGACCTATTCCAACGGCCAAACACAAATCGCAGGACAAATTGCCCTGATGAATTTTCGCAATGTTCAAGGCCTGACTCCCACGGGTGGCAACAACTGGATTGCGAGCTTCGAGTCCGGCCAGCCAGTTCTGGGTGTTCCTGGAGAAGGCAAGTTTGGCGCCTTGCGATCAGGCGCTTTGGAAGATTCCAACGTGGACCTCACGGGCGAGCTCGTCAACATGATGACGGCGCAACGAACCTACCAAGCCAACGCGCAGACCATCAAAACCCAGGACCAGATCATGTCGACATTGGTCAATCTGCGTTAACCCCAATCCAACGGAGCTAGAACACTATGGACCGCCTCATTTACACCGCGATGTCGGGTGCCAACGCGGCCGCCAGTCGCCAGGCTGTCCTGTCCAACAACCTGGCCAACGCCTCGACCAACGGGTTCCGGTCCGAGCTATCGACTTACCGTGCTGTGCCGCTAAAAGGCGAAGGCGCTACTACCCGTGTATTTGCCGTAGAGGCTACAGCCGGTTACCTGGACCGACCAGGTGCGACCCAACATACTGATCGCAATTTGGACGTCATGGCCGGCGGCAATGCCTGGTTTGCCGTGCAAGGACTGGATGGCAATGAAGCCTACACCCGCAACGGACATCTGGAAATTTCAACCGATGGCACCCTGGTCAGCCCCGGAGGTCTGCCTATCCTCTCCAACGGCGGCGCACCCATTGCGGTGCCGCAGGGCGCCGAGCTTTCGATTGGCCAAGACGGCACCGTGACCGCCAAGATCGGCAACCAGCCCGCCAACAACATTGGTCGGCTCAAAATGGTCACACCTAACGCGGATGCCCCCATAAAACGCGGCGACGACGGCTTGTTTCGCGCGCCCTCTGGCGATCCGCTACCCAATGACGAGACTGCCAAGCTGCTACCCGGCACGTTGGAAGGCTCCAACGTGAACTCCATCGAAGCCATGGTGGGGATTATCCAGACGGCACGCCAGTTTGAAACCCAGATGCGCCTGTTGCAAACCGCCGAATCCAACGACCGTTCCGCTGGCAAGTTGCTAAGCCTGCAAGGCTGATCAACCACTTGAACCACACACAAAATAGGAAACCACCATGATCAACTCACTGTGGATCTCAAAAACGGGCATGGAAGCCCAGCAAACCCAGCTGGACGTCATTGCCAACAACTTGGCCAACGTCTCCACCAATGGTTTCAAAAAAGCACATGCCGTTTTCGAAGACCTGATGTACCAGAACCTGCGCCAGGTCGGAGCCAACACATCCGAGCAAACTAACCTGCCCACCGGTTTGCAGGTTGGTCTTGGCGTTCGCACCGTTGCTACGGCTCGTAGCTTTGCACAAGGCAACTTGCAACAAACCGGCAACAACCTCGATATTGCAGTGCAAGGCAATGGATTCTTCCAGCTCACACTTCCCGACGGCACCATTGGGTATACCCGAGATGGAGCCTTCCAACTCGACAACCAGGGTCGCATGGTCAACTCCAACGGATTGCCGTTGGCTGGCGGCATTACCGTTCCGGCCAACGCCACGGCAGTCAGCGTGGCCGCAGACGGATCGGTCTCCGCGACCATACCTGGCTCCACCGCGCCCCAATCCATTGGCACAATCACCCTTGCGAGTTTTGTGAATCCGGCTGGCCTGGAGCCCAAGGGTCAGAACGTGTACGCCGAGAGTGCGGCATCCGGCCAGCCCAACGTGGGCACGGCTGGCGCCAATGGGCTGGGCACGATGATGCAGGGTTTTGTCGAAACGTCCAACGTCAACGTGGTACAGGAACTGGTCACCATGATCCAGACCCAGCGGGCCTACGAAATGAACTCCAAGGCCATCCAGACCTCGGACCAGATGTTGCAAAAACTCGGTCAGCTGTGAGGTAGCGTATGAGAAGCCTCTTCCTCACACTGGCAGTCACAGTCCTGTGCAGCGCCTGCCAACAAATCCCGCAGAAGGTGACGGTCGACTTTGCAGAGCCGCGCGTCAACCAAGCACCAATTTCTTCGCCGGTTACAGCACGCCCTGCAACAGGGAGCCTGTTTCAATCGGCTGGCTATCGCCCGGCCTTCGAAGACCGGCGTGCGCGCGTTATTGGCGACACGGTGACCGTTCTGATCGCGGAGAACGTAACGGCCAGCCAAAAATCCACTTCGACGGTCAACCGCGCCAGCTCCATTGACTCCAAGATAACCGCACTGCCGTTCAATAGCCTTGAGGGCTTGGGCAAGATGGGCATAGGTGCCAGCACCAACAATGCCTTCTCTGGCAAAGGCGGCACCGAGAGTGCCAACACCTTTTCTGGCTCCATTACCGCCACGGTTATTGATGTCAATCCCAACGGCCATCTGGTCGTAGCAGGTGAAAAACAGATCGGCGTAAACCAGAATGTGGACGTTTTGCGCTTCTCTGGTACGGTTGATCCGCGCCTGGTGCAGCCTGGCAGCGTCATCAGCTCCACCCAGGTAGCCAACGTGCGGGTCGAGTCCCGTGGACGCGGCGCCCAGGGTGAAGCGCAGACAGTAGGCTGGCTTTCCCGGTTCTTTTTGAGCTTTCAGCCGTTCTAAAGTTATCCAGAATAGTGCCGAGGGGTAACTGATCCACCCGGATCATCCCGCCAACCAACTCTGCACATGACCAACTGGACCACATCAGCGAAAACCACCAGCCAGCGGCTGCTGGGCTACCTGTGCCTGGCCATGCTCTTGGTCACCGCCACCACGGCGCAGGCCATGCGCATCAAGGAAGTGGCCAGCATTGAAGGGGTGCGCAGCAACCAGCTGACTGGTTTTGGCCTCGTCGTTGGGTTGGACGGCACCGGCGACCAGACCACGCAAATGCCCTACACAACGCAGGGCCTGAGCAATTACCTGCAGCAACTCGGCGTCACGCTGACTGCCACCACACTGGCCCAACTGCAGATGAAAAACGTGGCTGCGGTGCTGGTCACGGCCCAGTTGCCGCCCTTTGCTCGTCCAGGCCAGCTGCTCGATGTCAACGTCTCGTCGGTCGGCAACTCCAAGTCCCTCAGAGGTGGAACCCTGATTGCCGCTCCGCTCAAAGGCGCCGATGGTGAAATTTACGCCTTGGCCCAAGGAAACTTGATCGTGGCCGGCGCGGGCGCTGCCGCGGGCGGCAGCAAAGTTCAAGTCAACCACCTCAGTGCCGGACGCATTCCTGACGGGGCCCAGGTAGAGCGCGTGGTTCCCACGGCCTTGCAAGAGGGCGCTAGCGTGAACCTCAGCCTTAACGCCACAGATTTCCAGACTGCAAGCAAGGTGGCTCAGGCCATTAACAAGCAATTTGGCGAAGGAGTGGCCCAGGCCCTGGACGGACGCACCGTGAAAGTCAACGCGCCCACCAACCCCAACGACCGCGTCAACTTTCTCGCGCAACTAGAAGAGCTGCCAGTCCCGGCGACTTCTCCAGCGGCCAAGGTCATCATCAATGCGCGGACGGGATCCATTGTGCTGAACCAAGCGGTTTCACTGGGTGCCTGTGCCATTGCACACGGCAACCTGTCTATCAGCATCACGTCTACACCCGTTATCAGCCAGCCCAACCCCCTGTCCGTCGGCGGCCAGACTGTCGTAGCAGAGAAGACGAACATCGATATTAAGCAAGAGCCCGGCAAACTCATCCAGCTGCCAGCCGCGACACAGCTCACCGATGTGGTCAAAGCACTCAATGCGCTGGGTGCCACGCCACAGGATCTTTTGGCCATTTTGCAGGCCATCAAGGCGGCTGGCGCATTAAATGCGGAACTGGAGGTGATCTGACATGAGCTACGGATCTATATCCAACAGCATGCAGTCTCTGGCGGCTGATGCCCAATCACTGGGCGCGCTCAAGATGGAAGCGGGCAAGAACAGCCCTGCTGCCATCAAGGAAACCGCCAAACAGTTCGAGTCGCTGTTTATGCGTGAGTTGTTGAAGAGCATGCGCGAGGCCACCATGAAGTCCGGCATGCTGGACAGCGCCGGTGGTGACTTGGGTACCGACCTGCTGGACCAGCAATTCGCCGTACAAATGTCCGGCCAACCCGGCGGTCTATCCGAGATGATTGCGCTGCAATTAACTCGCCAGATGGGCGGTGCTGAAGCCAGCGCGGCCAATGCCGGTAGCGTGGGCAGAAACATCAACCCCGCCAGCACCGTGCGCGCTCAAAAAATCGGCGAATCCACGGCTCTGCCTGCGGCATCTGGCAAGCCCGCACGACCACCCACAGAGACCCAATCCAGCTTCGTGCAAAAACACGCTCAGGTTGCCGCCGAAGTCGAAAAGGCCTCCGGTATTCCTGCCCACTTCATGTTGGGCCAGGCCGGACACGAAACTGGCTGGGGCAAGTTCGAAATCAAGGCCAAAGGTGGCGACCCGTCATACAACCTGTTTGGTATCAAGGCCGGGGCCAGCTGGACTGGCAAAACCGCCGACATAACGACCACTGAGTTTGTCAACGGCGTGGCAGAAAAACGCGTGGCCCGCTTTCGGGCGTACGACTCGTATGCCGACGCATTCAAGGACTACGCCCGCCTGATCTCTGAAAGCCCACGCTATGCCAAGGCACGAGAGCAGACCGGCTCTGCACAAGCCTATGCCAGTGGCCTGCAAAAGGCCGGGTATGCCACCGATCCTCAGTACGCCGACAAGCTGAGTCGCGCCATCAACACCACGCTGCAGATTTACCGCGCGCAGGCCTAAGCGAGGACCAGCATGAGCATACTCAACATTGGTACCAGGGCCTTGCAGGCCAACCAGGTCGCACTGCAAACCGTCGGCAACAATATTGCCAACGTCAACACCCCGGGTTATTCACGTCAGTCGGTGGTTTTGCAAACTGTAGAGGGACAATTCACCGGTAGCGGCTACATTGGCAAGGGCGTTGACATATCAACGATCCAACGTAACTTCAGCGCATTTCTGACACGCCAGTCCACCCTTGCATCAGCCACACAAGCTGCTGACACCGTTCGGGCCGGCTACCTGAAACAACTTGAGGGACTTTTCCCGGGTGGAGCAAGCGGATTGGGGGCCTCCATCAATGACATGCTCAATGCGTTCTCTGACGTCGCCAGTTCGCCCACCGACCTGACAGCCCGAACCGTGGTGTTGACACGGGTGGACGAAACTGCCGCACGCATGCGTTCGGCATCACTGCAGTTGGACGATTTGCAGAATGGCGTCTCGCAAGCACTGAGCCAGAAAGTCAACGCAATCAATAGTCTGTCCCAGAGTATTGCGGATGTGAATGGCGCCATTGCGCGCGCCAACGGTAGCGGACAGCCGCCCAACGACTTATTGGACCGCCGTGACCAGCTGGTGCGCGATCTCAACCAATATGTTCAAACCACGTCCATTGCCGCAGACGACGGAACGGTGGGCATTTTCATTGGTGGCAGCCAATCCCTGGTGTTGGGAACATCGGTGTCGCCCATTTCGCTTGTGCAAGACTTTGGTGGTGGAGGGGTCTACAACAAGCTGGCAATCAACCGCAACGGCGTCCAGATCATGATGGACGAAAACGCACTGGGTGGTGGAGAAATACCCGGATTGTTGCGGTTTCAGAACAACGACCTGGTCGAAGGCCGCAACCTGCTGGGCAGGCTGACGATGGCCATCAGTAACGAAATGAATGCCCAGCAAGCCTTGGGCCTGGATCTGGATGGCAATGTGGGCGGGAACATTTTTAGCCCAACAAGCTTCAACAACCAGAATGTTTTGACGCCGACTTCCCCTGGGCAGCTCAACACCGGTACAGCCACCATTACGCTGTCCATCAGCGACACCAGTAAATTTGCAGCTTCAGACTACGAGGTCAATTTCACCGGCGCAGCTGCAGGAACCATTACCCGCCGTTCCGACGGTTTGGTTGTCACCTTTCCCCAAGTACCACCCACCGTTGCCCCCATACTGGCGACGCTGGACGGTATCAATGTTGTCAACAGCGCGGGAGTGGCTGCGGCAGGCGACCGCTTTTTACTCAAACCCTTCGCCACATCGGCCAGCACCATCAGCCGGGAGTTCTCCACACCACGAGCGCTTGCTGTGGCCAGCCCCGTTGTAGGGCAAATGGGTACGACCAATACCGGCAGTCTGCAACAGACATCTCTGGTCGCACGCAGTAACCCGCCATCGATTACGCCGGTCACGTTGACCTTTACCGGCGCCAATAGTTACACCCGTAGCGATGAGCTACCGGTGCCCAACACGACCATCTACGCATACACCGCGGGCGTGCCAATAGAAGGCACTGTGCCAGCCACAACGCCTCTGTCACAGTGGTCAGTAACATTGCAAGGCTCCCCCAAACCGGGCGACACGTTCACAGTGAGCAACAGCAAGGTGCTGGATGCCGCTGGCACCATTAGCCTGAAGCTCAACTCTGGCAACGCCACGGCCATGATGAACTTGCGGGACAAACCCATGTTTGACGGTGCTGTTTTATCTGACGGGTACGCCGGCCTGATAGCGCAAATTGGCATACGGGGGCAAAGTGCCAACTACGCGGCTGAGGTCTCAACCGCCGTTGCTTCCAGCCTGGAGCGAGACCGAACCGGTGTGTCTGGAGTGAACCTGGACGAAGAAGCCGCCAAACTGTTGCAATACCAGCAGGCATACCAGGCCTGCGCCAAGACAGTCCAGATTGCACAAAGTATTTTTGATACCCTGATACAGACAATGTCCCGCTAAGCGGGCTACTGCTGGAGCACACACATGTCCAACCCTTCATTTGCACGGCTAGGTTCTGCCAACTCTTACGACGCGGCGCGCAGCAACCTCATGACGCGCCAAACCGCTCTTGTAAATGCCCAGGAACACCTGACATCGGGCAAGCGCGTCAACACCGCCAGCGACGACCCCACCTCTGCCGCCCAGGCAGAACGGGCGCTGACGCGCATAAGTCGCATCAATACCGACCAGCGGGCCCTGGACGCCCAACGCAACGCCATCACCCAGGCGGAGAGTACCTTGGGTGACGTCAACGACACGCTACAAAACTTCCGCGAACTGTTAGTGAATGCCGGCAGTGGCACTCTCTCTTCAGTAGAGCGCTCCATCATCGCCGGGCAACTGCAGGGCCTGCGGGACCAGGTGTTCGCACTTTCCAACCGCAAGGACACCAATGGACAACCACTTTTTGGGGCTTTGGCCAGCGCGCTGACACCTTTTGTTGGACCGCAAGGGATTTCTCCTGATTACACATTTCAAGGCCTGCCCGGTCAGACGGCCAGCTCCGAAGTAGCCATACCGTTTTCAGTGGATGGCGACAGCGCCTTCATGCACCAGCCCGCGCGGGACGGCGTGTTTAACGCCAGCGTCAGCACCATCCCTGTGGGGCGCATCCTGACCACGAACAATGTTGTCGTCACCAATACTGCGACGGTGGCCGCCACGGCTGCAGCCGCCTTTGCGGCGACCGGCGTGCCTTACCCCACTTACACAGTGAGCTTCACCGCGGTAGATTCCACCACCACGCCCGGCACCACCACGGCAACCTACACCATTACAGAAACCCCTTCTGTGACACCACTGGGCGCACCGGCACCTTTTGCGCCGGTGAATATCAGCTATCCCAGTAGTACCGCAGCACCCATCACTGGCATTCCAGGATTGTCGTTTTCGGTTAGCGGCACACCGGTGGCAGGTGACACGATCACCATCAAAGATCGCCCCAGCATCTTCAGTGTGCTGGACGACGCCATCAAAAACATCGGCGGTGCAGCCAACAGCAATGCAGCGGCCCAGGCGGTAAGCCAAGCGTTGGGCAACATCGACATTGGCATGTCGCGCGTCTCGGCCGTGCGCGGGCAGGCGGGCGACCTGCTCAACCGCGCCGACAACATCTCATCCAACCAGACCAAGCGCAGCATTCAGCTGGAAGAAGACCGCTCCCGCGCGGAGGACCTCGACATGATCAAGGGCATCTCCGACTTCCAGAACCAACAAACTGGCTACCAGGCGGCACTGCAGTCTTACGCCCAGGTGCAAAAGCTGTCTCTGTTCAACTACATCAGTTGAGGCAGGCGGTGGCCCCTAACGCAGCATGACTTCCTCGGTTCTTGGCAGCGTCACCCTCGGGTTTGAGCCCATCTGGAACCAGAAGCGCCAATGCACCGGCGTGCGCCTTTTCGTAGCATCGGACAGCAGCAGCGCAGTAGATGCACGCCACCTGCTAGAAGCCATTTCCAAACTGTGGCCCGACACTGCCCCTACCCTGCTGCTCAACGTGCAATCGTTCGACCTGCTGGGCGATCTACTCAACCACCTCCCCGAAAACGGCATCTGGTTGGAAATTTCGGATGCCGCGCTGGGCCATCAGGCTCTCACAGGGATCATCCGCCAAGCCAACCAACGGGGTTGGCACTTGGTCTGGAGCGGCCAGGACGGCCACGCGCCCCCACCCCACAGTGCAAGCTTGTTTCACAAGACATTGCGAACCCTCACACCGCAAGAGGCGCTGATGGCCTTGCACGCATCGCAGCGCCCCACCAGCCCCAGCCCGGTACTTGCGGGCTGCCTTTACCAAGGCTTGGCCAGTCAGGCTCTCGTCGATCATGCGCTGGACCGCCAGAGTATCTGGGGTGTGGTGGGCTGGCCAGTGGATGAAATATTGCACTCCCACCGACTCCAGCAAATTCAGCCGTCACGGCTGCACATACGCGCGCTACTCAAGGCGCAGGACAACGACGCATCCCTGGAAGCCCTGGAAAACCTTCTGGGTGAAGAACCGCTACTGACACACCGCTTCTTGCGCTATGCCAACTCGGCCCATTTTGGCGCACGCCGCGAGATCAACACTATCCGCCAGGGGCTGATGGTCATGGGCTACACCCAGTTGCGCACTTGGCTGATGGAGCAAATCTCCACCGGACAGGACGACCCCAACCTGGCCCCTATACGCACATCCATGGTGCTGCGGGGCCACCTCATGGAACACCTGTGCGAAGCTGGTATTGAAAACGAACTGCGTCGCGAAGTCTTTCTGTGCGGCATCTTTTCGCAACTCGACCTGTTGTTGGGTGAGCACCTGGGTGCCGCTATTCACCGCCTGCCCTTATCCGGGCGCATTACCTCGGCGGTAGTCGGCCAAACCGGCCCCTACGCGGCCTGGCTGGCAGTGGCCAGCGCGCTGGAATCCAGCAACACCCGCATGATCCGCGAAGTGTGCAAGGCGCACGGCATGCCGGCCGATGAAGTGAACCGCGCGCTACTGCGCACGTTAGCGGCCCTCTAATTTACTGCTCAGCCCGCAACCTCTCAAACGCACCCCAAAATTGCGCATCTTGCGTGGTGGCAAAGTTAACCCGCATCAGCGTGCTGGGCTGGCGTTCGGCGTGGAACAGGGCACCGGGGGCCAGCAGGTAGCCTACATCGAGCATGCGCTGTGACAACACATCGGTATCCACCCCGGTTTCGACCCAGCCAAACAGACCGGCGGGTGGTGTGGCAAAACTGCAGCCATGGGCCAGTGCCAGCTTGGCGCTGCGCGCACGGGCCTGATCCAGCCGGGTGCGGATGCGCTCGGCGTGGCGGCGCAACTGGCCCTGGTCGATACACCAGGCCAGGGCCTTTTCCAGCAGCGCCGGTGTGGTCAGCGTGGCCAATAACTTGGTGTCCACAAAGGCCTCGACCAAGGAAGGTGGTGCCGCCAAAAAACCTACGCGCCAGCCGGGTGCCAGTATCTTGGCAAAACCGCTGACGTAGATGGTGCGCTGCAAGCCGTCCAGCGCGCACAGGCGGGTGGCGTGGTCGGGCGCGATGTGGCTATAAGTGTCGTCCTCCACGATATGGAAGTTGTGGGCATTGGCCAACTGCAACACCCGGTGGGCACTGCCAGGTGACAGGCAATAACCGGTCGGGTTGTGGAACACGCTGACGCTGACGAACAGTTTGGGCGCATGCAATTCGCAGTAGCGCGCCATCACATCCAGATCGGGCCCATCCGCGCGGCGCGGCACCGGCAATATGCGCATACCCAACGCGGCCAGCCGGGCGAACTCTATGGCCCAGCCCGGCTCTTCCACCATCACATAGTCCCCGGCGCGCAGCAGGGTGCGGCTCACAATGTCCAGCGCATGGGTGGCGCCCACGGTGGTGACGATCTGGCTGGGGGCGGCGTGCACGTTGTAGGCCAGCAACTTCTGCGACAGGGACTGGCGCAGACCGCTGTCCCCGGCCGGTTCACCGTACTGCAAAGAGAAAGACAGCAGCGAACGGTTGCTGGTGACCTTGCGCACGGCAGCGGGCATAAAGGTGGTCTGCAGCCAATCGGGCGGAAATACACCCATGCCCGGCTGCGGTTTGTCCGAACTGCCGTGGAACATGCCACGTATCAGCGCGATCGCGTTTACCGGCACGTGCTGGGCCCGAAAGCCAGTTCGCGGATCTGCATTTGCTACAACATTAGTAGCAACTTGGATAGTACCGACGGGGGCTACAGCCATTTCTCGTACGTAGAAGCCTTTGTTTTTTCGGGCTTCTATTAGGCCCTGGGCCAAAAGCTGGTCGTAGGCCGCGACCACGGTTGAGGGGCTCACACCCTGCTGCTGCGCGCACTGGCGCACCGAGGGCAGGCGTGCGCCTGGTGCCAGCAAACGGGTGCGTATACGCTCGGCAAAGCGGTTGCACAACTGTTCGTTCAGTGATTGGGATGCGGTCTTCATCAACATGGCGGGCCTCGTCCGGTAGGTGGCAAGGGGCAGGCATACAGACGGCAAGTGCCTGTGCTGCCCCATTCAGCAATACAGTTTCAGTGAATGATGTAAAAACTGTACTGGTAGTGTGTTGATTTCAACTATAAAGTCTGTTGCATGACTTGGCAAGAATTTACAGCTTTACTGGTACTGGCCACGGCGATGAGCTTCACGCCGGGGCCCAACACCACCCTGGCCACGGCACTGGCCGCCAATGGCGGGCTGCGCCGCGCCATGCCCTTTGTCTGCGCGGTGCCACTGGGCTGGAGCGCCCTGTTGTTGCTCTGCGCGCTGGGCCTGGGCGCCCTGGTGTTGGCGGTGCCGCTGTTGAACTGGGCCGTCAAGATCGTGGGCGTGGCCTACCTGGTGTGGATGGCCTTCAAGCTGAGCCAATCGCGCCAACTGGGCGAGGCCGATTCGGCGCGGCTGCAGGTGGGCTTCTGGCAAGGCGTGGCCCTGCAGTTTGTCAACATCAAGGCCTGGATGCTGGCACTGGCCATCGTCGGTGGCTGGATTGCCGGCCGCGCCGACCCGGCACAGCGCCTGGCGGTGGTGGTGCCGACCATGATGGTCTTCGCCTTTGCCAGCAATATGCTGTACGCCACGCTGGGCTCGCTACTGCGCGAATGGCTGCGCGGGCCGCTGGGTTCGGGGCAACGGCTGCTGCTTTTCAACCGCGCCATGGCGGTTGTATTGGTCGTTACCGCGTTATGGATGCTGACCGTATGACCCCACTAGAACAACCCAACCCACGCCAAATCAACCAGGGCCTGTGGCTGGGGCTGCTGGGCATCGTCATTTTCTCGGTGACGCTGCCCATGACACGCATGGCCGTGGGCACGCACGATGCACCCCAGATGTCGGGCTTCTTCATAGCCATGGGTCGCGCCGTGGTGGCTGCCGCCCTGTCGGGCGCGTTTTTGTTGCTGACCCACGCACCCCTGCCCCGCCGACAAGACTGGCTGCCGCTGGCCATCACGGCAGGCGGCGTGGTGTTCGGCTTTCCGCTGTTCACCTCTGTTGCCATGCGGTATGTAGAAGCCATGCACGCCAGCGTAATTGTGGGCGTGCTGCCACTGGCCACCGCTGCCGTGGGTGCTTTGCTACACCGCCAGCGCCCATCGCTCGGTTTTTGGTTGTGCGCAGCGCTGGGTAGCGGGCTGGTCGCGGTTTTTGCGGTGATGAATGGCGGTGGCGTAACCTCCGGCGCATCCGCAGGCGCTGCGACACCCGGCATCTCCGTTCACGGAGCTGACCTGTTGTTGGTCGCTGCCATGCTGTGCGCCGCCGTGGGTTATGGCTACGGTGCCCGCCTTTCGCAGCGCATGCAGGCAGAACATGTGATTTGCTGGGCACTGGTGATGTCCTTACCCATCACCCTGCCGCTAGCCGTCTACAGCTGGCCTACCGCGCCGTTACAAAGCAGCGCCTGGTGGGGCTTTGCTTATGTGGCCGTTTTTTCGATGTGGCTGGGCTTTTTCGCCTGGTACCGCGGTTTGGCACTGGGTGGCACGGTGCGCGTGAGCCAAGTGCAACTGGTACAACCCTTTTTAAGCATGCTGGTAGCCGTGCCGCTGCTGGGCGAGAAGCTGGATGCCGTGACGGTCGGCTTCGGTGTGGCGGTGATCGCCACTGTGTTTATTGGCAAGAAGATGCCGGTGTCGCAGCGGGGGCTGGCATGACGACGGATCGCAGGAACGCAGGAACTCAGAACTTCTTTCATGCCGCTTTTACTGTTGCTGTGCCTGCCGGGGTGGGCAAGTCAAGGTCCCTCATACTGCGGGTACGCAGAAATCAGGCCCTTGCCTTACCCACCCCGGCGAGTACGATGCGTGGTTTATCTACCGTACGCACCAACGCACCTTCAGCAAGAGATTGCGGTGTGCCGGTGTCCGATTTCTGCGTACCCGCAGTATGAGGACGCCGGTACACCGCAATCTCTTGCCCCCACAAACCTGATCGCACAGTGTCCCCAAAACGCTTGCCCTAAGAGCAAAATTCGCCTTTACCAATTACCTACCTACTCACGAGGCAAAAAACCATGAAACCCAACGACCTCCCCACCGCCACCCCCTGGACCATGGCACGCCGCGCCGCGCGGATGAACCCATCTGTGATCCGCGAAATTCTCAAGGTCACCGAGAAGCCCGGCATCATCAGCTTTGCCGGTGGCCTGCCCTCCAGCAAAACCTTTCCGGTATCAGAGTTCACCGCCGCGTGCACCCATGTGTTAACCAATGACGCCCAAGCCGCCCTGCAATACGCCGCCAGCGAAGGTTTTGCACCCTTGCGCGAAATGGTCGCGGCTCGCCT
>Ga0105048_10007395_pt1 | contig 17647 bp, 18 predicted proteins | sample MAT05_FD_78382 | JGI IMG/M metagenome (GOLD analysis project Ga0105048, IMG submission 78382) | Freshwater microbial communities from Lake Fryxell liftoff mats and glacier meltwater in Antarctica - MAT-05 | ecosystem: Environmental > Aquatic > Freshwater > Ice > Liftoff microbial mat | place...
TCCGGTAGTACCTTTTGTGGAGAGCTATGCAATGGTTATAAATTACCCCAGCGGCGTTAATTGACCGTTTGAGATACTTATTCCTTTTGTGTTGATATAGCTTAAACTTCAATGTCTTCATGTTACTATTGTACAGCATAAACACAGTATAAAGCTCGGATATTAGCATGAAAAAACGATTAGATTTTAGGATTGAAGAATTTGAGTCTGAGATTTTAGAGGACTACTGCAAGAGTGTCGGTAGAACTAAAACCGATGTGCTTAGGGAACTAATTAGAGACTTGAAATCTAAGAGAAAGCCGTCCTGAAGGACGGGACTTTATACCCAATTTTCCGGTAATATTTTTTGGTGCAAAGTCTTATTTACAATTCAATCTGCTCAAATAACTAGACCCATTAACTAAACTCATGATAGCGAACACTTTAGATTAATTACCAATCCAAAGTTACAACTTCCTCCTGAACGATAGGCAGGAATTTCTAAATTCACCTAGGGAAAAATTGTGTTAAGATTTACATTACTTAATACTAAATCTTCCTAAGCCCAGCTATCCAAATTTGAGGCATTTATGGCAGTCAACCAAGCTCAAGCTCCTACAGAAACACAGCCAGCAGCGTACGATGTAGCAAAATTGAGACAGATATTTCAAAGTATTGATGCTCTTAGCTGCCCCTACAACTATAATTTCCATCTGCACACGGTATTCTCTGATGGACAACTCCAACCAGAAGAATTAATAGAGCAAGCTAGTCAGATTAGACTGCGAGGTTTAGCTATTACCGACCATCACTCGGTAGCAGGGTATAGAATTGCCCAAGCATGGCTAGAAAGTCAGCTAGATTATCAGTTAGAAAGTCAGCTAGATTATCTGCAAGATGATCTACAAGATGATCGGCAAGACCACTCTGGAATGTCTAGCAGTTTCCCTCACCTCTGGACAGGAGTAGAAATTACTTCCCAGCTATTGAATACAGAAGTGCATATTCTTGGCTATGGATTTGATCCCGATCGCCCTAGTATTATTTCTTATCTAGAAGGTCAATCTCCCAAAGAAGATGCTGCTCAAGCAGATGTAGTAATCCGAGCTATTCAGCAGGCGGGTGGAATCGCAGTGCTTGCTCATCCGGTGCGATATCGTCAACCAGCCTTTGACCTAATTACCGCAGCTGTGCTAGCAGGTATTGATGGTGTTGAAGCCTACTATTCCTACAATAATTCTTCTCCTTGGGTGAGTTCGCCAGATCAATCTCACCAAGTGAAGAATCTTAGCGATCGCTACCATCTCCTCAATACCTGCGGGACTGATACTCACGGTAAGGATATTCTCCGGCGGATTTGACTCTAAATTTTCCTGTTATTATACTGCCTAGCGATCGCACCCCGATCTCCAGAATCTTGATCCAATAATCGCCAACCCACAAAAGTTCTGATGAGGGGAGGCAAAAACCCGTTATGCTGGAATCATTAAGAGTTCACAGCAAAGAGTATGTTCGGTATTGAAATAGTCTATGTGATTGCAGGAGCCATACTAGGCTTTTTTGCGAATAAAACCATCACAGAAAATAAACCTAGAAATCGCCCTAGGCTCGCCGCCAAGTTTTCTGCCCAAGAGCTTCCCCCAGCTAGAACCCCAGAAGTTCTGGATTCTGATGTTGAGACTCCTCTGCCTCCTGTCTGGGAGTCGGCGATCCCATGCTCCGCTAATATTCAAGATGTTCAAGATATTCAAGATATTCAGCCTGATTCCCCTGCTTCTGGAGAGGATGCGATCGCTCTCAAGGAAAAACTCAAACAGACAGAGTTGGCATACCAGATGGCGCAGGAAATGAGTCTTTTCAAGGGTGGGTTTCTTTCCAGAGCTTCCCATGAACTGCGATCGCCCCTGAGTAGCTTAATTGGGTTACACCAACTAATTATTTCTGATCTGTGTGAAAACCCCGAAGAAGAGCGGGAATTTATTGTTGAGGCAAACAAGTCTGCCCTGAAATTAGTCAAGCTCCTAGATGAATTGATAGCTGTTGCCAAATTTGCCCATGGTACTGGGAATTCAGAACTACAAGCTATTAATCTGCGGGATCTCCTCCAAGAAGTCCACGATCTTACCCATCTGCAAGCTACTAACCGCAGTCTAAGGCTCCACCTAGCTCTCCCTCCAGCAACAGTTTTTGTGACAGCGGAACCGAGGCGGTTAAGGCAGGTATTGGTAAATTTGGTCGATCGTGCCATTCTGCAAATGCAATCGGGAGGTATCCGCATCTCTGTAGAGGTGGAAGAAACCTCTGCCTCAGGGATAATCTGGATTGATGCAGATTGCGATCCCCAAGCATGGGCAGAACCCATCGATCTACTCAATTCTCCCGCCGCCGTAGATACCTCAGAAAAATTCTCTCCGGGCTTAAACCTTCTCCTTAGTCAGACTCTTCTAGAAGCGATGGCAGGCAAGCTCGAAGTAGTGGAGGCAGAATCTCCTGAAATCACTAGAGTACAATGCTCCATACCCCTCTCTCCCTTTGGGGTATCAGAATTACCAGAATCCACTTAACATTAAAGCTCAACTTAAGAGCCTACTTGGACAAAGGAATACCTGATACCAGATCCGCTTTATATAGGCTACTAAATTTCTGCTCAAAACCTCTGGGCGCAAGCCTTGCTCCCCTACTTTTATAACCAAATTTGGTAGGAGTTCCAATCCAACAAGGTTTTTTCCTAGCCTTACTCCCTCTACCTCCCTCTAACTTCCTCTACCTCCCCTTACCTCCCTCTTCCCATGCTCCTACCCCCATCCCAACGCACTAAATTAGATGACAGCGATGATGCTTTATTCTACGCCCAGCCCCGTTTTGTCACCCATGTAGACGAAGGTTTTATTAATCAACTAACAGAGCTATACCGACAGCAACTCCAGCCCCAAAGTCGTATTTTTGACATGATGAGCAGTTGGGTATCTCACCTACCAGAGGAAATGGAGTTTACCCATGTTGAAGGTCATGGATTAAATGAAGCAGAGTTAGCAAAAAATCCTCGCCTAACTCACTACTTTGTACAGAACCTCAACCAGCATAAGCAATTACCCTTACCTGATGAAGATTTTGATGCGGTTATTAACTGTGTTTCAGTACAATACCTCCAGGATCCAGAGACCATTTTCAGGGAAATTCACCGCATACTTAAGCCGGAGGGGATTGCAATTTTTAGTTTCTCTAACCGGATGTTTCATCAAAAAGCGATCGCAGCATGGCGGGATAGCCCAGAGCGCGATCGCCTAGAGCTAGTTAAAACCTATTTCCAAGCTATTCCGGGTTTTGGAGAACCAGAGGCGATCGTTAAGCGATCCAATGGTTTACAACAATGGCTGGGTGCGGGCGATCCTTTCTACGCTGTCTTAGCTCGGAAAAAATAAAATAATTTTTAATTACAGCGGATCGCGCTTAAAAAAATCCTCTGTACTAAATACACTTAAAAAGTGCTGTATGATCGGCAATTATGACGACTAACTATACCCATAAATTCACCAAGTTAGCAGAATTTCTTGCCGGAGTTAGGGATATTTTTCCTTTAATTTTAGGAGCCATCCCCTTTGGGATTATTTTTGGAACTTTAGCCGCCGGGAGTGGAGTGAGTTTTTGGGGAGCATTAGGAATGTCGGTGTTTGTCTTTGCTGGTTCATCCCAATTCATTGCTCTGGGTTTAGTGGCAAGTAGCACAATTTTACCCGTGATCCTATTAACTACTTTTGTAGTGAATTTGCGCCATCTCCTCTACTCTGTTAGTCTTGTTCCTCATGTCCAGAATTTATCCCAAGTATGGAAAATCCCCCTCGGTTTTTGGCTCACAGATGAAAGCTTTGCTGTAGTCATTAATCGCTATAATGCCCTAGACAATTCCCCTTATAAGCATTGGTATCACTTGGGTTCGGCTTTATTTATGTATATTAATTGGATATTTTGTACTTTTTTAGGTTTAACTATTGGGAACTTAATTCCTAATGCTGCAAATTGGGGTTTGGATTTTGCCATGGTTGCTACCTTTCTGGGTATGATTATTCCTTACTTACAAAAAAGTCGGGCAATGATCGCCACAGCTATAGTAGCAGGAGGGGTTTCTCTCGCTGCCTATGGATTGCCCTACAAATTAGGATTGATCTTAGCTGCGATCGCGGGGATTTGTGCGGGAGTAATCACAGAAAAGCAAATATCTAAATCAGCCTAAATAAATCTAAATAAACCTATGACCGTAGCTTTAGGAATTGATTTTGGCACATCAGGAGCGAGGGCGATCGCTATTAATACCCAACAAGAAATTATTGCAGAAACTAGCTTAGTATTCCCCCAGAATTCCAACTTAAAAGACTTACCTAAAATCTGGCAACAGAGCTTGTTTCAATTAATTGGTCAAATTCCAGAGATTGTACGATCGCAGATTACAAAAATTGCCATTGATGGCACTTCTTCCACGGTTTTATTGTGCGATCGTACTGGCTTCCCCTTAGAAAGTCCCCTCCTTTATAAGGACGATCGTGCTAAAGATTTTGTCCAAAAAATTCAAGAGCAAGCCCCAATAAATCATCCCGTAATTAGTGCCACTTCGAGTTTAGCTAAACTCCTGTGGTTTATTGAAATTCATGGTAATTCTACCGACTATTTCCTTCTCCATCAAGCTGATTGGTTAGCTTTTTTATTACACCAGCAAATTGGCGTAAGTGATTATCACAATGCTCTCAAACTTGGCTACGATGTAGTAAATTTATGCTATCCATCTTGGCTATTAAATTGGGGATTTAAAGTTAATTTGCCGGAAGTTTTTGCCCCTGGGACAATTATAGGAAAGATAGGGAAAGAGATGAGCGATCGTACAGGTTTGCCTCCAACTTGTCAAATTTGTACCGGAACTACCGATAGCATTGCCGCTTTTCTTGCCAGTGGGGCAAAAGCAGTAGGCGAGGCAGTTACATCCCTCGGTTCCACTCTAGTCCTGAAACTATTAAGCCCTACTTTGATAGAGGATACAAGGTACGGAATCTACAGCCATCATCTTGGAGATTTGTGGTTGGTAGGCGGAGCTTCTAATACTGGGGGAGCAGTGTTAGGAAAGTATTTTAGTAAGGCAGAGTTAGCTAATCTCAGCTTAGAAATTAATCCAGAAATTGCCAGCAATTTAGATTATTATCCTTTACTCAAACCGGGCGATCGTTTTCCTTATAACGACCCTAACTTACAACCTAAAATAGCCCCAATTCCTGCCAACAAAGTTGAATTTCTCCATGGATTATTAGAGAGCCTAGCCAGAATTGAAGCCCTAGGTTATCAGCTATTAACCCAATTAGGAGCCGCTCCTGTTACTCAGATATATACTGCTGGCGGTGGAGCCGATAATGAAGTTTGGACAAAGATTAGGCAGCGCAATTTACAGGTTCCTGTGACTAAATCTCTCCAACCGGAGGCAGCTTACGGTACGGCTCTCTTGGCAATGCAAGGCTTCCAGCTTTTCACTAAACCCTAAGGGATAACCGTAGTATAATAAAATCTACTACCGACTTTAGGCTATTCTATGGAATTATCCTGCAAAACCTCCTACGCTCTCTTAGCTCTGCTGGAACTAGCCGCCGTTTATCAAGGCGGGGAAACCCTACAAATTCGGCAAATTGCAGCCATGCAAGATATTCCCGATCGCTACCTAGAGCAACTCTTAGCTACCCTCCGCAGGGGCAATTTAGTCAAAAGTCAACGGGGAGCCAAGGGCGGCTACACCTTAGCACGGGAAGCTTGGCAAATCTCCCTCCTAGATGTCGTCAACTGCCTAGAAGGAGCAGATTCTCAACCCGGAGCTAAGGATGCTTGCCCTACAAATCTAGAGATGGCAGTTATAGGAGAAATTTGGCAAGAAGTCCACATTACTGCCAATAGTGTCTTACAAAAATATACGATTAAAGACTTACTAGAAAAACGCAATGCTAGAAAGCAATTAGATATTATGTATTACATTTAAAACAGCTTTACTTAAACTTAAAATAACTTTTTTATAAGTAGGGTTTCCTGTTTGGGTAGTGCTAAACCGGTAAGGATTTCCCCCGCGCTGCGCGGGAAATCCTTATTAAAAATCATTACTTGTTTAAGACTACCCCTGTTTGATAGATTGTTATTAAATAATGTCAAATAGCAGCGATAAACCACTCATAAACCATAAAAAAATCCTATGCGAATAGCTCAGAATATAACAGAACTAATTGGTCGGACTCCCTTGGTGCAACTTAACCGGATTCCTCAAGCCGAAGGTTGCCTAGCCCAAATTATTGTCAAACTAGAAGGAATGAACCCCTCCGCCTCTGTTAAAGATCGCATCGGGGCAAATATGATCGCCGTAGCTGAAGCTGAGGGGTTGATCACACCGGGGAAGACTGTTTTGGTGGAACCTACTTCTGGTAATACGGGGATCGCCCTCGCCATGGCCGCTGCTGCCAAGGGTTATCAACTAATCCTGACTATGCCAGATACCATGAGCATGGAGCGCCGGGCGATGCTGCAAGCCTTTGGGGCTAAGTTAGAGTTGACCCCCGGTATTTTGGGGATGAGTGGTTGTATTCGCCGCGCCCAAGAAATTGTGGAAACTACGCCCCGTGCCTATATGCTGCAACAGTTTAGTAATCCTGCTAATCCCCAAATTCACCGAGATACTACGGCGGTGGAGCTTTGGGAAGATACAGATGGAAAAATTGACTTTCTGGTGGCTGGGGTAGGAACTGGAGGCACGATTACGGGCATTGCAGAAGTGTTGAAGGCTCGCAAGCCGGGATTCCGGGCGATCGCGGTGGAGCCGGCCAATAGTCCTGTCCTCTCTGGAGGCAAACCAGGTCCCCACAAAATTCAAGGTATCGGGGCGGGTTTTGTGCCAGAAGTGCTGAAGTTAGAACTCATTGATGAGGTCATTACTATTAGTGATGAAGAAGCGATCGCCTACGGACGGCGTTTGGCAAGGGAAGAAGGGCTGCTTTCTGGAATTTCTAGTGGGGCGGCTCTGGGCGCGGCGATTAAGGTTGGTAAGCGTCCAGAAAATGCTGGCAAACTAATCGTTATGATTCAACCTAGTTTTGGGGAGAGATACCTAAGCACTCCTCTATTTCAAGACCCAGAACCAAGATTAGCTAGCTTACTAAGTTAGTTATAAACCGAACTCCCATTAATCAGGTTGGGAACTGGGGCGGCAACAATTCCTTGATCTTCTAGAACCTTCGCTACCCGAAAAATTAGAGCTTCGTTGTAGGGGGCAGCAATCAACTGAACTCCCAGGGGCAGAGAATTGGGTAGATGGACAGGAACAGAAATAATTGGCAGACCGATAAAAGAAAGGGGTTGAGTAAACACACCCAAGTTGGGGCGGGCTAAAATTTCTACCCCATCAATATTAATGCTCTGCTGTCCAATCTTAGTAGCCATACAGGGAGTGGTAGGGGCAAGAATCACATCTACCGATTGAAAAATTTGCTCTAGCTGCTCTCGATACCAGTTCCTAAATTTTTGAGCTTGAAGATACCAATTAGCCGGGGCTAAGGCTCCAGCTAGGAGGCGATCGCGGGTGGCAGGGTCAAAATCAAAAGGACGGTTTCTCAGGCGTTCTAGATGGAGATTTCCCCCTTCACTAGCCGTAATTAAAAAAGCTGCGGCTCTAGCTCGGTGAGCTTCCGGAATAGTAACTTTAGCGGTGATACCTAAAGCATCGACTACTTTACCTAGAGCCTGAAATACTTCTGGATGTGCGCCTTGAGCAAAGTGTCCATCAGCTACTGCTAGCCTGATACCAGATAAACCTTTACTCAGTTCTGGGAAACAGAGAGCAGGAGGGCGATCGCTCGATATCGGATCTTGAGGATCGTGACCTTGGAGGCAATCAAATACCACCGCCAGATCCGAGACCGATCGGGCAAAAGGACCAATATGATCAAAACTTCCGGCAAACGGAAAAGTCCCAAAGCGAGAGACTCTGCCGTAAGTTGGTTTTAGCCCAAAAATTCCGCAGAGAGCCGCCGGGACTCGGATGGAGCCATTAGTATCAGAGCCAAGGGAAAAAGGCACTAATCCCGCTGCCACCGCCACCGCCGAACCTCCAGAAGAACCACCCGCCACATGATCCAAATTATGAGGATTATGGCTAGCTCCGTAGTGACTATTTTCCGTGGAAAATCCGTAGGCATACTCATCCATCAGACAAGCCCCGACTAAGATTGCTCCTGCTTGTTTGAGAGCAGTGACAACAGTAGCATCCGCAGTAGCTGGGGGATTATCTCGATTGATTTTAGAACCAGCCAAGGTAACAATTCCTTGGATATCTGTTAGATCTTTAACGGCAAAGGGAACACCGGTCAGGATTCCGGGATATTCTCCTTGAGCAAGGCGGCGATCGAGAACCTCTGCATCTTGAATAGCTTGATCTCGTAAGATCGTAGTCAAAGAATTGACGAGGGGGTTGAGGCGATCGATCTGTTCAAGAGTATCTTTAATCACAGCTTTGGCAGTGGTTTGACCACTTTTAATAGCCGCACTAATTGACAGGGCATCGTTCATGGAGTGTACCTAAAATTGAAAAATTGTAATCAAGGTTGAAATATGGGAGCGATTTCGATATCTTCTGGGAGCGGAAATTCATTCACTAGGGCTGCGATCGCCTGCATTCTCACAAAATTATCTAACACTCCTTGCTCACACTCTTCAGGAATTGGTAGATTTAACAACTTTGCCGATTGGGCTAGATAAACTTTAATATCTGCAACTTCTAAAGTTGCTAATCTGCGATCGTTCATAAATTTTCCCTATTAATTCCCTAAGGATATTTTCTACAACAGAATAACCAGTAGTGTAATGGAGATGATCGATTCCCTGATGTTCTAGACAAACAACTAGGCAAAAACTTTTAAAAGTGCTGAAAGCCCTGTTCTAGATTCAGAGTGAAATTTCCCTCTCGTTCACTAAGCAGCAAGATAGCTGGATCCGATGCAATAGTCCCAATAATTGCCGCCTCAGAGCCTAACTTTTGGACAAGGGAAGCTGCTTGCACCCAAGGTAAACACAAGACCAATTCAAAATCTTCTCCACCGTAAAGTACCCAATCAAGGGCAGTTTTGGCTGATACCATCTGGGTTAGTACCTCTGGAATGGTTAAGGCGGCTCGATCGATTCTTGCCCCTACCCCACTAGCTCGGCAAATCTGACAAATTGCATCGGCTAAACCATCACTGCTATCCATACCTGCTATGCGATCGAAGCTTGTCAAGTAGGGCAATACATCTAACCTTGGCTGAGGGCGTTGATGGGCTTGAATTATCTCCCTGCGATCGGCTGTCAAAATTTCCCCTTCCTCTAATTGCCCGTAATTAGAGAGGCTTGTCAAACCATATTCCTCTGGGTGTAATAACAATTCCAACCCAGCTTTAGATTTTCCGTGGCTTCCTGTAACTACGATCGCATCTCCAATCTGCGCTGCACTCCGCTTAATCACCTGCTGCGGATGCACTCGCCCAAAAGCAGTAATAGCAATAGTGTTAATTGGAGAGTTGACCACATCTCCCCCCACAATTGGAGTTTGTTGCAGGCAAGCAGTTATGCCTTGATACAGTTCTTCTAGCCAACTAACAGTCGTGTCTCCCCGCAGCCCCAAACCGACAGTAATTCCCACCGCTTGCGCCCCCATCGCTGCTAGGTCAGAAAGATTAGCCACTACAGCCCTCCATCCAGCATCCGCAGGACTAGTGGTGCGATCGCTAAAATGAACTCCTTCTACCAAAAGGTCTGTGGTTACTACTAAAGATTGGCGATCGTTCTGTCCATTCTCTAGAGAGTAGCTCCAAGGTAGAACTGCGCCATCATCCCCAATTAGATCTCTAGGGCAAAAACCTTGAAGGATTTTCAGCAATCCCTGTTCACCAATCTCTCGTATTTGCATATTCTTCTAATTCTTACCCTATCTCAGAAGAATTACAGAGACAATCACGAGTAAATTTTAATGACATATCCTACGGCATAGTTATTTATTTATGTCTCTAGGCGATCGAGTCTACAATCTGTAGTGTTGGATTCGCTCCGTGGGAGACAGAAGTAGAATTTAAATTTTCTCCTAATTTTATCCAACCCCGTCTTACAGAATAAAGGATTCGATTAATAACACGAGAGTCTTCTTCTTTCAAATTGTTTTGGGTTAGTACATATCTTATCAATTGGCGATCGACTGGGGTCAAACAATTATTTCTAGACACTTGAGCATACAAATTACTTAAAGTTTCAGAAACCTCAATATCATCAAAAATATGACTGGAGCTATTGGGGTGAATATTGTTGGGGGTTCTTGGCATAACTAGCACTCCTAAAACAAGAATTAACTATATTCTTATTTTAAGGATAAAAAGTGAAAAACTAGAGAAAATTGCTGCGGCGATCGAAAAAAAATATAAAGGCAGGACGATAAATATTTATCGAAAATTTGGGTCTAAAACCCCGTGATTCTAGCACGGCTTTGAATTAAGATAAGAGAACGGCTACAGGCTCAAGACACGTTGAAACAGCTACGATGAGAGCGCACCTAGACCGCGCTAGAGGGGCAATGGTTAACTTCAACCCTAAAAGCAACAAGTATTTGACTTGTAAACCAAACAAAAAGTCGGGATAGGGCATTGCCACGACTCTAAACGGACGCAGAGAGACAGTAAGACTGGTTCACCAGCAAGTTTCGTTGAAGCGTCAATGATCACCACTGCTTTAGCACGGTGAGTATGTCAACAGTCACTTATATTTTCAAAGGATAAAACCTATGGCTACTGCTCGCACCAGACGATCCACTACTACTTCTACGGCTAGAACTTCAGAAACTAGAGCTACCTTAGCCCTCAAGGCTGCTGAAGAAGCTATTCCTGGAATTTACGATCGCCCCACCGCTCCTGCTAGTCTGGAAATCACTAATCATGCCAATGTCTATGGCGATCGCCCCACAACTGCTTCTAACTTAGAAGTATTAGAAACCTACTATCAATCTGGAGAGCGCCCCATCACTGCCAGCAACCTTATAGTTTCTGAAAGTTTCTACCAATCTGGAGAGCGTCCGATTGTAGCCTCTAATTTAAATATTTCTGATACCTACTCAGTTTTTGGTCCTCGTCCTGTGGCTTCTAACTACCTAGGTGAGGCTACAGCCCTTATGGGATATTTAGACTAAAAACTTGCTTATAGTAATAAATTTACAATAACTCACAACAAAAAGCTGACTCTAATGTTCTAAGAGTCAGCTTTATTTATATTAGGAGAAAGCAGATTAGATTTGAAAACTTACATCAAGCCCCAGAAGTGTAGGACACCTTTGCCAGAAAGAAGCTCAATGATAAGGGCGGCGGAAAAACCGATCATTGCAAGGCGACCATTCCAGTTTTCGGACTGAGTGGTGAAGCCGGGCTTAATAGCGTTACGATCTTCGGTTTGCATAATTTTAGACTCCAGTTGGTAACGGTTTGTAAATGTCTCTGTAAACTAATGTAACTAATTTTTGAGAAAATTGCAACCATTTGCTTAGATATCTTTATAGGATAATTTTATAATTCCTATAACTATGTCTTATTTACACCTCAAAAAGATTAGGGTACAGGGCAAACGCATCTTATGTTTAGAATGCTTACAGAACGAAGGTTTCAGCCATTGTTTGTTTTTGTAACTAAAATTTGGAACCCTTGCTGGGCATGGATTATAGGATTTAGATACATTTGCCCTGGATGAGGGTATGAGCGATCGCTAAAAGCTAAAATAAATTATCTAGTCTAGAAAAATTACTTTTACTGAATTATGACTACCCAAGACCTAGCAACTCCAGCTTGGATTTACTTTGCTGCTCCTTTATTTACTCAAGGAGAAATAGATTTTAACCAACGATTAGCAACAAGGTTGCGCGAACAAGGCTACAAAATTTATTTACCCCAAGAAGCCTGTACAGGAATCTCTGATCCTTACGAACTCTATGCTACATGTATCAAGGGTTTGGATGGAGCGGGGATGGTATTAATTATCCTTGATGGCACGGATGCCGATTCTGGCAGTTGTTTTGAAATGGGCTATGCTTTTGCGAAAGGTTTGCCGATCGTGGGGTTGAGGACAGATTTTCGGGGTAGTGGGGAGCATAAGGGGTTAAATCTGATGCTGACTCATAGTTGTACCCATTTGGTACTAACGCAAATGCCTTCCCTTGAGCCAGAAGTTTCAGGAGAAGCAACAACATTTTTAGAGGTGGGAACCGATCCTTTGCCATCTTTGCTGGCTATATTTGCAGACTTGCCATCCGCTCAACTTGCTAGATAGATTCACAATTTTAACTACAAATTAGTTTAGATTAGCTAAGTTTTTAAGTCTTTTAAGTTTTTAGTGGTGAACTCGACGGGAAATAAGTTGGTCTTCTAGGGCGGCGATCCGGTTGTAGGCGGCGGTTAGTTGGGCTGTAAGACGTTGAATTTGTAGCTCTGTAGACATTGGTTGATCTCCGTGGGTTTGAGTGGAGTGTTCCCCGGCTCTGTTGTCTTTGAGGATGTCTTTGTGTTCCATGCTAGAATCGCTGTGGCTTTGATACCAAGGATTGCTGTACTTAGAATAGTTAAGAGAAACAGACTCACTAGACTCTGAGTTTGGTTTTACTTTGCCACTAGCTATCGCTTCTAGGAGCTTTTCATTAAGTTGCTCAATAATCTGATAAAGAGCCTCAACTTTTTCTTGTAAAGCCAACAGTTGCATTTCTATGGTAGCCATACTATGATTATCCCTTATGTTTTATAAGATATAAATCATGATAGTTAAGTTAAGTAAAAAGGATGTGATACTACTTATTGATTTAACTTTTCTAGAGCTAACTAAAGACTATGCTGGAATTTAACCAATTTTTTCAGGCTTGTAGTGGTTTTTGGCAGACTGAAAGAACTTATCATGACTTGCTGGCTGCGGAAGTAGAGCGATCCTACACTGAGTATCAAGTAGATCCCTTAACTGAGATTCAGAAGCAAGATATGTTATCTCTGTCGCCCCTAAAAGATAATCTCAAGGATAATCTGCACACCAATCTCCAAATTGGTAAAGAGATAGAATCCTCTAGCCCTGCAAGTTGTCCGGGCTTTAGTATTGCTTTTGATACTATTTCTGAAAAAGGAGAGCGGGTGTTTATGAGTCTCAAGGCACTTTTTGTTCCCTACCGCTACATCCGGGATTATAAAGTGTTTCTAACGACTGAGATACCTCCTGTAGCTTCACAATTGCCCATTACAGAAGAAGTAGTTCAGGGTTTTTATCTCCGGGATGAAGGCTATTCAGAATCCGGGGCGATCCAGAGCAGTTTTATTTATTTACCTAGTCGCCAAACTTTGGAGATGACTACTTTTTATCGGCGATCGATCGCGATCGATCAAATGCGCCTAGTTGCTAATGGTATGCGTCTAAGAACTATTATTACCTACAAAAAACCAGCACCGGGAATAGTTCCATCGGTAATCACTCTGGCGGGTTTTGGGGTAGAAAAGCGGAGAGCAGATGCTGGTAATTGATTTTTCCTTGAGAATTACGGGGTAATTTTTCTACGCACAGCCAGATTTTGGGATGTTTATATTTAGCTAAATGGTTGGTGAGATGGGCAGCGATCGCCTCTTCAATTTCTTCTAAGTTTAATTTTAAATTTACTTGAGAATTTAATTCTGTAGCTACGTCTAGATTTGATTTTAGATTTAATTCTAAATTTAATTCTAAATTTACTTGAGAGTTCATCGCTGAATTAATTGGCACATAAAAAGCCGCCACAATTTCTCCCCAGTAGAGGTCTGGTAATCCTAAAACACAAATATCTTGCACTAACTTAGTCGCCAGAATTACCGCCTCTACTTCTGGGGGAAATACTTTCTCTCCACCCGTGACAATCATTAAACTACGGCGACCAATTATTGATAGATAACCTTGAGTATCAAGGTAGCCCAGATCATCGGTTTCAAACATTTCAAAGTTAGGATTCTTTTCCCAGAGATTAGGATAGTAACCTAGGGCAAGGGAACTGGATTGGATCGCGATCGCTCCAGTATTAGTTGCTTTTGTATTATCAGTATCTACTAAGTGCGATCCCCCTAAATCTCCCTTCAAAAGGGGGACTTGAATAAATATTTGAGCATGGGGTAAAACTTGACCACAGGTATTATTTCCGGCTAAGAAATCTTGGGGTTTGAGGGTGGCAATTTGGGAGGCGGTTTCTGTCATGCCGTAGGTGAGAGCGAGGGGAATTTGCAACTTTCTTGCTTGATCTAATAGGGCTTGCCACGGGGCAGCACCACCGAGAAATACTGCCTGAAATTGGGAGAGCCAAGTGCTGGTGGCTGGATTCGCTAATAACTTTTGTAATTGAGTAGGAACTAGAGAAATAAAGAAATCTTGGGGATCGATCGCTAAATTTATTCCCGATTCTAAATACTTACTGGTAGTGATAACTAGCTTGCCCCCGGTGAGGAGCGATCGCATAAATTGCATCAAGCCACTAACATGATAAACAGGCAATATACAAAAAGAATTTATCACTGAAATTTGGAAATATGATTGCAATCCAGTTACAGATGCTGAGAGGGTCTGCCAAGTGTGCATGGCAAATTTTACTACTCCAAAAGAGCCGCCTGTAGGAATCATAATCCGGCTGGGTTGTAGCTCTAAGATCGCATTAGTTGTGGGTAATAATTTATCTGTCCAAATAAAGTTTGGCTGCACCAATTTTTCTGCTTGTTGCTCTTCCTGAATTCCCCATTGAGGATTACCCAAAAATACTGGTAATTCTGCGGCGGTAGTAGCGAGAAATTTTGCTAAAAATCTAACAGGATGGCGATCATTGATAAGAATTTTCGGGGTGAGATTTTGGGCAATAAAAGGATTTAATTCTTGATAGTAATTCTGAGCGAGGGAGAGAAAATTATCAGAGGAATGCGATCGCCCAGAATTTTCTCCAGCACTAATTAACCAGTTGTTTTGGGGTGAATTAGATAACTTTTGAAGATAGTCTAAGGCTACTGCCATAATTGCCGAATTAAAGTTTCTTGATTTATTTTGAGCCAGTGATCCACTCCAAAACCTAAAGCTCGGTGAGGATTACTTAATTCCATGGCAAGTTTGAGGGCATGATCGCGCCCGATCGCGGTTTCTAGGCTAGAGGAAAATACTGCATCTATAGTATTGTGGTGGCAAAATTCCCGGAGGCGATCGCTAAACCCCGCAATACTGGGTTTGATCACAAAAATTCCCCGCCAGCCCTGACTATAGCAGGTTTCTAGTTGTCTCAGAGTTGCTACGGATTCATCAAGGGCGATCGCCGTCTCGTACTTATCTGCCAAGGTTAATAAATCTCTAAAATTCTCCACGGGTAAAGGTTGCTCTAAAAATTCAATGAACCCCTCTTTTGAAGGAAAATCTAGCCTCCCCCTTTTTGAAGGAGGGTTGGGGGGAATCGCCACTTTTTTAGTATTCACAGGGTGTTTGATTTTGAGGCGATCGCATTCTTCTAACCAGAGTTTGGTAGTGGTGAAATCGATACCCCCATTAGCATCTAGCCTTAACTTTGCTCCCTCTGGTAGGAGATTAACTAATTGCTGAATTTGATCTAATTCTTGATGGGGGTGATCAACACCAATTTTTTGCTTAAAAGTTCGATAGCCCTGCTGCCAAGGTGTTTGCCATGAATCGATCGCAGCAATCCCAGTGGGGAGGAGGTAGCTATAGGTTGAGTGGGGATTGAGGGTAGGTAGAGTAAAGGGCGATCGCTCCAAATTCTCCTGCAAAAGGGGGGCTTTTAGAACCTCTAGGCTACTGCTGAAAGCGAATTGGGTGGCGGGGAGGCGATCGGGAATAGTATTAATTTCCTCAAGGGATAGCTTCTTGGGCAATCCTTGGCAAAACTGAAGAGCTTCCGCTAGAGTTTCAGAGCCAAACCAAGGAATAGGGGCAATTTCTCCATAGCTGACTTGTCCCAAAGCCTCCGTCAGGCGGATAATTATTCCCTCTCGAACCTTCCAGCTACCATGATTCGTCACTAAGGGCTTGCTAAAAGGGACTTGGTAGGGTCGGAAATCTAGATCATAGTTCATACAGCAGCATCCCTAGAGGTGTTTGATAGCTTTTCGATCTACCGGTTAATCTACTGGGGAGCAGGGCGGGGAGATGATCCCAAGTTTTATAGTGTGAATGTACCCATTTCCCCCTTGAGGCTTTAGCATATAGGGGTGAACGAGCTTACCCATTAACTAAACTTTTCATGGTAGAAACTACTAACTTGGTTAACGTATCTGATCCCCTTGATTCCTCGCCGCAGCAGTTAATTACCGAAGATTTACAGAAATTACTGGAGATTTTGCCCCCAGAGTTAGCCGCAGCGATCGCCCAGCATCCCCAGCAAAGTACCTTGATAGAAGTAGTCATGGATTTGGGGAGATTGCCGGAAGTCCGCTTTCCACAACAGGCAGAGTATTTATCCGATATTCCCATATCTTCAGAACAGTTAGCCTACTCTTTGCAACGGGTAGGTATTTTTAGTGGAGATAATCGGGCGGGTATTGGGCGTACCTTGCATAGAATTAGTGCGATCCGCAACCGGACAGGGGAGATTATTGGGCTGACTTGCCGGGTAGGTCGGGCAGTATTTGGCACTATTACCATGATTCGGGACTTGGTAGAAACAGGGCAGTCGATCCTGATGTTGGGTCGTCCCGGAGTAGGAAAGACTACTGCTCTGCGAGAAATTGCTAGGGTATTGGCAGACGATCTGGGCAAGCGGGTGGTGATTATTGATACTTCCAATGAAATTGCTGGCGATGGAGATATTCCTCATCCCGCGATCGGCCGGGCGCGGCGGATGCAAGTGGCTCGTCCAGAATTGCAACACCAAGTCATGATCGAAGCGGTGGAAAACCATATGCCCGAAGTGATCGTGATCGATGAAATTGGCACAGAGCTAGAAGCCCTAGCTGCTCGGACGATCGCCGAACGTGGTGTTCAACTTGTTGGCACAGCCCACGGCAATCGTTTAGAAAACCTGATGAAAAATCCTACTCTCTCAGATCTGGTCGGGGGCATCCAAGCCGTCACCCTGGGGGATGATGAAGCCCGGCGGCGAGGTTCCCAAAAAACCGTCTTGGAACGGAAAGCTCCTCCTACTTTTGCGATCGCTATCGAAATGCTCGAACGACAACGCTGGGTGATCCATGAAAATGTGGCAGATAGCTTGGATCAACTCTTGCGATCGCGGGAACCGAACCCCGAAGTTCGCAGTGTAGATAGTACAGGGGAAATTGTAGTCACCCGGGAATTTATCGATCGCCCAGTGCCGCCTCGTGTTCCAGCAGGCACGGAGCGGGGGAGCGATCGTCCCTTCGAGCGAGATTTTGAGAGGAATTTCGATCGAAATGGTGAACTTCTGGGAAAGCGGAGCCGGGATAGCTCCTTAGAAACAGCAGAAATGTATCCCCTCAAACCCACCGGCTGGAGGACTACGGGGCGGATGACTCCTCTTGGTGAGGATGGTAATGAAGACAAGAATGGCAGCGGAAATGGCAGCAGGGTGGAGTTTTCTTCCCCTCAGGGCAGTGACTTTTCCCAACTCCTAGACCAATCTTGGCAAGGGGATCAA
>Ga0105048_10007397_pt1 | contig 17645 bp, 16 predicted proteins | sample MAT05_FD_78382 | JGI IMG/M metagenome (GOLD analysis project Ga0105048, IMG submission 78382) | Freshwater microbial communities from Lake Fryxell liftoff mats and glacier meltwater in Antarctica - MAT-05 | ecosystem: Environmental > Aquatic > Freshwater > Ice > Liftoff microbial mat | place...
ATTCAGGCGCCGCCGAACCATTGCATCCAGGCTGACTTGCTCGTTGGCTTGAACACGTAGTTGTCGTGGCGCAATTCGCCCATCGTGGCGCTCACTGGTTGGGAGTACATGTGACCGGGGTACACCACGGTGTCACCGGGTAGCGCCGACAGCATCTGCAAGCTGTCGTACATCGATTCCGGGTTGCTGCCCGGAAGGTCGGTTCGGCCACAGCCCTCGAGGAACAAGGTGTCGCCGGTGACGAGATGGTTCTCGACCAGGAAACATTGGCTCCCGGGCGTGTGCCCCGGCGTGTGGATCAAGTGCACGTCGATTCCGCCGACAGTGACGATGTCGCCGGAATCGTGCTGGACGAGGTCGGTCTCGGAGATGCCCGTGGTCTTTTGCACCCAGGGTGTCTCCGCCTGCTGCAGGTGCACCGGGCACTGGCAGCGTTCGAGCAGGGTCGTGATGCCCTCGATCGAATATCCCATCATCGATCCACCGACGTGGTCGGCGTGATAGTGGGTGGCGAGCACACCGGTCACCTGCATCCCGTCCGCTTCGACGGCATCGACGAGATCGTTCACCGCGTAGGCGGGATCGACGAGCAATGTCTCGCCGGTGCTGCGGTCGCCGATCGCGTACGCAAAGTTCACCATCTGGCGGGCGATCGGATCTTCGCGGGCGAAGTCGCGGCCGGAGAGGAGTTGGCGGAAGTACAGCTCGGGTGCGCTCACGGCGCCAACCTAGCGAGCCGAACCCGAGCCGACGAACCCATCGGCTGCCCGAGGAGCGCCCTAGCCTGGCTGCCGATGAACGCGGTACGACCCCTCGACGCCTTGCACGCCGGCCAGTGGATTCCGTTCGGAGGCAACCGTGCGGCCGAGGTCTCGGCCGAATTGGCGGCGAATTTCGAAGCGGGCGATCGACTCGTCGTCGTCCAGGACAGTGGAGCGCTGCTGCACATTCCGGCCGGCGAGCACGCGCTCGTTGCGGCCGCAGTCGCCTCAGCGTCTTCGGCCTTCGGCGCGTTGGCGACCGTCGGCGACCAACAGATCACCTCGTTCTACGACGTGTTCGCATCACGGCTCGCCGACGACGAGGTTTTCGCCGGTATCGCCGATGCGAACGCCGCCGATGTTGCATCTGCAGCGGCACGCGGCCGGTCGACGACGCGTCTCGTGCTGTCGCCCGCCATGCGGGAGGGGATGATTGAAGGACTCCGGACCTGGCGCGACATCGCCAGCCCGCGAGATCAGATCACCGAGTCGGTCGATCACGTGGGCTGGCGTGTCGTTGCTCGGCGGGCGCCGCTCGGCATCGTCGGGTTCGTGTTCGAGGGTCGGCCGAACGTGTTCGCCGATGCCACCGGCGTCCTGCGCACCGGTAACACCGCGGTGCTCCGGATCGGCAGCGATGCGCTCGGTACGGCGTCGGCGGTCATGCGACTCGCGCTGCAGCCGGCGTTGCGCTCAGCAGGTCTGCCCGACGGCGCGGTGGTGCTGATCGAGTCGCCCTCGCGTGCGACCGGCTGGGCCCTGTTCGACGACCACCGACTCGCGCTGGCCGTTGCCCGCGGGTCAGGCGAGGCGGTCGCCCAACTCGGCGCCGTCGCCCGTCAGGCCGGCGTACCGGTGAGCCTGCACGGCACGGGCGGCGCGTGGATGATTGCGTCGGATACGGCCGACGTCGATCACTTCCGGCAGTCCGTGGTGCACTCGCTCGATCGCAAGGTGTGCAACACCCTGAACGTGTGCTGCATCGTGGGGTCTCGGGCGAGCGAACTGGTGCCGGTGTTCGTCGAGGCATTGCGGGCTGCAGCGGCACTGCGTGGTGTGTCTGCCCGACTGCACGTCGAGGCCGCCAGTACGTCGTTCGTCGACCCGTCGCTGTTCGCCGAGCGGGTGGTCGTCGGCCGCGCCGACGGCAACCACGACGAGCCGTTCGCCTCGTCGCTCGACGTCACCCAGACATCGACCGAATGGGAGTGGGAGACATCGCCCGAAGTCACCCTTGTCGTGGTGAACGATGTCGACCACGCAATCGATCTGTTCAACCGCTTCAGCCCGCGGCTGACGGCATCGTTGATCAGTGCCGATGCAGGCGAACAGCAGCGATTCGCAGACCGTTGCGACGCACCGTTCATCGGCAACGGATTCACGCGTTGGGTCGACGGCCAATTCGCGCTCGATCGACCAGAGCTCGGCCTGTCGAACTGGGAGAACGGTCGGCTGTTCGCCCGCAGTGCAGTGCTTTCTGGCGATTCGGTGTTCACCGTGCGCCTTACCGCGACGGTCATCGATTCCGGCCTGCATCGCTGACACGGTACGTTGGCGCCGAGTGAGCGCGCACCACCACGACCGCAGGACCAGTAACTCATCGATCCGCTGGGCCATCGTCTGCCTGGCGACCGGTCTCGTCGCCGCCTGCGGATCATCCGGTGCCGGGGTGACGATCGAGCGATCTGACCGCTCGGCGGCTGAGCCTGGCGCCTCCGCCGCCACGACTCCGGAGACGGCAGCGACCGACCCGCCGATGACGACCGAGCCCACCCAACCCGCCGACCCGACCCCACCCACCGACCCGACCCAACCCGCCGACCCGGCCCAAACCACCGATCCACCGCCGGACACCGCCGATGATGCCGCGGCCAACGGCACCAGCGGAGTCGGCGACTCACTCTTCCCCGATCTCGGCAATCCTGGCATCGACGTGACCCACTACGACATCGATCTGGCCTACGACCCGGCGAGCGCCGAGATCGAGGCGACCGTCACCCTGTCGATTGCTGCGACGGCACAGCTCGACGAGTTCACGCTCGACCAAATCGGGCTCGTTGTCGATGCGGTCAGGCTCGACGACGCCGTCGTCGCCTTCGAGCTCGCCGATCCGGAGATGATCATCACGCCATCGAGTCCAATCGCTGTCGGCACCAACTTCACCGTCGCTGTCACGTATTCCGCCGATGGATCGCAGAGCCGCTCGGCGGCCGGAGTCAGCTCCGGATGGTTCCCGACGCCGCTCGGGTCGTTCACGCTCAATGAGCCCGACGGTGCTCGAACCTGGTTGCCGAGCAACGACCACCCGAGCGACAAGGCGTCATACCGGTTCTCGATCGCCGTTCCCGATGGCTACACCGCGGTCGCCAACGGCTCGCTCGTGAGCAGCGAGCCCGCCGACGAAGGCGGCAGCGTCTGGGTTTGGGAGCAGAGCGAGCCGATGACGACGTATGTGATCCAGGTGCTCACTGGTCCGTACACCATCGTTTCCAGCGAGACGGCTGCCGGACTGCCGCTGATCAGCGCGATCTTCGACGGCGACGATGCACTGATGCAGCCGTTCCTCGACGTGACGCCGCTGCAGATCGAGTTCTTCGAGCAGTACTTCGGCCCGTACCCACTCGATCGGTATGGCATCGCGATGACCGACGTCTACTTCGGCGGCGCGATGGAGGAGCAAGGGCGTTCATTGTTCAGCCGCGAGGACTTCCGATCCGGCGAGCTCGGCTACGGCGAAGAACTGTTGCTTTCCCACGAGCTCGGCCACCAGTGGTTCGGCAACGCCGTCGCCCCGGCGAGATGGCGGGACATCTGGCTCAACGAGAGCTTTGCGAGTTACGCCGAGTGGATGTGGCTCGACCACGCCGGCTATCTCGACCTCGAGGAGACGGCGGCATCGAACCTCGAACTTCGCCAGGACGGGTACGTCGCGACCGGCGACCCGGATGTGGCGGGGCTGTTCGGCTATGAGGTCTACGAGGGCGGTGCCGTCGTGCTCCACGCGCTGCGTCGGACGGTGGGAGAAGACGTCTTCTTCGAGATCCTGCAGACGTGGGTGGCAAACAACGTCGACACGTCGCGAACGACCGACGACTTCATCGCGACGGCAGAACGAGTGTCGACGATGGACTTGACGGACTTCTTCGCCGAGTGGTTGGAGGCGACCGATCTGCCCGATGAGTTCCCGGGCTGAATGACGCTTGGCTCTTCCCGACCTGATTGCTCAGCAGCGACGGTCGTTGATCGCGACGGGCAGCGATTCAGGCAGATGTGGGTCGACCGCATCGCGGATCAGTTGGTGGAACTCGGCGAGCGCGTTCTCGTAGCGGGGGCTGAGGCAACCTGTGTCGTAGAGGCCTGCGTGCAGGTTCTTCTGCACCATCTCGGCGACGCGGACGTCTTCGTCGGCCACCTCTTCGCTGTCCTTGACAATGCTTTCGACATCGATCGCATCGTCGGCGAAGAAGTACTCGAAGATCAGATCGGTGTGACCTTGCCCCACAGGCAACCATCGCTCGACGGCCATGCCGCCAGGAAAGATGTCGAACGAGAACAGCGGGTAGAAGTAGCCCCACACGCCGCTCCACGTCATGCCATCGCGACGGGGTGCGGTGTGGATGTTCCATCGCGGATCGCCCTTTCCTTCGACCCGGTAGCCGAGCGCCTCCACCTCCTTGCTCATTGCCGGGTGGACGAGCGGGAGATGGTAGCCCTCGAGGAAGTTGTCGTTGTAGACCTTCCAGTTCATTGCGGTGTGGCGAACGGTGCGGCTGTGGAACACGTACCCGTCGGTGGGGTAGGGGTCGCACTCGGCCGGGAATCCACCGAGCCACTCGATCAGGTCGGGGGTCGACGGGTCGAGGCAGACGAAGATGAAACCGCGCCAGGTTTGGGCCCGGACCTTGGTGAGGCACGTACCCTCCGGTGCCTCGGCACCGAAGTCACGAGCGTTGATCAGTGCGCCTTCTTTGTCGAACGCCCAGCCGTGGTAGCGGCAGACGAGGTTTGCCTGGTGGCCGGTGCCCTCCCACACGATGGGGCCGGCGCGGTGCGGACACATGTTGTGGAACGCACGCAGGACACCGTTGTCGCCGCGCTGGACGAAGATCGGCCAGCCGGCGAGATCCTCGGTGACGTAGTCGCCAGGGCGCTGGAGCTGGTGGTCGTTGGCGACCATGATCCAGTTCTTGGCAAAGATCTGATGCCGCTCGATCTCCCAGATGGTGGGATCGGTGTAATACCGAGTCGGAAGGGTCTCAGTCAGGCTCATCGGGACCAGTTTAGTGAACCGATCCCGAGATCCCGGCGACGTGGGTGTCGGCAGGGGAGACCGAAGGTCTTTTGCTGGACAATCAGTGTGCCGTGAGTTTGCCCAGCAGCCAGCTGCGGATCCGCTCCGGCTCGGCGTGGGATTCCTCATGGCGATCGATGCCCGCCGGCAGTTGCAACGCGGCCCGGATCGACAACCAACGGATCGGTTCCGGCTCCCACTTCTTGGATCGGTGGCCGACCCACGGCAGTCGGGTGATGTCGGAATCGTTGCCGACCACCAGATCGGCAAGGGTACGTCCGGCGAGGTTGGTGGTGGTGACACCGTCGCCGACGTAGCCGCCGGCCCACGCCATGCCGGTTGACCGATCGAGCCCGACTCCACAAAACCAGTCGCGTGGGAGACCGAGTGGACCGCCCCAACAATGGGTGATGGCGACGTCGCCGAGCTGCGGGAACAGTTCGACGAGCGTGTCGTGGAGCATGTTGTGCACCCGTGGCTCTTGATCGAACTCGGGCTTGATCGCGCTGGCGAAGTGATAGGGAGCACCGCGGCCCCCGAACGCGAAGCGGCCATCGTCGGTGCGCTGGCCGTAGATGATCATGTGTCGACCATCGTTGAACGTCGGCCTGGTGGCCATGCCGATTTCGGCCCAGATCTGGTCCGAGATCGGCTCGGTCGCGATCATCAACGAATAGAGCGGGACGAGCGTTCTCTTGTGACCCCGCAGCGACGGGGTGAAACCCTCGGTCGCCCGCACGACAATGTCGGCCCGCACCGTGCCGCGATTGGTCACGACCCGCCCCGGCTCGATGGCCGACACGGTCGTTGCCTCGTACAGCGCGGCGCCACGTTCGACGACGGACCGGGCCAGGCCGCGAACCAGTCGGGCAGGGTGGATCGCCGCGCAATGAGGATTGAAGGCGGCCCCGAGCACATTGGTCGCAGCGCCGATCGCCTCCGCCTCGTCGGCCTCGAGCCACCGCACGTCGGCGAGCCCATGTCGATGCGACGACTCGACGGCCACCCGCATGCGCGCCAACTGGGCCTGATTGCGGGCGAATTCGATGTTGCCGCCCTTGGCATAGTGGCAGTCGATGCCGAGCGCGGCGCTCGCGCGCCCGACCTCGTCGACGGTGTCGTTCATTGCTCGCTGCATCTGGAGCGCTGCGTCGCTGCCGTGGTCTTTGGCGATCGAACCGGCGCTCATCGGCAGGATCGCCGACGCCCAGCCGCCGTTGCGACCGCTCGCACCGAACCCGGCGATATCGCGCTCGATGATCGCGATGCGGATCGTTGGGTCGGCCTCGAGCAGGTAGTGGGCGGTCCAGAGGCCCGTGTACCCAGCGCCGACGATCGCGACGTCGACGTCGATGTCTCCCGGCAACGGGGGTCGCGGCGCGAGCGTGTCATCGGAGGGCAGGGTGGCGTGCCACATCGACAGTGAGCGGTAGTCGACCATCAGCCGACACTATTCCCCGGCCGCTGGGACTCGCAGCAGTTCTGACGTTGGCAACGACGGGCTGCCCCAGTCGCCCGAATGCCACCGGCCCAGCAGCGGTCGTAGCCTGGGCACGATGACGGACTTGGGACAGCACCCGACACCACCAGGCTGGTTCCCCGATCCGAACGGCACCCCCAACCTGCGGCTGTGGGACGGCATGCGCTGGACGGATCAGCGGGCTGCCGCCGAACAGCAATTCGGCGGGTTCCCCGCACCAGGAACGCCAGCGGCGAACTCGGATCGAGCCCCCATCACGCCGCTGCCGTTGGTGGCCGCAGTGACGGCAGTGATCGCGACAGTGCTGACGCTCACCGCGAGCAAGTATCTGATCGAAGGCCTCGTCGAGTACCGCTGGCCGATCGCGGTGTACACCGCGATCGCGGCGATCGTTGGCTATAGCCCGCTGCTCGTGGTGTGCTTCGGGGTGTCACGACGGTGGGGAACTGGCAACCTCCGGGCCGATCTCGGTCTGTCGTTCCGCAAGGTCGACCTCGGCTGGGGGCCGGTGACGTGGGTTGCGTGTTTCCTCGGCCAAATCGTGGCGGCCGTGATCGTGGTGACGACCAAGCTGCCGTTCGAGAGCAACACAGAAGGCCTGGCCGATCGGGCCGGTGACCGCGCGTACATCATCTCCTTCGCGATCCTCGCGGTGATCTGTGCGCCGATCGTGGAGGAACTCGTGTTCCGCGGCGTCGTCCTTCGAGGACTGCTGTCGCGGTCCAAGGCCTGGGTAGCCGTTGGCATCCAGGGCGTGCTCTTCGGCGCCGCGCACATCGATCCGGTGCGCGGCATGAAGAACGTCGGCCTGGTGCTGGTGCTGTCCTCGGTCGGGGTGGTCCTCGGCGGCGCAGCCTTGCTGTTCCGCCGGCTCGCGCCTTCGATGATCGCCCACGCACTGCTCAACACGGTTGCCCTGATCTTCATCCTCAACAGCTGACCAACGGACTTCGGGTCAGGCGGGAGCGTGGGCCTGAACGTCGAGGACGCGCTGGTCGAGCAGGCGGTTGTCGATCAGGCGGTTGTCGATCAGGCGGACGTCGCCGAACCAGACGGCGATCGTGGCCAGCATTGGCTGGTGGGTGCTGGAGACCGGGGTGAGTTCGTCGGGGTCGACCAATTCGCAGTACTCCAACCGGGCGAGCGGTTCGGCGGCGATGGCGGCGGCGGCGCGCTCGCGCAGGGTCGAGATGTCGGTGATTCCGTCGGCCAGCGCGTGTTCGATCGCGTCGAGTGCAAGTGGCACGACGGCGGCCGCTGCGCGTTGCTCGCGCGTGAGCCGACCGTTGCGGCTCGACATCGCCAGCCCGCCGAGTTCGCGAACGGTCGTCATGCCGACGACGTCGATTCCCATGTCCAGGTCGAGGGCCATCTGGCGCACGATGGCGAGCTGTTGAAAGTCCTTCAGCCCGAAGAGCGCAACGTCGGGTCGGACTGCGTTGAACAGCTTGGTGACGACGGTCGTGACTCCACGGAAGTGTCCTGGACGGCCTGCACCCTCGAGCGTCTCGGCGAGCTGACCGGGCTCGACATGGGTCTGGTAACCGGGGGGGTACATCGCCATCGCCGTCGGTGCATACACCGCCGCGACGCCGACTTCGGCACACATCTCCAGGTCGCGCTCCATCGTTCGCGGGTACAGGTCGAAGTCGTCGGGCCGGTTGAACTGGAGCGGGTTGACGAAGATGCTGGCGACGACGAGGTCGCATCGGTGCAAACCTTCACGCATCAACGACAGGTGTCCGTCGTGCAGTGCGCCCATGGTCGGCACCATTGCGATCGTGGCTCCCTCGGCATGGCGGGCATTGCTCCATGCCTGCATCGAAGGCGGGGTGTCGAACATCTCCATCGGTGGTCAACCTAGTGCTGCACCTCCCGCCGAGGCAGATCCACCCGTCGCCGCCAATCACGTGCGGTTCGCCCGGGCCAAGCAGGCAACGTGGTTACGGCTGCGGGCACCAGCGAGTGGGTCGAGTCAGCGCAAGACGCTGGGACACAGGTCTCGGTAGGAGGGCGGACCGTTCGGCATCGAGGTGGCGGCAATCACAGCCTGGGTGCAGGCGGCGGCGAAACAACGTGCGGCGGCGTCGAGGATCTCGTTGATCGCTGCTGGTCGGCTGCCTGCCGCGTGCAATCCCAATGCTTGCGAAGCACTCAGTTCGTGCACACCGGTCGAGAGCGCGAACACAGTGTCGCCGTCGAACATCGAGTGGACCGGGCGGATCGCCCTGGCCATGCCGTCGTGGCTGACGCCGGCCACTCGCGTGCACTCGGCCTTGCTGAGCAACGCCGACGTCGCAACCACCCCGATCGTGGTGTTCAGGGTCTGCGCCGGAGGTGCAGGTGGCCAGAGTGCCGTCACCGCTCGACGTTCGCTGGCGCTCGGCCGGCGCAACCGATGAGCCTGCGACTCCCACGGTAATCCGGTGGTCGGATCGATCAAGGATCCGGCTGCGTTGACAACGGCGAGTGCGGCCACCACCACACCGGACGCCAACGTCGTCGACGCCGACCCCACTCCGCCCTGGAGACCACCGGCGACAGCGCCGGTTCCTGCCCCCACAGCACCGTTGCGCTCCGGACGGGACCGGGCCGCGGCCGCTGCGAGGCGGCCGAACTCTGCGGTGGGACGGTTGCCGAATCCGCCGCCCCGGCCGAGATCGAAGATCACGGCGCCGGGCACGATCGGCACGATGGCGCCCACGGTCGCTCCCACAGGGAATCCGGCTCCGATGGATTCGAGGTGCCCCATCACCCCGTCCGCGGCTGCGAGGCCGTACGCGCTGCCACCGGTGAGGCAGATCGCGTGGACGTGCTGGATGGTGTTCTCGGGCCGCAGCAAGTCGGTCTCTCGGGTACCGGGCCCGCCGCCGCGAACATCGACTCCTGCGGTCGCTCCGCCGGTGCACAGCACCACCGTTGTTCCCGTCCGCCAGCCACGACCGGTTCTGTGATGATGGCCGACGGCGATGCCGGGCACATTGGTCAGCGAGCCGGCCGGGTCGACGCAGAACACCACGATCGACCGGCTCAGCGTCCGGTGAAGACGGCGGGACGGCGTTCGAGGAACGACGCCACGCCCTCGCGGTGATCGTCGCTCTTGAAGCACGCGCCCAACGCTTCTGTGTGGCGCTGCATGTGCTCGCCGACGCTGCTCGTGAGACCCTGGTAGACCAACGACTTGATCAGCTTCTGGCTGTGCGGCGAGCCGCTCGCGATCAATCTCGCCAAGGCGTTGGCCCGGTCGAGCAGAGCGTCCGACGGGACGACCTCGCTCACATAGCCAAGGGCGAGCGCCTCGTCGGCCGACACGAAGTCGCCGGTGTAGAGCAGCCGCATCGCCTGCTGGTGACCAATCAGGCGAGGCAGCAACCACGTGCCGGCACCGGTGTCAGGCACGAGTCCGCGGTGGACGAAGTTCCAGGCGAAGCGCGCATTGGGCGTCGCGATCCGGATGTCGCACTGCGACGTGAACTCTGCGCCCATCCCCACCGCCGGCCCGTCGATCGCGCAGATCGTCGGCTGAGGGCACTGCAGCAGCGGCCACCACACGTCGTTCGCGTCGGCGTCGCCGCGCAGACCGCGGGTCTCGCCCGGAATGGTTGCCAGATCGGCGAGGTCGGTGCCGGCGCAGAAGGCGCCAGGTCGGCCGGTGACGACCACGACCCGTGCCGACTCGTCGGCCCCCGCCCGGCGCACGGTCTCGATGAACTCGCCGAGCATCGCGTAGGTCATCGCGTTCTTCTTCTCTGGCCGGTCGATGGTGATGGTCGCGACACCGTCGGAGACCTCGTACAGGATGTGGCTCATGATCGGCCAACGTAACCCGCGGCCTCGGCCCGGCCGGTAGCGTGCCGCCCGTGCTCGACCGGCCCCCGCAGCAACCGTCCCTCCGCAACCGGGTCACCGGCATCGTCAAGCGAGCATTCGGCGAAGTCGTGCACCGGGTGTGGGAGACCGCGATCGAAACCGCAGCGATCGGCCCGCACAGCAAGCGCGGCCGCACGTTCGGCAAGTTCGGTTTGAACAGCGTGATCTGCTTCCCCGCGAACACGATCTTCAACGAACAGTTCATCCACATTGGATCGGGCACGATGTTCGGCCCCCAGATCACGCTGTCCGCTGGCATGGTGCCGGGGCAGGAGTGCATCAGCAACCCGGTGGTCACGATCGGCGATCGCTGCCTGATCGGCAAGGGCAGTGGCATCGTTGGTCACTTCGAGATCGTGATCGGCAACGATGTCTGGACCGGGCACCACGTCTACATCACCGACCAGAACCACGACTATCGCGACATCACCAAGCCGATCTCGCAGCAGTCGATGCCCGAGCGTTCGGTGATCATCGGCGACGGGTCATGGCTCGGCTACGGAGCAGTGGTGCTGCCGGGCAGCAGGATCGGCAAGCACGTCGTGGTCGGGGCCAACTCGGTCGTGTCCGGCGACCTGCCGGACTACTGCGTTGCCGTCGGCAGTCCGGCCAAGGTGATCAAACAGTGGACCGCGGACAAGGGCTGGCACCGGCCCGACTGAGCTGGTTTTTCAGCGCCCGGACGGCACCGAGCACGAAACCATCCGGTTGTGCTTGGTGAAGTCGCCGATCGTCAACGACACGGGAGATCCGTTGAGGGTGGTCTCGTTCAGTTCGACCGCTTCCCCGGCCAGCAACCGCGTCTCGACGTCGCGCCGGTCCTGGATGTACGTGCGGTACAGCGACTCCCACTCGTTGACCAGGCGGACATCGCGACTGCTGGTGGGACGCACAGCGAGCACCTCGTCGAGTGTGTCCTCGATGATGTCGGTCGCCTTGCGCACGGCGACGCCGACCTCTTGGGGGCTGCCCTTGGACTCCAGAATCGAAGCTTCCGCGTTGACGTCGAGCAGATCGCCGCGCCCCTCGCAGATCGTCTCGGCGCGTGTGGACCACGAACTGTCGTCGACCTGGGCGAGCGGCTTGTCATCGGCCAAGACGAACGCGTAGATCCACATGAGCAGGCAGAAGCCGATGCCGATCAAAACTGCCGATCGAGCGGCGATCTGCTTACCGGTGAGTTTGCGCTTGGGCCCGTCGGGGGTCGCTGAGGGAACGGGGCGGGAGGTCGTTGCGGTCATCGGGTCAGGCCTTCGGGGCTGGCTTGCGGTAGCTGAGCGACAGTTGCGCAACTGCCCCGCCGACTCCGAGCAGCACGGTAATCAGTGCACCTGTCCACCCGGTGTAGTACGTGAAGTCGTCACTGTTGAGGAGGTGGTCGATGGAGTACTTGCCCGGTCCAATCGTGCCGAGGGCGAACGCAACGATTGCGATCGATGCGCAGTACTCCCAACCCTGACCGGGCTTGAACACGAAGAACCCGTTCTCCCAGTGGGCGACAACGATGGCGACGATCATCAGCCCGATGAATCCGGCGGCAGCCAACGGTGTCCCGAGTCCGAGCGCGAGCAGGATGCCGGCGCCGACCTCGGTGGTCGCGGCGATCCTGGCTTGCCACTTCGGCCACTTCATCCCGATGCTGCCAAACCAACCGGTGGTGCCCGACAGCCCTCCCTTGCCGAAGAACTTGTTGTAGCCGTGAGCGGCGAGGGAGATCCCGAAGAACACCCGCACGACCAGGAGTGCCAGATCGATCGATTTCACGACCTCCAGGCTAAGGGATCGAGTTCGCCGCCGAGCTATTCATGACAGGAACAACAGCGACCCTTGGTAGAACTGACGCCATGCAAGGGGAGCGTGAGTCAATAGCGGTGCGTCCGCGCCCGGAATCGAAGTGGGAACGGTGGCGGACTGCTGCTCGTCTGATTCGCAACCTGGTTCGCATCCATCCCCGTCCGTTCTTCATCGCCGTGGCCGGTGCTGCGGTGTTCGCGCTCTGCACCGTTGCTTCGTCGATCGTCATCCGATGGGTCATCGACCACGTCATCGAGCCGAAGTTCTCCGACGGCGACGTCCAGACCGCGACGGTGCTGTCGGGTATTGGTCTGATCATCGGTGTCGGCCTGATTCGCGCCGTCGGCGTCGTCGTCCGGCGCACCTGGGCCGGTATCGCCCACTGGCGGATCGCCGAGACCCTCAGCGGCCATGTGGTCGACCGGTTGGTCGAGCAGCCGATCACGTGGCATCAACGGAGGCCGTCTGGCGATCTCGCGGCTCGCGCCGGAGTCGACGTCGACGCCGCAACCGATGTCTTGTCGCCCCTACCGTTCGCGAGCAGCGTCGTGCTGATGGTGTTCGTTTCCGCGATCTGGCTGATCCTCATCGACGTGCCGCTCGGGCTGACGGCCGTTGCCGTGTTCCCGCTGCTGATCGCGATCAATATCTACTACCAGCACAAGGTGGACGGCTATTACACCGAAGCGCAGAACCACCTCGGCGATCTCTCCGGGGCCGTTCACGAGAGCTTCGACGGTGTTCAGGTGGTCAAGGCGTTCGGTGCCGAGGCCCGTGAGACCGAACGGCTGTCGGTCATCGCCGGCCGCCTGCGTGAGGCCAGGATCTCGGCGTTGCTGGTGAAGGGCACCTTCGATGCCGTGCTCGACGCGATCCCAGCGCTCACCAACATTGGGTTGGTGCTGTTCGGAGCGTTCCGGATCCGCAGCGGCGACGTGACGATCGGCGAGCTGGCGAGCATGATCTACATGTTCACGCTGCTTGTGTTCCCGTTGCGGTTGATTGGTTTCGCCCTGTCGGCGCTGCCGCATTCGCTCGCCGGATACAACCGGATCCGCGAGGTGCTCGACGAGCCGGTCGCGCCAGATCCCGAACTGAGCATCGGCGTCGCACCAGATGGTTCCGGCCTGTCGATGCGCAACGTGTCGTACGAGTTCGAGCCCGATCGACCGGTTCTCGACGGCGTCGATCTCGATGTCCCGATCAACAGCACTGTGGCTCTGGTGGGCGCGACCGGCAGCGGCAAGACCACGCTGTTGCGGCTGGCGGCCGGCTTGATCGACGCAACGGCTGGTCACGTCGACATCGTGCGGGGGCCGCGTGCCATCGTGCTCCAGGAGGCGTTCCTGCTCGGCGACAGTCTCCGCGGCAACATCGCGTTCGGGGGCGCCTACTCCGACGACGAAATCTGGCGAGCGCTCGAGACCGCAGAGGGCCGCACCTTCGTCGAGGAACTGCCCAAACAGCTCGACACCGAGGTCGGCGAGCGCGGTGTCAGCCTCAGCGGTGGCCAACGCCAACGAGTCGCGCTGGCCAGGGCTCTCGTGCGTCAACCAGCACTGCTGCTGCTCGACGACACGACGTCCGCCCTCGATCCGGCCACCGAGGCTCGTGTCGTTGCTCGGTTGAAGACGGCGTTGAGCGGTTCGAGCGTTCTGATGGTCGCATCCCGGCCGAGCACGATCGCCCTTGCCGACCTGGTGGTGTTCCTCGACGAAGGCCGCATCGCGGCGACCGGCACGCATACCGATCTGCTGCTGTCGAATCCGACCTATCGATCGATCATGGAGGCGTTCGAACTCGATCGATCGACTCCTGAGATCAACGCTGCTGGGCAGGTGATCTGATGGACGTCGTCGACGACGAACTGGGAGGTCGACTCGGAACCGCCCGCATTCTCAGCCGCGGCGTGAAGGAAGCACCCGTCCTGCGGCAGGGCTTCGGGCTGACGTTCTTCTACGCGATCCTCGGTGCCGCCGGACGGGTCGTCATCCCGATCACGATCCAACAGGCGATCGACCACGGCTTCCGCGACGGCGAAGTGCGGATGGGGTTCATCGCCACGCTGTGCGTCCTGTCGGCGGTGGCGATCACGATCGGTGGTGTCGGCCAGGCCATCGCCGTCCGCCGACTCGGCCGTCGCAGCGAAGCCGCGCTGTACGACCTTCGGGTGCGGGTCATCTCCCACATCCACCGCCTCAGCCTCGCCAATCACAGCGAAGAGCGGCGCGGGGCCCTGGTCGCCCGGGTGACGGCCGACGTCGAGACGTTGGCCAACTTCTTCCAATGGGGCGGCCTCGCCTTCCTGCTCGATGGTGCGATGATGCTCATCGTCGCCGGCGTGATGCTGTCCTACAACTGGCTGTTGGCCGTGATTGCATTCGCGGTCGCCCTGCCGTTGGCGTTGGTGCTCCAGATGGTGCAGCGTCACCTCGCCGCCGCCTACGACACCGCCCGCGAGCGCAACGGCGAACTCAACGGCGCGGTCACCGAACTCGTCACCGGCGCCGAGAGCCTGCGCGCATACGGCGCTGGGCCGGCGATGGCCAAGCGCACCAAGAAGGTGGCTCGCGAGCGCGGCGATGCGTTCGTCCGGGCTGGCACGATCGGTGCGTTCCTGTTCCCGTCCGGCGAGGTCTTCGGCGCGCTCACCGTGTCGGCCGTCGTTGGTGTCGGCGTTGCCCGGGGAACCGCCGGGGGGCTCACCGCTGGCGCACTCGTGGGTTTTATCTTCCTGACCCAACGATTCCTCGAACCAATCGCCGAGTTCACGGAAGTCCTCGATCAAGCCCAGACAGCCGTCTCCGGTCTACGCCGGCTGCTCGGCGTGCTCGACATCCCCGCTGGTCCGCCGCCCGCCAACAACCCGCGAGCCCTGCCCGAGGGTCCGCTCTCGATCCAGATCAACGAGGTCACGTTCCGGTACCGCACACGCGGTGAGGAAGAGGACGACGAACCCGTGCTGTTCAACATCTCGGCGATGATCCCGGCCGGTCAACAGGTCGCGCTGGTAGGCGCGACTGGTTCGGGCAAGACGACGCTCGGGCGGCTGCTCGCTCGGTTCGCCGACCCGAGCGTCGGCCAGGTGCGCCTCGGTGGTGTGCCACTCACCCACGTTGCCAACGACGAACTGCGCAAGCGGTTGGTGGTCGTTCCCCAGGAGCCTTTCCTGTTCGACGACACGATTGCCGCCAACCTCAGCTTTGCGTTGCCAGGCACGACAGTGGCCGATCTGGAACGAGCCGTGTCGGCGCTCGATCTCGACGACTGGATGAACAGCCTGCCGGAAGGGTTACAGAGCCCGGTGGGCGAGCGAGGTTCTCAGCTGTCGGCCGGTGAGCGACAGCTTGTTGCGTTGCTGCGAGCGTCGGTCGCCGACCCGGACGTGTTGATCCTCGACGAGGCGACCTCGTCGGTCGACGCACTCACCGAGGTGCGAATGGCCCGCGCCCTCGAACGGCTGGCCGAGGGCCGCACCACGATTGCGATCGCCCACCGGCTGTCCACCGCAATGCGCGCCGACCGGGTGATGGTGCTCGAACACGGCCGGCTGATCGAAGACGGCCATCACGATCAGCTCGTTGCCGACGGCGGCCACTACGGCGACCTGTTCCGGGCGTGGGTGTCGTCGACCTCCACCGATCACTGATCGACCGGCCACTGAGTAACCAGCCACTGAGTAACCAGCCACTGAACCGACCGGCTGCTCCGCCCTGCCCGGGATAGCGTCAATCGGATGCGCCGTTTCGTCTCCGCCCTGTTCGCCGCTGGTCTGCTGGTCGGAGGTGGTGGGCTGACGGCCTGCGGCAGTGACGACAGCGGCGCGTCATCGGCAACGGACGACGGCTCGTCACCCGATGGCAGCTTCTGCAGCCTGCTGATCGCCTTCCGGGCGACCAACTCGACCGCCGATGCCGAGTACAACTCCGGCGACCCGGCTCGAACCGAGGCGGTGATGCGCCAGCTCGTCAGCCAGGGAGATCTGCTTCGGCGTAAAGCGCCGGCGGACATCAAGAGCGATGCAACCGCAGTGGCTGCGTATGTCGCGGCACTCGACATGCTCTTCGCCGAGTCGGGCTACGACATCGACAACGTCGTCAGCGACGAAGCGGCGACAGCCGAGTTCGTCGCGCTCACCACCTCCGAGATCGAGTCGTCGTTGCTGCAGCTGCGCACCTACGCCGATACGACGTGCGCGCCAATCGACGTGACGAGCACCACCATCGCCAGTTGACCCGTGACCGGCTGACGTCCGGCAAGTGGATCAGCTCTGATTGAACGGCAACGGGCCGGTGACCTGATCGACCCGGCAATCGAGCTCGGCGTGGCTGACCTCGACTTGGACCGCCCAACGCTCTCGATCACCGGGCGCAACAACGCCGACATCGGTCGAGGCGGTGTACAGCACGTTGTTCGTCCCGGGCCGGAGGAACTCGACGGTGATTCGATACGCGCGGGCACTGTCTGAATCGTTGGTGATCTGTCCGGTCATCATCGCGACCTGTTCGTTGGTCCCATCGACGACGCACGACGTCTCCTCGATCGTGTGCGCACCGACATTGGAGAAACGATCGACCTCGCGGTACGCGAGCACGCTGAGGTAGCCGCCGAGCACGCACACGCACAGCCCGATCGGCGCAAGGATCGTTGCAGCGCGCGCAAAGTTGCGGTCCGTGTGGCCGGCGTTGGGGACGCCGGCGACCGCCGAGGCGTCGCGACGGACCCGAGCGAGGACCGTGAGTCCGAAGACGAGCGCCAGTACAGCGGCCACCGCTGCGAGCACGAATACGAACGGAACCCAACCTGTGGCCACCGACGCGATGCCGAGCACGAGCGCAGCTGTTGCCTTCGGGGAACGTCGAGGCTCGCCGCCAGGGGTCGCACCGGTTGTTGCACCCGTTGTCGCTCCCATCGGCGATGGCATGACGACACTGCCGGATGCGAGGCGCGGCAGGGCGTCGAGGAATCGTCGGCCGTCCGTGGAGACGTCGCCGGTCCAGTCCTGACCGTTGTGATAGCGGAACTCGAACCGGCGGGTGGGGTCCGGATACCAATCGGCACGATGGCGTGGTGCCCGTGGTTGTTCGGGAGCGGAGCCGGGCGACATTTCGCCGCAGGCTATCCGCGAGCCGGGCGGATGACCGCTCCGTCTCGTACCATCGAGCCCAATGGAAATCGTGTTGGTACGTCATGGCGAGCCGGAGTGGGTGATCGATGGGCTGAACATCGACCATCCGAAGCTGACCGAACGGGGGCGGCGTCAGGCTGCGCACATGGCCGAGGCCCTTGCCGAAGAAGCGTTCGACGAGATTCTGGCCTCACCCCTCGAGCGGGCCCGCGAGACCGCCGCACCGCTGTACATGCGAATGGGGCGCGAAGAGGTGATCAATCCGTGGCTGCGCGAAATCCGTAGCCCGATCTGGCAGGGCACCCCGCGCGAAAAGGCCGA
>Ga0105048_10007399_pt1 | contig 17642 bp, 13 predicted proteins | sample MAT05_FD_78382 | JGI IMG/M metagenome (GOLD analysis project Ga0105048, IMG submission 78382) | Freshwater microbial communities from Lake Fryxell liftoff mats and glacier meltwater in Antarctica - MAT-05 | ecosystem: Environmental > Aquatic > Freshwater > Ice > Liftoff microbial mat | place...
CACCGGGGGCGCCTCGCCGCGGCTTCCGCTCCTGCACGCCGGGTCGAGGAACGCGCCCATCGTCGCGCGGTCGCCCGCGACGAGCGTCGCAGCGCAGCCGCGGGCAGCGGCGAGCAGGGTGAGTCCACGGGGTGAGGCACGACGGCCCCTCGCGTCAGGGCGCCAAACCGTGACCCTACGACTGCGTGTACGCGAGCACGCTCAGCATGCAGAGGACCCAGACCGCCCACCACGTCGCCAAGACGACCCGAGTCCAGCGGGCACGCCGGAAGACCGCGAGTCCCAAGGCGAGCGGCCCCAGGACCGTCAGCGCGATCACCACCCGTCCGCCCATGGGCGTCCAGATCCACGCGTCGCCGCGGTAGAGCGCCTTCGCCCACGGTCCGAACAGCGGCGCGAGCGCCGCCTGCGGCGACCTCCAGGTCGCCAGCGCCACGCCCATCGGGAGCGCATACGCCACGACCGCCAGGGGCCAGCGCCACCGGCTCGGAGAGCGCCCCGCGGCGGGGTCGATCGCGATGGAGCGGGCAGCGGGGGCAGGTGCCGGGTCCACGCGGTCAGTCTACGTCGAGCACGATCGGCCCTTGCACCGGCCGGTACTGCGTGTCGCAGGTCGAGGCGTTGACGAAGCGCGTGCCACGCTCCTCGGTGACGCCGTACCCCTCGTGGATGTGACCGAAGACGTGGACGCGAGGCCCGGTGCGCCGCACGGCGTCGAGGAGGTCCGCGCAGCCGACGAGGTCGCCCCGCAGCACGCGGTCGCCATGGCCGAGCGGCGGGCCGTGTGTCACGAGCACGTCGATGCCCGCGGGCACGAGGTCCCACTTCGCGCGGATCGCGGGCCCACGCTCGAGGTTGAACGCCCAGTCGTGGAACCAGGGCTGCCACGGCGAACCCCAGAACCGCAACCCGCCGAGGTGGGCGCCTTCGTCCTCGAGGTAGGTGAGGCCGTGCATCAGCGCGCGGGCGGCCACCGGCGTCTGCTGGAACGCGAAGTCGTGGTTGCCGGCCACGACGACCTTGTGCGGGTGCGGGAGGCTGCGGAGCCACGCGGCCTCGCGGGCGATCGCCTCGGGCGCGCCGCGGAACGTGAGGTCGCCCGCGTGCACGAGCACGTCGCCGTCGGGGACGACGACGCGGCGGCCCTGCTCGTGGGTGTCGCTCAGGCAGACGAGGCGCATGGGCAGAGCCTACGCCGTGGGGGTGCGTCGCGCCCGGGGGACGCGGCGGCGCCGGTCGCCGGATCGCACCGGTGTTCCGCCTCCGCCGCCGGGCTCGGGTATGCTCCGGGGGTGAGCAAACGCGACCCCGACGGCCCGAAGAAGAAGCCCGCCACCCCCAAGAAGGTGCGCGCCAAGAAGGCGTCCGCCGAGCCCGCGGCGACCCCGCCCTCCGTGCCGGCGAAGCGCCGCAAGCGGCGCGAGCCCAAGGTCGAGGGCCTCATCGGCGTCGGCCTCGACAACGCCGACGGACACACCCGGATCACGAAGGGCGACCACTTCGTCCTGCTCGGCGGCTCGTCCGAGACCCACGAGCAGATGCAGGAATTCACGATCAAGTTGACGGAGCGCCTCGCCAAGCAGGGCAAGCGCATCCCCGACGCCACGGTCCGCGAACTCCGCGACCTGGTGGCAAACCTGAAGAAGACCTAAAGAAGACCTGAAGAAGTGAAGTAGCGGATCGCGGGGGGGGGGCGGGCGCTCGCCGAGCGCGTCGGGCCTCTCGGGCCTCTCGGGCCTCTCGGGCCTCTCGGGCTTCTCGGGCTTCTCGGGCTTCTCGGGCCTCTCGGGCCTCTCGGGCCTCTCGGGCTGATCCGGTGCCCCGGGACGCGAGGCCCGGCCGGCCGTCGAGGGCGCGCGCCGGGTCCGCGCCGGGTCCGCGTCGGGTCCGCCACGACGTCCCGGGGGGCCGGGCCTCGCGTCCCAGGGCCGGATCCGAAGGCCGTCGGTCGTCCCTTCGCTTCGGGCCCCCGGTGACCGTCCCTAGACTCCCGTTCCCGGGGCCATTGCGGGCGTCGGGAACCGGAGTACTCCATGGCGATCCAGACAGTCGGCGTCGTCGGTTGCGGCCTCATGGGCTCGGGCATCGCGCAGATCGCGGCCGAAGCCGGCTGCGAGGTCCTCGTGCGCGAGGTCAACGACGCCCTGCTCGCGAAGGGCAAGGGCAAGATCGAGGGCTTCCTCAAGAAGGCCGTCGAGAAGGGCAAGGCGACCCCCGAGCAGGTCGCGGCCACCCTCGCCCGCTTCACGTGGACGACGAACCTCGCCGACCTCGCGAAATGCGACCTCGTCGTCGAGGCCATCGTCGAGAACATGGGCGCCAAGCAGGAGTTGTGGAAGTTCCTCGACGGCGTCTGCCCGGCCTCCACGATCTTCTCGAGCAACACCTCGTCGCTCTCCATCGGCGACATGGCCGCGTGCACGAAGCGCCCCGACCGGTTCGTCGGCCTGCACTTCTTCAACCCCGTGCCGCTGATGAAGCTCGTCGAGGTCGTCCGCACGATCTCCACGTCGGACGCGACCTACCAGGCCGCGCACGAATTCGGCAAGCGCGTCGGCAAGACCGTCGTGACGGCGAAGGACACGCCCGGGTTCGTCGTGAACCTGCTCCTCGTGCCCTACCTGCTCGACGCGATCCGCGCGTTCGAGAAGGGCGTCGCGTCGGCCGCCGACATCGACAACGGCATGATGCTCGGCTGCGGCCACCCCATGGGCCCGCTGACCCTCCTCGACTTCGTCGGGCTCGACACGACGCTCTACATCGCCGACATCATGGACCACGAGTTCAAGGACCTGCGCTACGCGGCCCCGCCGCTCCTGCGCCGGATGGTCGCGGCCGGGATGCACGGCCGCAAGTCGGGCAAGGGCTTCTACGACTACGCCGTGAACCCGCCCGTCCAGGCCGTGCGCCCGTAGGGACCGCGCGAGGGAGCCCGCCCATGAACCTGACGCACGTCCTCTATGCGGTGTCGGACCGGATCGCGACGGTCACCGTCAACCGGCCCGAGAAGCTCAACGCGCTCAACGACGCGGTGATGGCCGACATCGGCGCGGCCATGGCCGCGGCGCAGGCCGACCCGGCCGTCGGCGTGGTCATCCTGACGGGCGCCGGCGAGAAGGCCTTCGTGGCCGGCGCCGACATCGGCGAGCTCGCCCAGCAGACGGTCATCGGCGGCAAGGAGAAGTCGCTGCGCGGCCAGGCGGTCCTGAACCTGATCGAGACGCTGGGCAAGCCGGTGATCGCGGCGGTCAACGGCTACGCGTTCGGCGGCGGCCTCGAGCTCGCGCTCGCGTGCCACCTTCGCTACGCCGCGACCACGGCGAAGTTGGGGCTGCCGGAGTGCGGCCTCGCGATCATCCCGGGCTACGGCGGCACGCAGCGCCTGCCGCGGATCGTCGGGCGCGGTCGCGCGCTCGAGATGATCATGATGGGCACCCCCGTGGACGCCGCGACGGCGAAGGCGTGGGGCCTCGTCAACGACCTGTTCGAGCCCGCGGAGTTCCAGGCGAAGGTGCGCGGCGTCGCGACGCACCTGCTCACGCGCGGGCCCCTGGCCGTCGCGATGGCCCTCGAGTCGGTGCTGCGCGGCACGTCCACCTCGCAGGAGGAGGGGCTGCGCATCGAGTGCGACCTCTTCGGGATCGTGTCGTCCACGGCCGACATGCGCGAGGGGCTCAACGCCTTCCTCGAGAAGCGGAAGCCGACCTACAAGGGCGCCTGACCGGTCGGGGCGCGACCCCGACGCGCGGCACGCGAGGCCCGGCCGGTCGCGAGACCGGCCGGGCCCCTTCGTGTCCGGGGGTGCGCGCGGGGGCCTCCGGGGAGCCCCCACGCGCCCGGAGGCGTCCCTCCGGCGCGGCTCGCCGATGCGACTCCCCGGGCGCCCGCCGTTGTGATTCCATGGGGGCGGAGCCCGCCATGAACCTGCGCCGCCCGCTCGCGTCCCTCGCTCTCGCCGCCGCCGCGCTCGTCCCCTCGGGGACGTGCGCCTTCGCGAAGGACAAGGTGCCGCCGCCGAAGCCGAAGACCGGGACCTCGCAGCTCGCCGCCATGCCGCCGAGCGAGTACATCCACATGGCGGTGCCCGCCGACTACGACCCGAAGAAGTGGTACCCGCTGATGTTTCTGCTGCACTCGCTCTCGGACGACGAGGCGAACAGCAAGCCCGAGATCTTCGTCGCGCCGTGGGCGGAGCTCCTGCTCAAGCGCGGGTGGATCATCGCGGCGCCGAAGTCGCCGATGTACGACAACGAGACGTCGGCGGCGCCGCTGGCGGACGTGATCAAGCGGGTCAGCGCGGTCTACCGGATCGACGAGCGCCGCGTCGTGCTGGTGGGGCACAACGCGGGCGGCTGCATGGCGTGGAACCTCGCCACGAACTACCCGAAGCTGTTCGCCGGTGTCGCCTCGTTCAGCGGTGAGATCCGCGACGAGAGCCGCGGGTCGCTCAAGGCGCTCGCGGGCAAGAAGGTCCTCGTGTTCCGCGGCGCGAAGGACCGGTACTACACGGCGGCCATGCTGGCCCAGGACAAGGCCTACCTCGAGGCGGCGAAGGTCGACCTGAAGCTGGTGGAGAAGCCCGGGTGGGAGCAGGCGATGCCCGTGCCCGACCTGCCGGCCCTCGCCGACTGGGTGGACGGCGTCTACCCGGCCGGCGCCTGGAAGGACAAGGCCGACGCGGCCGAGCAGGCCCTTGCCGCCGGGGACTTCCCGGGCGCCGCCAAGGCCCTCGGCGAGCTCGCGTCCGAGCTCAAGAAGTCGCCCTACCCGGCGTTCGAGGTGAAGGCGGCCGCGATCCAGACCGCCATGGTCTCGGCCGTGAAGGACAACCTCCAGGCGGCGTTGAAGGCCGTCGAGACGGACCCGCTCGACGCGGTCGCCCGGCTGGACGCGATCGTGAAGGGGCTCAAGGGCGTGAAGGGCCTCGAGGACGAGGCCAAGAAGGCGCTGGCGGGGCTCCAGAAGCTCCCGGCCGTGGTCGAAGCGGTGAAGAAGAAGGAGGCAGAGGCCGCGGGGTCGTCGTACATGGAGAAGGCGGCAGCCGCCGAGGCCAAGGGCGATCTCGCCCCGGCCCTGGCGCTCTACCGCAAGGCCGCGGCCCTCGCGCTCTTCAGCCAGAAGGACGAGGCCGCGGCGAAGGTGGCTGAACTCGAACCCAAGGTCGGCGCGAAGTAGGGCCCGGCGCCCCACGCACCGTCGGCCGGGAGAACCGGCGATGGCGGTTTCCAAGGATGGCGGCACGCTGACGATCGTCTCGGGCGCGCGCACGCCCATGGCGGAGTACTCCGGCACGAAGGGGTACGGGCGCCTCAAGGACGTGACGGCGATCGACCTCTGCGCCCACGCGGCGAAGGCCGCGATGGAGCGCGGCAAGGTCGACCCGAAGGACGTGGACCAGGCGTTCGTCGGCAACGCGACGCAGTCGAGCAGCGACGCGCTGTACGGCGCGCGCCATGTCGCGCTGAAGGCGGGCTGCCCGGACACCGTCCCGGCGCTGACGGTGAACCGCATCTGCGGCTCGGGCCTCCAGGCGGTGGTCTCCGGCGCCGAGCAGATCTTGTCCGGCCGCGCGAAGACGACGCTGTGCGGCGGCATGGAGAACATGTCGCAGGTCCCGCACGTGATCCGCGGCGCGCGTGAGGGGTTCCGCCTCGGGCAGGACATGAAGGGCGAGGACCTCCTGTTCGCCGCCCTCCTCGACCCGTACTGCGGCTTCTTCATGGCGCAGACCGCCGAGAACGTGGCCAAGGACTACGGCATCACCCGCCAGGCGCAGGACGAGTACGCGTTGCGCAGCCACCAGCTCGGCGCCGCCGCCGTGAAGGCCGGCAAGTTCGCCGAGGAGATCGCGCCGGTGCCGATCAAGCGCGGCGACAAGGTCGTCGACACGGTCACGACCGACGACCACATCAAGCCCGAGACGACGCTCGAGGCCCTGGCCGCGCTGCGGCCGGCGTTCGGCAAGGACGGCACGGTCACCGCGGGCAACGCCTCGGGCATCGTCGACGGCGCGGCCGCCGTGATCGTCACGACGCGCGCCCAGGCCGAGGCCAAGGGCTACCCGCGCCTCGCCGAGATCGTCGACTGGGACGTCGCGGGCGTGCCGCCGCGCGTCATGGGCATCGGCCCGGTGCCGGCGATCCAGGGCGTATGCAAGCGCGCCGGGATCCGCGTGGAAGACGTGGACCTGTTCGAGATCAACGAGGCGTTCTCGGCCCAGTACCTGGGCTGCGAGAAGCTGCTGGGCCTCGACCGGACCAAGGTCAACGTGAACGGCGGCGCCATTGCGCTGGGGCACCCGCTGGGTGCGACGGGCACGCGCCTGATCTTCACGCTCGCTCGTGAGCTGGCGGCGCGCGGCGCCAAGTACGGGATCGCGTCGGCCTGCATCGGCGGCGGGCAGGGCATCGCGGTCCTGCTGCGGAACCCGAACGCGTAGCGCGCGTCCCCGGTGGCCTTCCCCCCGACGGGCGGCGCTCCGGCGCCGCCCGTCGTCGTTCCCCGAGCGCGTCGTCGCGTTCGGGCGCCGGAGGGCGCCGGGGCGCAGCCGACCCGACGGTCCCCGAGCCCGACGACGGTCCCGGGTCGGACGTTCTCCACGGTCTCGCGAATACGTCGGGTCGCGGCGCTCGCGCCGATCGGCGACTCCGAGGGGCCGCCGCACCGGCGGAACGCAGGGACCGTCGCGGTCCGGGCCTCGCGTCCCACGCCGTTCCGGGCGCTCCCGCCGTTCCGCCGCGGGCCGCGGGCCGTTCCGTACACTCCGGGGCCCATGCGACCCCACGACCCCGTCCGCCTGACCCCCGGCAAGCGCGTCCTCTTCCTGACGAAGGACCCGGAGCGGATCCGGGCCCAACTGGCGGGGACCCTGAACCTCACCATGGACGAGGTGAAGGTCGAGGACCTCCTCGACGACGTCAACACGGACGCCATGACGCCGGCCTGGGTGTGTTTCCGGCACAAGCCCGAGGACCTCGCGCTCGACGCCTACGCGGGCCTGGTGGTCGCCGGCAAGCGCCTCTTCCCGACGCGCGCCCTCATGGACGGCAACTTCGAGGTGATCGTCTCGGGGTCCCGCAAGGGCACGGGCTCGTCGCGCGAGACCGCGGTCCAGGCCGAGAAGTGGTCGGGCATCCGCATCGCCGTCGCGGCGTCGTTCGCGCCCATCCACGCGCGCAACAACGTCAACCAGGGCGTGCTGATGGCCGACCACGTCCTCCTGGCGCGGCTCCAGCGGGGCGAGGCCGTCCCGCTCGACGCCTTCACCAAGGGCTGGGACCCCGTCAGCCAGCTCATGATCCGCGAAGGCGGCCTCTTTCCGTTCGTGAAGGCCCTGCGCGCGGGCAAGGTGCAGGTGCCGGCGCGCGCGACGCCCGCCCGCCCCATGAACATCGCGGAGAAGGTCTACGCGAGCCACCTCGACGGCCCGGGCTCGCGCTACGTGAAGCCCGGCGACTCGATCGTCGTGCGCGTGGACGGCGGGTACTCCCACGAGTTCACGACCGCGCAGGTCGACTACTTCCTCGAGCAGGAGTACGGCGTCGGCTACCGCGTCGCGAACCCGGCCAAGTTCGCGGTCTTCGAGGACCACCTCATCTACGCGACGGGCGTGCCCCGCATGGCCCCGTTCGCCGACCAGATCGAGACGCTCCGGCGCCTCCAGCGGGAGTTCCAGCGGAAGACCGGCGTGCGGGACTACGCGGCGAAGGACGGCGTCTCGCCGGGCATCTGCCACCAGGTGGCCCGCGAGCAGTTCATCGAGCCGGGCGACCTCATCCTCGCGACCGACAGCCACACCTGCATGGGCGGGGGCAACAACGCGCTCGCCTACGGCGTGGGCGCCGCCGAGTACGCCGAGATCGTCCACTCGGGCCTCGCGTTCACCGAGGTGCCGGAGTCGATCCGGTTCGAGTTGGTGGGGACGCTGGCCCCCGGCGTCATGGCGAAGGACGTGATCCTCCACATCCTCGCGACGTACGCCAAGCGCCAGGACACGCTCGACCGCGTCATGGAGTTCGGCGGGCCGGGCCTCGCGTCGCTGTCCATGGACGAGCGGGCCACCCTCGCGAACATGGCGACCGAGTGCGTCGCGAAGTCCGGCGTCGTCGAGGGCGACGAGGTCACGGTCGCGTGGATCGCCGCGCGCCGCAAGGACCTCACGAAGGACCACCTCCGCGCGCGGCTCGTGAAGCCCGACGCGGGCGCGACGTACGCCGGCGGCGTGCACCGGATCGATCTCGCCTCGATCGTCCCCATGGTGGCGACGCCCGGCGACCCCGACCACGGGATCCCCTCCGACCCGATGAACGGCGCGAACGTCGCCGACCTGCCCGACGTGAAGATCGACATCGCGTACGGCGGGTCGTGCACCGCCGGCAAGATCGACGATGTGGACGCCTACGCAGCGGTGTTCGCCGAGGCGGCGGCCGCGGGCCTCAAGGTCGCGTCGGGCGTCCGGTTCTACCTGCAGTTCGGCTCCGAGGAGGTCGAGGCGTACGCGAAGGCCAAGGGCTACCTTGACCTGTTCGCGAAGGTGGGCGCCGAGGTGATCCACCCCGGTTGTGGCGCGTGCATCGGCTGTGGCCCGGGCGTGAGCGACACGGAGGCCCAAGTGACCGTCTCGGCGATCAACCGCAACTTCAAGGGGCGGTCGGGGCCCGGGAAGCTCTACCTCGCCTCGCCGTTGACGGTCGCGGCGTCGGCCGTCGCGGGGCGTATCCGGGCTTATCGCCGGGGGATGTTCGCGAAAACGTAGCCGGGGTGGGCGCGGCGCGGCTCCCACGCCCGCGAATCGGGTCTAGGCTGGCCGGCGAGGGGCGGCTCGGTGCCCCCGAGGAGGCGGCACGGTGGACGGACCGCGAACGGGACGGCCGGACGGAGCGCATGACGCGGGCCGCGTGGGGGCTCGCGTGCCCGGCGAGCCGCGCGACGTCCCCGACGCGGCGACCGTCGGGCCCGGCCCCGCGCACCGGTTCGACGCCACCGCGCTCAGCGAGGCCGAGACGATCCTCGCGTTCGTCGAGTCGCTGAGCGCGGTCGAGGATCTTCAGACGCTGCTCGACCGGCTCGCCGAGGGCATCGCGAGGACCGCGGGCTGGGGCGTCGCGGTCCTCTCGGTCTACCTGCCCGACGGGGGGATCCTCGGCAGCTACCGCCTGCCTGCGGACGAGCAGCAGCGCTTCCTCGCGTCCATGGGGCGCACGCCGCTCGCGTCGCGGCTCGCCAAGCGCGCGCGCATCCGTGGCCTGGCGTTCCCGGGCACGGGCATCGCGTACGTGCCGCACACGGCCGACCTCCCGCGGAGTTCGGCGTTCGCGTCGAGCTCGCCCGTCGAGGGGGGGACGTGGCACCCCGACGACCGCCTCTTCGTGCTGGTGCGGACCGGCACCGGCCAGGAGATCGGCGTCCTGGCGCTGGACGAGCCCCTCGACGGGCGGGCGCCGACGCCGGAGACGCTCGCGCCGCTGCGCCTCGTCGAGCGGCTGCTGGCCCTCGGAGCGTCGCTGCTGCAGGAGCGCGTGCTCGCGCGCGACCTCAAGCGGAAGGAGAAGGCGTACCGCACGCTCGTGGACGGCGCGCCCGTGGGGATCTACCGGCGCGATGCGAACGGAGGCCTCGTCTCGGCGAATCCCCGCCTGGCGGAGATCTTCGGCTACCCGACGGTCGAGGCGCTCGTCGACGACCCCGGATTCATCGACCTCTACGACCCCGCGGACCGTGCGGCGGTCCTCGCGCGGCTCGCGGACGGCCACGAGGTCCGCGCCACGGACATGCGCGCCCGCCGCCGCGACGGGACGCCGATCCGCCTCCGCATGTCGGTCCGGCGCGAGCCCGACGGCGAGCTCCAGGGCATCGTCGAGGACGTGACCGACGCGCGACGGCTCGAGGAGCACCTGCAGCGCACGCAGCGCCTCGAGGCGATCGGGACGCTGGCCTCGGGCGTCGCCCACGACTTCAACAACCTGCTCGCGGGCATCCTCGGCTACGCGTCGCTGCTCGAGCAGCGCCTCGCCGCCGACCCGGCGCTCGGGCCCATGGCGCGCGGCATCCAGGAGACCGCGCTGCGGGCGGCCGACCTCACGCGCAGCCTCCTCGGCGTCGTGCGCGCCGGCGCGGCCGAGCCGCAGCACGCCGACGTCGCGGCGGTTCTCGGCGACGTCGCGCGCATCGCGCACGAGACGTTCGACCGCCGCATCGTCACGATCGTGCGGGCCGACGCGGACCTGCCGGCGGTCGCCGTCGTGGCGAGCGAGCTGCATCGCGCGGTCCTCAACCTCGCGATCAACGCGCGCGACGCGTTGCCCGAGGGCGGGGAACTCGCGCTCGTCGCCGAGCGCGACGAGGTCGGCCCGCGGACCTTGCCGCCCGATGCGCCGTGCCGCGGGCCTTGGGTCCGCATCGATGTCCGCGATACCGGGGTCGGGATGCCGCAGGCGGTCCGCGCGCGCCTCTTCGACCCGTTCTTCACGACGAAGCCCCGGGGAAAGGGGACCGGACTGGGCCTGTACGGCGTCTACCGGTTCCTCCGCGCGTTCGGCGGCGCCGTCGAGGTGGATTCGCTCGTCGGCGGCGGGTCGACGTTCCGCATCTACCTCCCGGCGTCGCGGCCCTCCGCGGCGATGGCCCGGCGCCCCGGCGCCGCGCCGGAGCCCGCGCGGGCCGCCGACGTCGGCGCGCGCATCCTCGTCGTCGAGGACGAGGACGCCGTGCGATGCGTGGCGGTCGCCCTGCTCCGGGCGGCCGGCCACGACGTCACCGAGGCTTCCGACGGCGAGGAGGCCGTCCGGCGCTTCGCCGCGGCCCCGGCGGCCGTCGATCTCGTCGTGCTCGACCTCGTCCTGCCCCGGCTGTCCGGGAAGGAGGTCCTGCGGCGCCTCCGGGCGCTCCGGCCGGACGTCCCGGTCCTGCTCACGAGCGGCAACGTCCAGGAGGGGCTCGAGGACCCGGAGGTCCGGGAGGGCCTCCGGGGTGTCCTGCCGAAACCGTATCTCCCGGTGGACCTCCACGCCGCGGTGCGGTCCGCGCTCGCGCCGAAGGCCCCGGCGGGACTTGGGCACCACGGCCCGACGTGATTCCCTACGCCCTCCGTCCGCGGCACGTCCGCGCGGACGCCCCCTGGAGGCACCATGGCGAAGCCGTCGAGTAAGGCCCCCGCGAAGGATCCGACCCCGGTGAAGGCGGCCGCGCCGGTGAAGGCACCGGCCCCCGCGAAGGCGCCGGCCCCCGCGAAGGCGCCGGCCTCCGCGAAGGCGCCGGCCCCCGCGAAGGCACCGGCCCCCGCGAAGGCGCCGGCCCCCGCGAAGGCGCCGGCCCCCGCCAACTCCGGGGTTCCCGTGAAGGCGGCCGCCCCCGCGGTCGCGAGGGCGCCCCGTGCGGCGGTCAAGGGCGCCAAGGCCCCCCGCGTGTACCGCATCGCCGTGCTGGCGGGCGACGGCATCGGCGAGGAGGTCGTGCGCGAGGGCCTGAAGGTGCTCGACGCGGTGGCCGCGATCGAGGGCTTCCTCCTCGAGCGCAAGGTCTACCCGTACGGCGCCGACCACTACCTCGCGACGAAGGAGGCCATGCCGGCCTCGGCCCTCGCCGAGATGGGCGAGATGGACGCCATCTACCTCGGCGCCATCGGCGACCCGCGCGTGGAGACGGGCTTCCTCGAGCGCCAGATCATCTGGGGCGTGCGCCAGACGTTCGACCTCTTCGTCAATCTGCGCCCGATCCGCCTCTACCACGAGGCGCTCTGCCCGCTGAAGGACAAGAAACCCTCCGACGTCGACATGATCGTCGTCCGTGAGAACACCGAGGACGCCTACGCGGGCCTCGGCGGCATCCACCGCAAGGGCACGCCCCACGAGGTGGCGATCGCCGAGATGATCTACACGCGCCAGGGCGTCGAGCGCGTGATCCGCTACGCGTACGAGCTCTGCAAGAAGCGCAACAAGATGCGCCGCCTCACCCTCGTCGACAAGGCCAACGCGATCCGCGCCCAGGACATCTGGACCCGCACGTTCGCGGAGGTGGGAGCGGAGTACCCCGAGGTCGAGCAGGACCACGCGTACATCGACGCCGCCTGCATGTGGATGGTGAAGAGCCCCGAGTGGTTCGACGTCGTCGTGACGCCGAACCTCTTCGGCGACATCCTCACGGACATCGGCGCCATGATCCAGGGCGGCCTCGGCATCGCCGCCAGCGGCAACATCCACCCGGGCAGGGTCTCGATGTTCGAGCCCATCCACGGCTCAGCGCCGAAGTACCGCGGCCAGAACAGCGCCAACCCGATCGCCGCGATCGAGGCCGGGCGCATGATGCTCGAGCACCTCGGCGAGGCGAAGGCCGGCCGGCGCATCGAGGCCGCGGTCCGCCACGTGATCGAGACGGGGCGCGTCCGCTCGCTCAAGGCCGGCGCCTACAAGTGCGACGAGATCGGCGACATCATCCGCGACGCGGTGGCCACCGGTCAGGGGATGTGACGCAAGGCCCGGCGGCCCCCGGGCCGCCGGGTCCCCGCCGGGTCCGTCCGCTCCCCCTCGGGGCCCCGGCGCGCGCGCCGGGGCCCCGTTCGCTTCCCTGGGGCGGCGGCCTCCGCCGCCGCGGTAGGATCCTGCCCGCATGATCCCGATTGGCGACGAACCCAACGAAGGACGGACCCCGTTCGTCAACTACGCGTTGATCGTCGCGAACGTCCTCGTGTTCGTGCTCGTGCAGCAGGCGGGGAAGGCCGACGGGGTCGTGGCGCGGTACGCCTACGTCCCCGCCGACCCGTCGCTCGTCACGGCGTTCACGAGCATGTTCCTCCACGGCTCGTGGATGCACCTGCTCGGGAACATGCTGTTCCTGTGGATCTTTGGCGACAACGTCGAGGCCCGGCTCGGGCGGCTCGGCTACCTCTGCGCGTACCTCGCGACGGGCCTGGTCGGCGGTGTCGTCCACGGGATGCTCGGCCCCACGTCCGCGATCCCGAGCCTCGGCGCGTCGGGCGCGATCAGCGGCGTGCAGGGGCTCTACGTGGTCGCGTTCCCGCACAACCGCGTGAAGTTGGTGATCTTCTTCCGGTTCATCGTGCGCGTGATCCACGTCCGCGCGCCGTGGATCGTGGGCTTCTGGTTCGTGCTCAACGACATCCTCCCGACGCTCATGGGGGCCGCGCACGGCGGTGGGATCGCGCACGGCGCCCACCTCGGGGGCTTCGGCTCCGGGCTGGTGCTCTGCTTCGTCCTGCGCCCGTTCTTCGCGCCCCGCGACACGCGCGACGATCGCCGCGCGCCGCCGTCGGCGCCGCACGTCCCGCGCTCGCGGATCCCGGACCTCCCGCCGGCGCGTCCCGGGAACGCGGGGGGCGGGCGCGCGGGCGACCCGTGGATCCTCGACCGGAAGCCGTCGGCGCCGACGCCCGTCTCGGGCCGGCCCTCGGCGCACGACGCGAGCCCGGAGATCCTGGGGCTCGCGCGGGCCGGGCGGACCGCCGAGGCGGCGCGGGCGCTCGGCCAGGTCCTCGCGGCGGGGGGGCGGCCCCGGCTCCCCGAGAGCGACTTCCTGAAGTTGGCGCTCCACATGGAGGGGATGGGGCGGTTCGACGACGCGCAGCGCACATTCGAGGCGTTGCTGGCGGCGTACCCGACCGGGATCGCCGCGCCGGTCGCGCACCTGGGGCTCGGGCTGATCCTGGCGAAGCACCGGCGCGACGGCGCGTCCGCGCGGCCGCACCTCGAGGTCGCGGCCGAACTCTCGACCGACGAGCGTATCCGGTCGGCCGCGCGGCAAGCCCTGGCGACGCTGTAGCGCGGACCGCTGCCGGCCGGGCCTCGCGTCCCGGGACGGGGTCGCCTACCGGACCCCCGCGAAGCCGATCGGACCCCCGCGAAGCCTACCGGACGCCCGCGAAGCCGATCGGACCCCCGCGAAGCCTACCGGACGCCCGCGAAGAACTTCGCGAGGCCGTCCATGCCCTTGCGGATGGCGTCCTCGCCGCATGCGTACGAGAGGCGGACGGCGGTCGGCGCACCGAAGGGCTCGCCGGAGACGACGGCGACGCGCACCTCGTCGAGGATCGCCTCGGAGAGCGCCGACACGTCGGGCAGCGGACGCCCGCCCGGCGACGTGCGCCCGAGGAACGACCCCACGCCCGGCAGCGCGTAGAACGCGCCGTCGGGCACCGGGCACGCGACGCCCGGCATCTTGCACAGCGCGTCCACCATGAGACGGCGCCGCGCGTCGAAGGCCCGGCGCATCGCCTCGATCGGCGCGGTAGGGCCGGTGAGCGCGGCGAGCGCGGCGCGCTGGCAGATGCCCGGCGGGCCGCTCGTCGCGTGGCCCTGCAGGCGGATCATGCGGTCGACGAGTTCCTTCGGGCCGCCCGCGTAGCCGATACGCCAACCCGTCATCGAATAGGCCTTGGAGGTGCCGTTGACGAGGAGCGTGAGGTCGTGGGCGTCCGGCGCGAGGCGGGCGAACGACGCGAACCGGGCCGGCGCGTAGGTCAGGTGCTCGTAGATCTCGTCGGCGATGACGATGATCCCGTGCTTGGCGGCGAGGCGGCCGATCGCGCGCTGCACCTCGTCCGGCTGGACGGTGCCGGTGGGGTTGCCCGGCGAGTTGAGGATCACCGCCTTGGTGCGCGGCGTGATGGCGGCGGCGAAGCGGTCGGGGTCGATGACGTAGTTCGCCGCGGCGTCGGTCGGCACGAGGACCGTTCGCGCGCCGGTGCTCGCCACCATTTCGGGGTAGGAGAGCCAAAAGGGCGCGAAGACGACGACCTCGTCGCCCTCCTCCACGAGGACCGTGATCGCGTCGAACAGGACGCTCTTCGCGCCGATCCCGACGATCGTGCCCGCGGCGGTCAGGCCCTCGAGCCCGTCGGCGGCGAATTTGCGCGCGACGGCCTCGCGCAGCTCCGGGATGCCGGCCGCCGCCGTGTACTTGGTGAACCCCTCGCGGATGGCCTGGATGGCCGCTTCCTTGACGTGGTCGGGCGTGTCGAAGTCGGGTTCGCCGGCGCCGAACGAGATCACGTCGATGCCCGCGGCGCGCAGGGCCTTCGCGCGCCCGATGAGGTTCATCGTCGCGGACTCGTGGAGGCTGCCGGCGTGGCGCGCGAAGGAAGCCATGCGCGCGGGAGCGTAGCACGAAGGATGCCGATCCCGCGCCCCCGCACGGGGCTCCCGAGGCCGGCTTGCGGCGCAGGCGGGACGGTGGCGGGACGGGGGCGGTCGGACGGCGCGGGACGGCGCGGGCGGGAGGCGTCGTCCGAGGGACGTGGCCCCCTTCGGACGCTCGTACCGCGCCCGTCCTTCGCACCCGGCGGCGCGCGTCGCCTCCCGCTCGGGTCGGGGTAGGGTGGGCAGCGTGCCCACGCCGGTCCGTCCTTCCCCGTCGCCCGCGAAGTCGCCCGCGAAGCCTCCCGGCCGTCGGGGCGGCCGCTGGTGGAAGCGCCTCCTGGTCGGCCTCGTCGTGCTCGGCGGCGCCGGGCTCGCGGGGTTCACGTGGTTCGCGTACTGGCCGTTCGAAGGCCGCGTGGACCGCGTCGAGGGGCTCGTCCCGGTCGACGTCGATTTCCTCTACCGCACGTCGTGGCGCGAGGTGAAGGCGTCGGGCTGGGTGCAGAAGCACGTTCTCGACGCGCCCGTCCACCCGGACCTCGACCCGGCCCAGGTGGTCGTTTCGGCGCCGCGGGCGCCACGCGAGACGCTGCGCGACGCCTTCGCGCGGATCCCGGAGCACGAGGCGGAGATCAACGCGCAGATCCCCGCGGTGCTGCACGCGCTGCAGGGGCTCGTGTTCGGGACCACGGAGTTCCGCGTCGAGAAGGACCTGTTCCCGGGCGAGATCGTCGCCGCCGGGCGCTGGTGCGGCGGCGGGAGCCCGCAGGAGGGTCCACCGCGCTGGCGCGAGATCCTGCTGCTCACGCGGGTCTCGGCCCAGGTGAAGTTCGCGTTCGAGGCGGTGCGGCACGACTTCGTCCGCACGCGCGCCGTGGCCCGGGACGACCTCGAGCTCACCGTGACGCCCGACGGCCTCCTGCGCATCGAGATGCTCGGCGCCCCGCCGCCGCGGCGTCGGCAGACGTGCGAGGGCGGCTTCGAGGCCGCGCCGACGAACGTCTGGTACGTCGCCCGGGTCAAGGACGTCCTCGCGATCAGCAACGCCGAGGACCTCGCCGGGAAGGTCAAGGGCGTCGCCGCCGGCGAGGGCGACGCTGCCCTGTGGGGGCGCGGCTTCGAGATGGAGCGCCCCGACGGCGGCGTGGCCGCGGCCCTCGACCTTGTCGGGCTGCGCTCCTACCTCGCGCGGTTCTTCGCGGACGCCGAGGGGCAGAAGATCGGGTCGTTCGTCGGCAAGTTCCTCGCCGTGGACTCGCTCGAGACCGCCAAGGCGACCGTCAGTCTCCTCGACGACGGGATCACCATCGGCGCCGACGTCGGGTTCGCCGAGGGGCGGCTGCGGGAGTTCAAGGACGTCGCCGCGACGTACGACCAGCCGCTGCAGTCGGTGGCGGGCGGCATCTGCCGCCTTCTCCCCGCCGAGAACACGGCCCTCGTCGTGCAGTTGAGCACGCCGCCCCGGGCGCTGCTGCGCGCCGTGTACGACGTCCTCGGCGTGAACGACCGCAAGTTGGTCGCGGCCCGCGTGGCGGACATGTCGGTGAAGCGTCGGGCCGCGGGTCAGGAGGCCTACGACGACGTCTACGGCTTCCTCGACGACCTCTCGACCCAGCTCGGCTCGTCGAGCGTCGTGGCGGTGGCGCGCATCGCGACGGCGTTCGACGACCGCATGTACCAGGAGTGGTACGCGTCGGAGGAGCCCGATCCCACCGCGACGCTCGCGATCATGGTCAAGATCAAGGACGGCGCCCGCCAGGCCGACGTCGACGCGTTCCTCGCCGAACGCGTGGCCGCACTGGGCGCGCTGGCGCCGGTGCCCGTCACGTCGCCCGAGGGCATCGAGTACAGCCGCATCCAGTTCGTGGACCTCCCGCGCCAGTACCGGCTGGTGCAGCCCGCCTTCAAGGTCCACGATGGCTACCTGGTCCTCGCGACGCGCGAGGAGTACCTCCTCGAGATCCTCAAGGTCATGCGCGGCGGCCCCGGCGCGCCGGCGAGTTTCGTCTCGACCCGCGAGTTCCAGGACGTCGCCCGGTCGCTGCCGGGCGAGGCCACGCTGTCCATGCACGTCAACGCCGACGCGTTGCGCGAGATCGCGTGGGACTTCCGCAACCAAGTCGTCCGCGGGCGCAACGACGACAACGAGCACGCCATGAAGTTCCGCGCGCAGCGGATGGCGGACCTGGCCCGCGCCCGCGGCAGCCGCAGCGACTTCGCCGAGGACAAGAAGCAGGTCGACGCCGAGGTCACCGAGGAGATGCGGCGCTTCCGGTCCGAGGGGTACCGCGAGTTGGTAGCTGCATACCGCCGCGAGTTGGACGACACCCGCCGCATCTCGGCCTTCGGCTTTGCGATCGCCGCCCGGCGCGGGTCCGGCCACCTCGACACGGCGGCGCGTCTCTTGTTCCGTCCGCCGGTCGCCGCGGTGCCGCCCGCCGGCAAGTAGCCCGGGCGGGGGCCGCCCGAGGGACCGCGCCGTGCGACGCCGTGCTGGGGAGCCCACCCTCGGAAGTCCGCCGCGAGCGCGGGTTCGGGGGGGGGGGGGGGGGC
>Ga0105048_10007402_pt1 | contig 17636 bp, 19 predicted proteins | sample MAT05_FD_78382 | JGI IMG/M metagenome (GOLD analysis project Ga0105048, IMG submission 78382) | Freshwater microbial communities from Lake Fryxell liftoff mats and glacier meltwater in Antarctica - MAT-05 | ecosystem: Environmental > Aquatic > Freshwater > Ice > Liftoff microbial mat | place...
GCGATATGCTCAGCAACGGGCTATTGTCCTGAGCCGAGTACAGCCCCCACGCGCTCAGTATGGCCGGAGAGGTAATGGAAACAGCAACGATCCATATCGCCGTACCAATCCTTATGGCTCGTACAACGGGGGTCGATAATCCCCAATCTCACCCATCATGATTGAGGCCCTTGTGTTGAACAGGGGCCTTTTTTGTTTGGAAGAGAACAAGATGAGACAGAGACCGCAACAACAGAAGGTAACGGTGGGGCATACAATTAAGTCAAAGGAATCAGGTCGTCAAGATTTCGTGGTTTAGGATGCGCCAAAATGTGTAAACTTGTACGTCCTAAATTCTTGACCCCTATTTCATGAAAACACTCTTGTTTGCTTCATTGGCGTTTTTCGCTTTCACCGCCCAGGCTCAAACCTACCCCACTATCGGGCAGGTAGTCCGCACTGACCCGCGCCTGGATAAACTCATTCCGAAAGATGCCAGAATTGATGTACTGGCCAGCGGGTTTATTTGGGCCGAAGGGCCAATCTGGGTGAAAGACGGCGGTTATCTGCTCTTTTCGGATGTACCGAAAAACACCGTTTTTAAATGGACCGAGAAAGACGGGCTGTCGACTTTTCTGAAACCATCGGGCTATACAGGAGCGGGCGAGTACAGCGACGAACCCGGTTCCAACGGACTTACACTCGATCAAAAGGGGCGGCTGGTGTTGTGCGAACACGGCGACCGGCGCGTGTCGGTAATGCCACTGAACGGGGGCGGCAAACGTACTGTGGCCGATAACTTCGAGGGAAAACGGTTCAATGCGCCCAACGATGTGGTGGTACATAGCAACGGCAGCTACTACTTCACCGACCCGCCTTACGGTCTGGCCAAAAAAGAGGCTGACCCTACCCGCGAAACGCCAGTCTTCGGCATTTACCGGGCTACTCTCGCCGAAAACGGTAAACCTGCCCACGTATCGCTGGTGATCGACGACCTCACCCGCCCCAACGGCATTGCCTTCTCGCCCGATGAAAAAACGCTTTATGTTGCGCAGTCGGACCCCGCCCGGCCAGTGATTATGGCGTATCCCATGCAGCCCGATGGCTCGGTAGGGAAAGGGCGCTTGTTTTTCGACGCCATGCCGTTGATGAAGCAAAAACTGCCCGGTCTTCCCGATGGAATAAAGACCGATCGCGATGGCAACATCTGGAGTACTGGCCCCGGTGGTGTGCTGGTGATTGCCCCCGATGGAACCCTGCTGGGCCGCATCGACACGGGACAAGCCACCGCCAATTGCGGCTGGGGCGACAATGGCAGCACCCTTTACATCACCGCCGACGGCTATCTGTGCCGAATTAAGACAACGGCGAGGGGCTGGTAAAGGAGCTTTTGCAAAAAATTTACCCTCTATCAACCTATACCCTTTACTTCTGGCTAACTTTGTATTGGGTTCGAAATGCGTAGCTTGGATTTCCGGAAATTAGTCTCATGTTAGAGAATCGTAAATACATTATCATCGGGGTTTTCTGCCTCGTCGGGCTTATATATCTGTCTCGCCTATTTTATCTTCAGATTTTAGACGACAGTTATTCACTCGAATCGTCGAATAACTCGATCAAACGAGTGATCGAGGTTCCGTATCGTGGTCAGATTTATGACCGCAACGGGAAACTGATTGTCTATAATACGCCAGTTTATGATCTGTACGTAACGCCCAGGCAGGTGCGTATCCCCGACACGGCAGCTTTTTGCCGGATGATGGACATGACCCTGCCGGAGTTCGACAGCATCATGCAATTCGCTAAAGATTACTCGCCTGTAAAGCCATCGCTGTTTATGCGGCAACTTTCGAAAGAGGATTTTGCCCGAATTCAGGATGCACTGGTGGACTACCGGGGTTTTGAACCGCGCATGAGTTCTATGCGAACATACCCGGCCCATACCTTAGCTAATGCGCTGGGTTACGTGTCGGAGATTAGTAAGAAAAAGCTGGAGAATCAGGAACTTCCTTATTACCGACAGGGCGATTACATAGGGCATAATGGCCTGGAGGAGCAGTACGAAGAAGAACTACGTGGTAAGCGTGGTGTTAAATTCGTGATGCAAAACGTACGGGGTGTGGCAAAAGGCTCGTTCAAAAATGGGCTGTATGACACGACGGCGGTAGCCGGAAAAAACCTGTATACGGGAATTGATGTAGAGGTGCAACGGTATGCCGACAGCCTGATGCAGAACCGGATTGGAAGCGTAATCGCTGTAGAGCCTGCTACGGGAGAGATTTTGGTTTCAGTGTCGGCTCCTACCTACGACCCCAATTTGTTGTCGAGCAGGCACTTTTCTAAAAACTACGTTAAGCTATTACGAGACCCCTACAAGCCGCTCATCAACCGCCCGATAATGGCTAGCTACCGGCCGGGTTCTACGTTCAAACTGATTCAGGCTTTGGTAGCCCAGCAGCAGGGTTCCCTTTTTACGCATACGTTTTACGGCCACGGTGGCTCGCCCATGCGCTGCCACTGCCGGGGAGGGAACAACCTGCGGGGAGCCGTGCAGAATTCGTGCAACCCGTATTTCTACAACGTATTTCGTAAATACATTTACCATAACAACAACCCGAACACATTCAAGGCATCAGCCATTGGGCTGCACGAATGGCACGATGCCATTGCGAAGTTTGGTATTGGACGGAAACTTGGCGTGGATTTACCCAGCGAACTTAAAGGAAACCTGCCGGATGTGAACACGTATGACCATTTATATAAGGGCGAAAACAGCTGGAAATTCTCAAATATCTACTCCCTCAGTATTGGTGAAGGTGAGCTGCTCATTAGCCCGCTCAAACTGGTGAATTTAGCGGCCTCAATTGCTAACCGGGGCTGGTATATTCCTCCTCATTACGTAAAAGGCTTCGGGCGTGTTGGTCAGGGAGTACCCCAACAATACCTGGAAAAGCACCAAACCGAGATTGATTACAAGTATTACTTGCCCGTGATCGAGGGCATGCGCATGGCCGTGGTAGCCGGAACAGTCAATAAAATGGCCGACATTCAGGGTATCGACCTGTGTGGCAAAACAGGGACTTCGCAGAATGCCAAATTTGGCCATAAATACGACCACTCTATTTTTATTGGGTTTGCTCCCATGAACAACCCCAAAATTGCGATTGCTGTATTTGTAGAATATGGGGGTTGGGGTGGTTCGGCAGCTGGTCCGGTGGCGGCTCTGATTGCTGAGCGCTATTTGAAACGCAAAACGGAAGCGACCAAGCTCGATGAGCACGTGAAGAAACAAAACCTGATGCCGCCCGTGTCGATGTTGCCTGGCTACAAAGGCCCCAAGCAAGCACCGCATTTTCGCAAACCTGATACCATCCGAAAAGATACAGCTCGCAAAGCCATAAACAGTGGGCAGTTAGCAGCCAATAGCCAACAGTAAATAGGTAGTAGCTAAAGAGTCTATTACGGACGCTGCCCGTTTACTGTTCACTGTTCATTGCTTACTGTTGCGGTTCCACCGCCGGGACTGCTCACTGCTCACTAAAAATCACGGTTGGCTGATCTCTGTTCACTGTAACTATGTCCCGTAACGACCCTTTTTCTCAAAATATTGACCTGCTCACCGTCGCGCTGTACATCGGCTGCGTACTAATAGGCTGGTTCAACGTATATGCTGCCGTTTACACTCCCGAAGCCAACACGAGCCTGTTCGATCTGTCGACCAATGCTGGTAAGCAACTGATGTGGATTGGCACAACGGTTATTCTGGTGATATGCGTGCTGGCTATTCACCACAAATTCTACGACTCGTTTGCCTACGTTTTCTACGGCTTCATGATCCTGATGTTGCTGCTGGTGCTGGTAGCGGGATCAAACATTAACGGCTCACGGTCGTGGTTCAAATTCGGAACGTTCTCCATTCAGCCGGCGGAGTTTGCCAAAGTGGCTACGAGCCTTGCGCTGGCTAAGTTTCTGGACGTTCCGGGCATGAATATCAACAAGCAAAACAACTTGTTGACGATCGCGGGTATCATCGGTTTGCCTGCCCTGCTTATTATTGCGTCGAACGAGACCGGCTCTACACTGGTCTTTGCCGCCTTCGTTATTATGCTTTACCGCGAGGGCCTGCCCGGTTGGATTCCGGCAACTGGTGTTGCCCTGGCGGCCCTGTTTGTGTTGGCATTAGTTTTCCCGAAGTTGTATATTTTCTTCGGGTTGGTTGCTGTGGCAGGTGCGTTTGTGCTCCTGATGCCGCGCTACAATCGTAATACACGAACCTTTATGAGTATGGGTGTCGTTATTGCGGGGATGATGGTGTTTGTGGCGGGTGTCGATTTCTTTGTGAATAACGTGCTACAGCGACATCAGCAAAACCGGATCAAAGTATTGGTTAACCCCAACATAGATCCACTGGGTGTGGGCTGGAACGTGACGCAGGCCAAAATTGCTATTGGATCAGGGCGGTTGCAGGGCAAGGGTTTTCTGGAAGGCACTCAAACCAAATTCGACTTCGTACCCGAGCAAAGTACTGACTTTATTTTCTGCACCATCGGCGAGGAGCACGGCTTTATTGGTAGTGTCGTTGTCATTGCGCTGTTCCTTGGTCTACTATCGCGGATTGTCATTCTGGCCGAAAAACAACGGAGCAAATTCACGCGTGTTTACGGCTATTGCGTAGCGGCAATTTTCTTCTTTCACTTCATGGTGAACATCGGCATGACCATTGGTTTGATGCCCGTAATTGGAATTCCGTTGCCGTTTTTTAGTTACGGTGGGTCCTCACTCTGGTCATTTTCGATATTGCTATTTATCTTCCTGAAGCTCGATTCACGACGATCAAACATGATGTCGAGGGCATAATTACTTTACCGCCCACCACACCAACGCCCAGCCCGCAATCATGAGCACTCCACCGATGGGTGTAATGGCCCCCAGCCACGTAATCCCCGTGAAACACAGGATATAGAGCGAGCCGGAGAAAATCAGCGTTCCGCCAAGGAATGATAAGCCTGCATAATTAAGCCATTTCAGGGCCAGCGGATTCTGGTCGCCGGGTGGCCCCGTCATCAGTTGTATCAATATCCCCACCAGCACAAGGGCCAAGGCGTGATAGAACTGGTATTTCACGGCCGTTTCGAACGTAGCCATCCGGCCGGTTTCGTCGAGCATTTTACGTAGCGCATGGGCCCCAAATGCTCCCAATCCTACACCGACTAAGCCCAGCAGGGCACCTGCCTGAATGAAAAATTTCATAGTCTTGATCCAAAAATAGCACTCCCCACCCGAACCATTGTACTGCCTTCAGCAATGGCCAATTCATAATCGCCACTCATTCCCATTGAAAGCTGCGAAAAAGCCACATTGGCTCGTTTAATCAATGACAGCTCGTCATACAACTGTTTCAGACCCCGGAACTCCTGCCGGACCTGAGCCTCATTGTCCGTGTTGGTAGCCAGACCCATTAGGCCAACAAGGCGAACGTTGGCCAGAGCTTCGAGTTCTTGACGTTGAATCAGAACTCGGGCTTCATCGGGCGAAAGACCAAACTTGGTTTCTTCTTCGGCGATAAAAATCTGAAGCAAACAGTCAATTACCCGGCCGTGTTTGGCGGCTTGCTTGTTGATTTCCGTGAGCAGCGACAGGCTATCTACCGAGTGAATCAACGCCACAAACGGGGCAATGTACTTGACCTTGTTTGTTTGAAGATGCCCAATCTGATGCCAGCGAATACCGGCCGGTAGTTGTGGCTGTTTTTCAGCCATTTCCTGCACCCGATTTTCGCCGAAATCACGACAACCAGCGTCATAGGCTTCCAGCAACAAGGGAACAGGTTTGGTTTTTGTAACAGCTATTAATGTTGCCTTTCCCCCAATTTTTTGCTCGATCTGAGCAATGTTTTCCCGAACAGATTTCATGTACACAAAAGAAGATTTTGCAAAGATAGGTTTGAGTTCTGTAGCGAATCGCGTAGTTTTTCACCAAAATGGACGTTAAACGTTAGATTTTTGGACAGACACGCGTTGTTGGGGCTGCTTTAGCCATTATCCGACATCCCATGCCCGATATTCTATAACTCTTACAGCATGGAACCTCGACCCGAAAAAAGAAATAATGGACGTACTTACCTTATTGTTGTGCTGCTCGCACTAGTCGGGCTAAATGTACTACAACTGTACTTCTGGTATCAGGAACGTGAAATGGGCAAAACCAAAGATGTCACCATTGCCGCCAAAACAGAGGAAGTACTGGCTACCAAATCTAAATTAGACTCCATCTCGGCCCAATTAGACCTTAAAATTACTGAGATTCAGAAATTAGGAGGCAATATCGACTCGCTGCTGAAAGTGAAAGACCAACTCGAACTTGATAAGCGCAACCTCCGCAATGTAAATAACTTCGACGACCGCAAATACACAGCCCGTATTCGCGAGTATGAGTCGTTGCTGGCGCAGAAAGACTCGGAGATTCTCCGTTTACGGGAAGAAAACGGTATTCTGACGGCTCAGAATAAAACGCTGACAGAAGAGAATACGGGTCTGCGGGGAGAGAAGCAGGCGCTTTCCGATTCTGTCATTAACTATTCGTCGCGAAACCGCGAACTCGAACAAAAAGTCACGCTGGCTTTAGCACTCAGGGCAGAAAACATATCGGTTAATGCACTCAACTCGCGGGGTAAAGAGAACGACGGAGGCAGCTACAAAGCCAAACGATTAGAAAAAGTGAAGGTTTCGTTCCGGCTGGGTGAAAATGCGTTGGCCCAACAAAACGAGAAAACAGTTTATATCCGCATCCTGGACCCCACCGGGGCTGTTGTATCTGATATGGCTACGGGTTCGGGTGAGTTTACGTATAACGGAAAAGGGATGGTTTATACAGCTGCCCATTCGATTCAGTTTAACAATAGCCGCCAGCAGGTCGATTTTGTGTATGGGCGTGGTGGGCAGCGATTTAGTGAGGGGCGGCATGTAGTAGAAGTGTATGCCGAAGGTTTTAAAATTGGCGAAGGCGAATTTACTGTAAAGTAAGCAGTGAAGCAGTGGCAGTGCTCCACTGCCACTGCTTCACTGCTTACTTTTTCTGCTACTGTCACTTTTTCTGCCTACAGCTGCTGCTTACTGCTACTTTTTTAGTACCTTTGCACCCTCATTTTAAACTGTTTACCAATAATGTTCCCAAAGAACTACGAAACGGTGTTCATTTTAACTCCCGTTTTATCTGAGATTCAGATGAAGGACACCGTTGATAAGTTCCGCAAAGTGCTGACCGATAATGGTGCGGAGCTTGTTCACGAAGACAACATGGGCCTTAAGAAACTGGCCTACCCGATTCAGCACAAAAACACAGGGTATTACTACCTGTTTGAGTTCAAGGCTCCCGGTACAATTGTAGCCGCCCTCAACACGGAGTATCTGCGCGACGAGCGCGTACTGCGGCATTTGGTGGTTGCGTTAGACAAACACGCCGTTGACTACAACGAGCGCAAGCACAAAGGTTTAATAGGTAAGAAAAAACAAGCCGAAACCGAGGAGGCCAAATAATTATGAGCTTACAGAACGAATCCGTCTCGAAATCCGAGAACCGCAAAAAATACTGCCGCTTTAAGAAAGCCGGTATCAAGTACATCGACTACAAAGACGCAAACTTCCTGCTGAAACTGCTCAACGAGCAGGGCAAAATTTTGCCCCGGCGGTTAACAGGCACCAGCCTGAAATACCAGCGGAAAGTGGGTCAGGCTGTTAAGCGTGCCCGTCACATTGCTATTTTACCTTACGTAGGCGATTCACTCAAATAGATAGTAGTCGGTAGTCATTGCAAATGGCATACGGCTGTTTCTGACGACTAACCACTAACGACTTCCAAAAATGGACATCATTCTCAAAACTGATATTGCCGGCCTGGGCTACAAAAACGACACTGTGTCGGTGAAGCCAGGTTACGGCCGCAACTACCTGATTCCTCAGGGGTATGCGATGATGGCGAGTGACTCGAACAAAAAAATGATCACCGAGAACATTCGTCAGGCTGCTCACAAAGCTGAAAAGATCAAAACCAACGCGCAGACGATGGCTGATCAGATTGGCGATATGGTACTGACGATCCCGGCGAAAGCGGGTGAAAGCGGCAAGATCTTTGGCCGGGTTACCAGCATTCAAATTGCTGATGCCCTGCGCGCGAAAGGATTTGACGTTGATCGGAAGAAGATCACCATCGACGATGTAAAGACGCTTGGTACTTACCAGGCTTCGCTCGACCTTCACAAAGAGGTTAAGCATAAAGTAAACGTTGAGGTTGTAGCCGCTGAATAGTAACTAACACCAACGCGACCCCAAGTTACGGACCCGACTGCCAACAGGCAGTCGGGTCCGTTTTTTTGTATATTTGTGTAAACACGATTCGCTATGGCCACTTTGGATTTGGAACAGCTTATGGAAGCGCCTAATCTGCCGCTTCTGATTGAGGAGGCCCAAGCCGCCCTTAAGGCCGAAGCCGAAAAAAGACGGGCTTTTTACAACACGATTACCGAAGACCAGAAGGCCGAGTTCATCAACGGCAAGATCATTATGAATTCGCCCGTAAAAGAACGTCACTGGACAACGGTGGGGAATATAGTGGGCATGTTGCGACCTTGCGCCATCAAAAATAAACTGGGCCGTGTTGCTTCAGAAAAAGCGCTTATTTCGCTTACCCGCAACGATTATGAACCCGATGTTTGCTTTTGGCGAGCCGAAAAAGCGAACACATTTACCAGCGAGCAGATGCAGCACCCCGCGCCAGATTTCATTGTCGAAGTCTTATCAAAGGGAACCGCTAAACGGGATCGGGGTATCAAATTTACCGATTATGCCGCCCATGGGGCTAGTGAATACTGGTTGGTGAATCCCGGAAAACAGACTGTAGAACAGTACACGCTCGACCCGGAGCTGGAAGAATATGAACTTGCTGGTACGTTCTCTGCTGGCGATTTTATCGATTGTAAACAGGTTGTCGGTTTCCGAATTCCGGTGCGGGCAATGTTTAACGAACAGGCCAGTGTAGAAGCATTTATTGCACTATTATAAGACTGATAGACAGGGGCTTGTAGGGTGAAAATAATTACGAAAAACGGACTTTTTAGGGCCGTTTTTTTGTTTTAAAAGTATGCACTTTCACACAGAACTCACCCCCTCGACACTACCCATTTCTATTGGTCTTAACGACCAGATAGTCACGGTTGGCTCCTGCTTTGCGGAGGTTATTGGTGGCCAATTGGCCGACTACAAGCTGGCCGTAACTAACAACCCATTCGGAACGGTGTTCAATCCGGTTTCGATTAGCAAACTGTTGATAATGTCGCTGCGTGATCAGCTGCCCGACGAACAATTGTACGTAGAACGTGATGGTATCTGGCTTCATCATGATTTTCATTCGTCGCATTGGGCGCATTCGCTTGAGGAGTTGAGAAACCGATTGATGGTAGTATTGTCGGAAACCGGCACGGCCCTTCGGGATGCCAACTGGTTGATGCTTACACTCGGCTCCGCAATTGTTTATCGCCATATCGAGACTGAGCAGGTAGTAGCCAACTGCCACAAGATGCCGGGTCAGCAATTCGAGAAATACCTGTATCAGATCGACCACCTCCGGGCCGAATTCAATACCTTGCTGCGGATGCTGCGCCGGGCAAACCCACGTTTGCAGATATTGCTGACTGTTAGTCCTGTGCGCCACACACGCGATACCCTTCTGCTCAATTCCGTTAGCAAAGCTACCCTCCGGCTACTGGCTCATGAACTGACTGTGTGGCACGACTGGATTCATTATTTTCCGGCTTTTGAAATTATGCAGGACGACCTGCGCGATTACCGGTTCTACGAGGCTGATATGATTCATCCTAATGCACAGGCTCAGGACTATATCGCCGAAAAGTTTGCCCAAAGTGCATTTGATGCCGACCTTCGGGCGTTCGTTGGCGAATGGGCTAGTATTAAAAAAGCACTGGCGCACCGACCGCTGTACGGATAAACCAGTGCGCATCGTCGTTTTCTGACCCATACACTCGCCCGATTACAGGCTTTGCCCGCCAGAATCGACGTGTCGGCGGAACTTGCCGAGGTGCGGACGCGGTTGGAACAATGTATACTGAACAATGTGGAATGAATGATGAATAATGAACAGTTTGCTAGTGTACCCTCGCGTGAATGGTAAACTGTTCATTATTCATCGTTCATGAGCCATCACCTCCATGTCTGACTATAAACTCTCCAAAGAATCCGTGTTGGCGGCTCTAAGCCACGTCGAAGAGCCGGATCTCAAGCGCGACCTTGTGTCGCTCAACATGATTACCGATATTGAACTGGGTATTGACCAGGTCATGTTCACGGTAGTGTTGACTACACCTGCCTGTCCCCTCAAAGAATTGATCAAGAAGCGCTGCGTCGATGCGATTCATACCCATATTGGCCCTACGATTGAGGTGAAGATCAACCTGACTGCCGACGTAACATCCACCCGTATGGCTGCACCCGTATTGCCGGGTGTGCGAAATATTATTGCGGTATCATCGGGAAAAGGGGGAGTTGGTAAGTCAACTGTTACGGCGAATTTGGCGGTGGCACTGCATCGGTCTGGTGCCAGGGTGGGCATTATTGATGCCGATATTTTCGGACCCTCCATGCCCGTAATGTTTGGTGCCGAAGATCTGCAGCCCGGTGTTGCCCAGATCGACGGGAAAAATATGCTCCAGCCGATTCAGCAATACGGCATCAAGATAATGTCCATTGGTTTCCTGACACCGCCCGACAGTGCGGTGGTCTGGAGAGGTCCAATGGCTAGTCAGGCACTCCGGCAGTTTTTTGCCGATACAAGCTGGGGCGAACTGGATTACCTGCTCATCGACTTGCCTCCCGGTACCAGCGATATTCACCTTACATTGGTACAGACCGTACCCGTTACGGGAGCCGTTATTGTTACCACTCCCCAAAAAGTGGCTTTGGCCGACGCAATTAAAGGGTTATCAATGTTCCGGCAACCGCAAATTAATGTACCCGTACTCGGCGTAATCGAAAATATGGCCTGGTTTACACCCGCTGAATTACCCACACACCGTTACCAGATTTTTGGAAAGGGTGGGGGTCAGCTCCTTGCTGACAAATTTAGCGTGCCGCTTTTGGGGCAAATTCCCCTCGTGCAGAGCATCCGCGAAGCGGGCGACGAAGGCCAGCCAGTTGTAATTAGTGGCGACCCTATTGCTGCCGACGCCTTCCGCTCAGCCGCTGAAGCACTGGCTCAACAAGTCGCCATTCGCAATGCCAGCCTGGATCAGACCAAACGGGTCGAGATTCAGCGGATGTGAGATTTGGCTTTTTCCCTGATTCCTCGTAATTTTACTTACCAACGACGTATAATCAATGACAGCTACAGACACCAAAAACGAACTGAAAGAACGCATTGAGCGGGCGCTCGACTCTATGCGGCCTTACCTCGAAGCAGATGGCGGCAACGTAAAGGTGCTCGATGTCTCCGACGATGGGGTTGCCCGACTCGAATTGCTCGGTTCGTGCGGCACTTGTCCCATGTCGGCCATGACGTTTAAGGGCGGTTTAGAAGAAACTATTTTGCGTGCTGTACCCGAAATCAAGAAAGTGGAAGCAGTGAACATTACGGCTTTCGCCTAATGAATTCTTTCGTTTTCAATTAGATTCCATTGCGAACGGCAAACTGAATCAGGTCGGTTACTTTATTGATGCCGAGTTTGAAATAAATATTCTTGCGGTGGGTTTTTATGGTCTCATGGGCCACATGAAGCCGGTCAGCAATTTGCTCCGTATTGAGGCCCTCCCGAATGAGCCTGATAATCTCTACTTCCCGAAAAGTTAGGTTTAGCCGTCGGGCAAAGTCGTCGCCAAACGGATCGTCGGGTTGGGGAATATGGTTGTTTAGGTTGACATCGAAAACCACGTTTCCCGCCAGTACTGCCCGGATTCCCTGCAACAACTCTTCCGTGGTGGCATCCTTCAGCATATAGCCGTGTAGTCCCGTTCGCCGAGCTTCTTCCACTAATTTTGGCTGATTATACATGGTCAGCATTAGCACTCGCACCGCCGGAAAGTCGGTCAGGATTTTGCGACCCAAGTCAGTGCCGTTAGTGCCCTGTAAGTTAACATCCAGCAAAATCAGGTGTGGGCTGGTTCGGTGAATAGCCGGTAATGCACCGCTTGCCTCGAACACCTGCCCGCAAACGACCAAATCGGGTTGCTCATCGAGCAAACTTTTCAGCCCATCGTTGAACAGTCGATGGTCGTCAATCAGCAGAATTCGGGTTTGTTCGGGGGTTGGCATCGGGCATGGTCGGATACGACACATCCAGAACGATTAGCGTGCCGCTCTCGCTGGCTTCCCTCCATAGTTTCGCCCCGATGTATTCCGCCCGTAAGCTACTATTTTTTAGCCCAATACCTTCTTTTTTGTCACTGGTTTTTACCGCCCGGCTCCCCAGCCCATCATCCTCGACAGTGATGCTCAGATGATCGTAGTAATAGAGTAGTTGCACAGCCGCCCGCCTTGCGTGCGCGTGTTTGTGAATATTCTGCACCAGCTCCGACACAATCCGGTACAGATTCAATTCTGTATCGAGGGGCAGTTTTTGCTCCGTTCCCGATACCAGAAATGAAAAGCGAGTCGGGTTGGCGGGTTGACTCTCCACAAACTGTTGCAGGGCTGAACGCAACCCGATTCGCTCAAATTCGGGCGGCATCAGGTTGTGGGCAATACGCCGGAGGTCGTGTCCACTTTTCTGGATGAGCGGTTCGAGGGCATCCATTTCTTTGGCGGCTTGGGGGTCGCGCAGGTGTTGCCGAATATCAGACAGCCGTCGGCGGATGGTGGCGAGGGTTCCGCCGAGGTCGTCGTGGAGGTCGGCAGCAAGACGCTGGCGTTCGGTTTCTTGGGTTTGGATGATGCGGGCATTAGCCTCGTTTCGGGTTTCGGCTAATGATAGACCCAGAGAAAGATTTTGTTTTTGGAATGCGTTGTAGCGTAGCGTCAGGCCGAAGGCGAGGACAACTTCTTCAAACAAGAAACCCGGCAGCAACCAGTTAATTGTATAGTGACCCGCATTCAAGAGATTCAGGAGTGTCAGCGTGTAAATTATCGTACCCGACAACGTAAAGCTTAGTGCAATTGCGTACAGAAAAGCGGCTGGATTCCGCTTTCGTATTTGTTCAATGAAAATGGCTAACAGCAGGATGGCATTGGCAATTATCCAAGTTATCAGTAAAAATTCACCAAACTGAAGGATATACACAGGGATGTTTTGCTCCTGAAACAATGCTATAGAACATCCCACAAACGAAATGATCAGAATATACCAAGCTAACCAAGTGGTTGCCCTAGCATGCCGGCTGGTTAACGAATTAAGGCCTAAAAACCTTTTTATTAGAAACAGATTTGTGCTGGCCCAAAGACCTGCTAATAATGTCATAATAAGCGAGTTACTAAAAAGCAATTCGGGCCATATAAATTCAAAACCGTAGCCAAGACTGCTCAGTACATACAGCGTAATTGAGGTTAGGTGCGCCATAAAGAACAGGTGTACAGGATCATTGAGAGAGAGCCACAACAGAAAGTTGAACAGAAAAATAACTCCCGCCACACCCAGAAAAAAAGCTACCACAGCAGAATCGAATCGAACTGCCTGTAAAAGTTTCTCAGGTGAATACAGTCTTACATTTCCTGAAATAAACTCATTCCGTTTGTCCAGCAGGATGATAATTTCAGATTGCTCTCCAGCTTCAACAGTAATTGGAATAGCGAAGTAATTAATTTGAACAGGCCGGTTCTGAAAAGGCAACGCATCGCCCGTTAAAGCCAACGTATCAATACGCTTGTTACGTCGCCGAAAGCATTGAACATGATGAATGTCGATGCGGTCGATGGAAAATACAACGGTTTTGTTAGTGCCGTAGTTTTTAAGCCGAAAATAGAGCCACACGTATCCTGCCTGAAGTCCAAGACTTATATGGCTTTCGGTTATTACAGTCGGTCGGCCTTCATGAACAGCAGCAAATGCCTGCTTGGGCGTGAGTATGTCTAGCGTAGTGAACAAAAAAGCGTGGTTGTTCAGCGACCACTCCTGTTCATTTCCAACCGAAACTGGCTTAATGGATTGCCCCCAACCAGCAAGGGTAGTCACCCAGATTAGGCTGATCAATAGGTACAGGCTTTTTTTCATGGTCGGTTCTCCAATACGCCACCAAAAGTATTCGACTTAAACTTACCGAAAAATACCCCTTTCGGGGGATGGCGCATCACTTGGGGTCTTACCACCTTTGTGTCGTCAGTTGGCCGCAAAACAGATACGGGAAAATACCCTATCAAAAAGGGGAAATCTCCCATTGCGCGGTGGCCTGCTTGTAAGCGACCTTTGAATGAGCTTTCCGACTATATCTGAACCTGTATGATTCATCCCTAATCACCCTGTCTCGCATGAAAACAACCCTATTTTTCGTATTCCTGACCCTGGCTTCTTTTGCTGTACAGGGGCAGGCTAACCCCGCTTCGAAAATGAAATTCCTCGTTCACATCACCTGTGGTCCAGACAACTCAACAAAGGCCTCGCTTGGTTTTCTGGTTGCCAAAACCGCCCTCGCCGAAGGCCATACCGTTTCATTGTTCTTGGCGGGCGATGCCGTCGTGCTGCTCCAGAACGCCCAACTCGACAAAGTGGAGGGTCTCGGCACGGGTAAACTCCGCGAACATTTCGACGCTATTGTGAAAGCCGGTGGGAAATTTTATCTGTCGGGCAATTCGTCGAAAGCGCGGGGCGTAACCGATGCCGATATACAAGGCAAGTCCGCCGAGTTTGCTCTACCCACCAAGCTGGTTCAGTTAGCCGCCGACAGCGACCGGATGTTTACGTATTGATTTTATCACCCCCCCAAAACCAATAACCAACAATGAAAACGCTCAAATGCCGCGATGTCGGGTTCGATTGCAACGCCGAGATTCATGCCGCTACCACCGAGGAAGTCCTCGCGCAGGCCGCCAACCATGCCAGCACCGTTCACGGTGTGACCGTTACGCCCGAAATGGCCGAGGGAATCAAGCCCCTCATTAGCGAAGAAGTTTAACGAGTTTGACTATATCTCACCCTTTTATTAACCTTGTCATGGAACGTCATTCCCGACGCACATTTCTCCGCAAAGGCACTGCTGCCTGTGCCGTTTCGCCTTTTCTGATGGCCGGGCTACCATCGCTGCCCCCTGACTTTGAGTACTCGGTGCAGGGGATCAAGTTGCTACAGAACATGAGCAACTGGGAGTACAATTCACTCTGGGGAAACCTTAAGGGCCTCACCGAACAGGAGGCCGACTGGAAACCTAATTCAGAATCGAATTCGGTGCGGTGGATTGTCGGGCATTTGTGCTGGTTTGAGGAATGGGTGGCCGATGCCATCGAAAACAAAGGCCCCTACCTGACCGACAAAAAGCCGACGATTGTTACGGAGCCAACGATTGAAGCCCTGAAAGCGCGATTCGATGCGGCCAAAGCCCGGACAAGAAGCCTGGCCGAAGCCCTAACGCCGGAGACGTGGAACCGGAAAGTTGCTTACGTGGGCACGAACGATGTACCCGTTTTCAACCTGATTCAGTCTCTTGTTTCGCACACGGCGGGCCACCGGTATCAGGTTCGGTACATTCGGGGAACGCACAGCCGGGTGTTCCACACCAACAAAGCGGAATTTGATAAGTGGTGAGGGAGCTAAGCCCGTATTTGTCTTTTAGTTATGCCGCTACAAGCCTCAGAGGCCGTTGCACACTGACTATGGTGCAACGACCTTTATTTTTCCTTTCTATGCTCCGCACCCTTCTCTTCCTTCTCCTTCCCCTGACAAACATCGCTCAAACCGCAATGTATTTTGGTCAGCAGCGGCTCCCTACACCCACGACCAACTGCATTTCGATGGTCGAGGAACAACAGGTGCAACGCCTGTTAACCACCAACGGGGCCAAGGCGCGACTGGCTCAGAAAACCACTACCCCCGTGCTATTCGACTGGCCGCTTCTCCAACGCCAACCGCTCGATTACTCGTATTATGGGTTGTCGTTTTTTGTAGATCACAACCCGGCTTCGGGTTCAGTGGTGGACTATAACGGTGGTTCGCGCACCTACGACGGGCATACAGGTATCGACATTTCGCCCCAACCGTATCAATGGGATATGATGGATAACAGCCGGGTGGAAGCCATTGCGGCCGCACCAGGAACCATCGTTTTGCGGCAGGATGGCAATTATGACCGTCGGTGCCAGTCGGACCCCAGCTACGTGGCCAACGCGGTTATTCTCCAGCATGACGATGGCTCAACAACCCGGTATTGGCACCTGAAAAACGGGTCTGTAACGACCAAAGCCGTTGGCCAAACGGTGGCACAGGGCGAGTATCTGGGTATTGTGGGCAGTTCGGGAATTTCGGGCGGGCCACACCTGCATTTTGAGGTTCGTGATGCGGCTAACAACGTAATCGACCCCTTCGCCGGGCCGAGCAACCCGACCACAGCAACCAGCCGCTGGCAGAATCAGAAACCGTACTGGGATTCGCAAGTGCTGCGGCTCATGACCCACAATGCCGAGCCGACTCCCTACCCGGCCTGCTCGGCCAACCCGGTTGATGTTACTAACGAGAAGCGTTCGTTTGTGTCCGGCGAAACGGTTTATTATGGGATGTACGGGCGTGACTGGCAACCGGGGCAGGTGTTCAGCTTCACCATCACCCAGCCCAACGGGGTAGTTTGGGCCAACTTTAGCTATACCCGACCGGCTACTTTTCAGACGTTCGCGTCGGTCTATTACTACAATGTCGCACCGTTGCCAAACCCCGCCCAAACGGGTGTCTGGCGATTTAAAGTCAGCACCCTTGGCTCAACGTTTGAAACAGCTTTCAACGTAAACACCACGGCACCCTACACCAGCACAACGGCCTTGTGCGCCGGAAGCAGCACCGAGTTGACGGCCATGAATAGTGGGCAAAACGCTACCTACCAATGGCAGCGAGACGGCGTAAGCATCACCGGAGCCACTGGCGAACGATATGCGGCCACGCAGGCGGGAGCCTACCGGGTAATAGCCACGTTAAACGGAACAGGCATTACCAGCGATGCCTCGATAATCAGTACTATTTCGGGTTTATATACATTGAAAAACGGTTCGTGGAGCGACCCCGCTGTCTGGTCGTGCAATCGGGTGCCAATGGCTGCCGACCCGGTTACTGTGAATCATGCCGTTACGGTTCCGGCTGATTATCTGGGCAATGCCCAACGGGTTAATTTTGGCGTTGGTGGCAGTATTGTATATAATGCGGGAGGCCGACTCCGTCTGGGGTTATAGAAATTCTCTTGGCAATATAACCATGAAAATTAAAAGTATGGTTTTTAATTTTCATGGTTATATTGCGCCTATGTTGATCACACGGCACATTGAAACGCAGGTTTTAAATGACCTGACATTCTTTCCCGCAGTGGGTATTTTGGGGCCACGTCAGGTTGGTAAAACTACATTTGCCAAAACGTTGCAAGTCAAACTCATCCAACCCAGCTTCTATTTAGATTTGGAGGACGAGGCAACCTTTACCAAACTAACCGAGCCGGGAGCGTATCTATCTCAGTATCCAGACCATTGTATCATAA
>Ga0105048_10007403_pt1 | contig 17634 bp, 13 predicted proteins | sample MAT05_FD_78382 | JGI IMG/M metagenome (GOLD analysis project Ga0105048, IMG submission 78382) | Freshwater microbial communities from Lake Fryxell liftoff mats and glacier meltwater in Antarctica - MAT-05 | ecosystem: Environmental > Aquatic > Freshwater > Ice > Liftoff microbial mat | place...
AGCAACTTTGTTCTGGACTGCCTTTCGAGTGTCTCGTGGTTATTGATGAATCTGGGTTTTTATTTGATCGTGTTTCATCATGTCAAATCGATTGGAGTGGAAACCGGTTGGGGGCAGAATGAGTTCTACGTTTTTTTAGCGACAACGTGGCTGATTAATTCGCTTGTTCAAGCGTTCTTGATGCCAAACGCACAGGAGTTTAGTGAACTGATACGAACCGGTGGACTGGATTTTGCATTGCTGAAACCGATCGACACACAGTTCTTGATCTCATTTCGTAAAGTCGAATGGTCGTCTCTAAGTAACTTCTTTCTCGGCTTGATCATATTGGCTTATGCGATGGTTCAGTTGAGTTTTCGATCCGATCCAGCTTGGAACATTGGTCCTGGACTCGTGATTTTGTACTTTGCGTACATTGCTTGCGGCGTGGTGCTTCTGTACAGCTTGATGATTTGCTTGGCTGCGACCAGCATTTGGCTTGGTCGAAATCAAAGCCTCTACGATTTTTGGTTTTACATTACCAACTTCTCTCGTTATCCGATGGAGATTTATGAAGCCGGTTGGGGGATTCCGCTTTGGTACGCGTTCACCTTCATTGTTCCTGTCTTAGTTGTCGTAAACGTGCCTGCTCGATTGCTGGCACTGCCTCTCGTACCGCGTCAGCCATGGGAATGGGGGTTGATCGCTTTTGCGCCTTTTGCCACGATAGTATCCGTGTTTCTAAGCCGATGGGTGTTTCAGAGAGCCCTAAAGAGCTACGCCAGTGCAAGCAGTTAACGATCCCACATAGACTTCTACAGGAGGAACGGTATCTTTTAAACCTGCGGCGGATTAAGACTGCCGTTCGTTGTAGATTATTTGAATGACCCGATGCGCGAACCTCGACTGCGATCAAAAATGCCAAAGCTCTTTGTCAGCGAAATCCAACCGCAAATGCAAGTCGACGCAGCCTTTCGCATCGCGGACCGTCAACTAAGGGCAAATCGGCAAGGCAACCTCTATCTATTGATGCAGTTGCAAGATCGAACCGGCGTGATCTCGGCAATGCGATGGAATGCCGACGAGAAGTTAGCGGAACGATTTGTCAAAGGCTCGTTCGTTCAGGTCCAAGGTGCATCCCAACTGCACAACGGAATTCTGCAATTGATAGTCAATCAGATCGCGTTAGTGGATGAAAAGACGCTCGATCCCGTCGACTTTGATTCCGGCAATCGAGTGGATGTCGAGCAACTTTGGAACAAGCTGGGTGAATTGATAGAAACGATTTCGAATGAAACCATCCGCCGTATCGCAGACAGTTTTTATCGAGACCCAGCGATCGCCAAGTCCTTTTGTTTGGCACCTGCCGGGATCAAAACGCATCATGCGTATCCCGGTGGATTGTTAGAGCACGTTGTTTCTCTCATGCAGCTAGCGGACCGAGTCTCATCCCATTACCCGGTACTCGACCGCGATCTCCTGATAGCTGGGGCCATGTTGCATGATATCGGCAAGTTGGAAGAGTTGTTGTTTGAAGGAGAGTTGAGTTACAGCGATGCGGGGCAATTGCTAGGTCACCTTGTGCAAGGTGTACAAATGCTGGATTCCAAAGTTCGCGAAGTATCTGAATCGGGATTCGAGGTAGATCGAGCCGTTGTATTGCGACTCCAGCACATCATCGTGAGCCATCACGGGTACTTGGAGCACGGAAGCCCTAAAGTCCCAATGACTTTAGAAGCCTTGGCTTTTCACTATCTCGACGAAATGGATGCGAAACTGAACGCGGCTTTGGCATTGATCGAAAGCGATCGGACCCGCGATGCCTGGACAACTTACAACCCGACTCTCGGAAGAAAAATCCTTAAGCCGTAGAGCTTCGCACTTGCACCGCATCCGAAAAATGCCCCATCACCAAGGGGCAGTGAAATGCCACCGAGTTTTACTCGGGGGATACTTACCATACCTCTAGAAATAGTTGGTCATAACCCCTGGCGTGAAACCCGAGGTCATCGGAAACATTCTTCAAATAGAGTAATTCCCCGTCGGGTCTGCCCTGAAAAGGAAGCGGAATGTGGCCATGAACGAGACAGAAGTGGAAGTAAATCCATACGACGCCACGATTTCAGAGACGAAACTGCCGCGAGCATCCGCACGAAAATCTAAGTCTCTTTCGATCTACGGTGGTTTCCTGGGCTGGGCGGTTCTAGTCGGAGTAACCACCGCGGTTTGGCCTGACCCAAGCCCAATTCTCTCAATCGTGTTTAACATCCCATTTGTTGTCTTGCTGATCATGTGGTGTCAAAATGATGCGGAGACATTTGGGTTGACGACTGGGAAGTGGACAACGCTTGGGTTGATCTTTTTGTTTCCAATCGCTTTGATCACTCATTTTTTTAGAACGCGAGGAATTCGTGGATCTTTAACGCTGGTTTTGGCAGCTCTTTTTGGTGCCATGCTAGTTCTAGTTGCGGTTGTCGCAATGGTTTGCACACACTTCGTAATGTACGGCGACTTTTCAGGACTGTAAAATTGCATCGCTCAATGACTCAGGTATGGCGAACAAAGGATCGTCCATTGCGTCCTGATACAGCGATGCAGGCGATAGCATATGACGGTGGCCGGCGAAGTTCGCGACGGAACTCGTCTCGACCACCACTCCACCACTCCAAACGTATAAATTATTGAATCTTGTTTCGTCGATAACCAAGCAGAAGGAAAAGAAGTCATGAGTAGTGTTCGAGTCCTCGTCGGTGCGGCTAAAGGTGCGTTCATTCTGACATCCGACGGATCACGAGAAAACTGGGACATCCAAGGCCCACTGTTTGCAGGCTGGACGGTTTACCATATGAAGGGGTCGCCGATTGACCCAGATTGAATCTACGCATCGCAATGCAGTGACTGGTTCGGGCAAGTCATACAACGTTCGAACGATGGCGGCAGGACATGGGAGCAGCCGGGCGGTGAACCGATACCCGAGCCGTCAGGCATGCCTTCAGGTGTTAGCAACAAATTTGTCTACGAAGGCAAGACGGGAACTCATATGTGGTACGACGGCACGCCACATCCTTGGGAATTCAAACGCGTCTGGCATCTCGAGCCCTCGCCGTCGGATATCGACCTCGTCTATGCCGGTGCGGAAGACGCAGCGATATTCCGCTCGACCGATGGTGCGGTAACGTGGCAAGAACTTCCTGGACTTCGCGATCAACGCGGCGCGGAGTGGGCACCTGGAGCGGGTGGGTTAGGGCTCCACACGATCTTACGTGATCCAAGTAACCCGTAACGAATCTATCCGAGTTGTCACGCCATATCATTTGCAAACCCTCGCCCAAATTGGCCCCGAAATAGCGCTTGATATCGAGGCCCCGGTTACCCAAAACTCGGTACTTGACGCGATCGAATTGCGTTACCCAATGCTGCGCGGTACTATTCGCGATCATGTGACAAAGAAACGTCGACCTCTTTTGCGGTACTTCGCGTGTGAGCGAGATTTGTCCCACGAACCACCGGAGACACCCATGCCTGAGGCAATATTAACTGGAGCCGAACCCTTTATTATTTGGGGCGCGGTAGCAGGTGGATGAAGTTTTGCTGGCTGGAAGCCTTTGATCGCAATACTCAAACAGGCTGGAAGCCTGTTCTACGGTATGGTCTTCAAAATTGCCTTCAGACGATCTCGCGTCTCAGCGTGCGCTGGGACATCGACAAGATTTGTTTGCTCGTGCGGATCATTGGTTTCGTCAATCAGGGCCGCTCCTCCGTCTTTACCGCTCCACTCAATGTATCTCCAACGATCGACCCGAACCGAACGATGTGGATTGGCGGCATTTCCTGCAACAGAGAAGGCAGGATGCGTCCAAGTCGCAGATGGATCTCCTAAGACGGGTTTAAGATCATGACCAGGCAGATCCGTAGGTGGCGTTAACCCGCACAACGCAGCCAATGTCGGATAGAGGTCGAGCGTTTGAACTGGACTGGAAACGACAGTTCCATTTCCCTTCGAGCCAGGTACTGAGATCATCATAGGAACTCGCGTGCCGACTTCAAAGAGACTTGCATGCTTGGACCACTTACCCATCTCGCCGAGATGGTATCCATGGTCTCCCCAAAATACAACAATGGTCTTTTCACGCAGGCCGAGTTTATCCAGTTGCTCGATCACTCGACCGACATTCCAATCGACCCAACTGACCGAAGCGCGATACGACTGCAGCATCAGCTTTGCCTCCACTGCGGTCGCTTCTCGATTCCAAAACAAATCGGTATTCTGCTTCGTCAACGCTGCCGCCGAGAATGGGTTACCAAGAATTCCAAACTTGCTTACTTGGGCGTCGATCACAAGTCGGGACGAAGTGGTTTTGCTAGCAATACTACCGGTGTCCATTTTTCGTGATTCCCAGTGAAAATGAGACTTGAACAAATGCTGCTATTCTTGCCACTCGATCGCTGGCCCAACATGTGATCAACGCCCTTACTTGGCGTATCTGAAAGCAGCAAGGCAGATTCGACGGAAGGGATGTATCAGGTTGCTCGCTGACTGCTGGATGATCTGGTACGACAAAGAATGCACAATTGGGAATGAGTTGGCTCGAAGGAAAATATCTTTTTCCAACTTCACATATTGACGTTTCTTTTTCACCGCTTAAAAATGAAATCTCAATTGTTTCGAAAGGCCTTCCTTTTGGAAACAGGGTCTTCCATTCAAGGAGTTGATGATGTTTCTCGTTGTTTCTCGTTGTTTCTCGTTGTAGCCCTTGCAATTACCGCTAGTGCAGCAAGTTTAGAGGATTGCGGATGTGGGGGAGCGGTTGCAGCAAATAGTGAAGTCGAAACAATCGGTGATTGTTACGCCAATTGTAATGCGACCGCCGCGAACGCAGCACAGGATGCGATTAATGCAGCCGATGTTGCAGCGCAGGCTAGTCTAGATACGTATGAGCTTCAAGTGGAAAGTGGTTTTCCAATTCCGCAAGCGTTAGCTGACCACTTGGCGCGCATTGCGGGGATTTTGCTCGTTCTGTCGAATCAACTGGAACAGATAGGTATTCAATTAGCTGCGTGTCTCTTGGGGTGTTTCTTCAACCCAGAACCAGAGATTGTGGTAGTCCCAAAGTCGCTTTTTCAGCGACTAAGCGTGAAAACTCAATACTCAATCTTTTTTTATTGTTTGAATGGAGTACCTACAGGTCGGTGTGCTCTATTCAGACTGGAGGCAGCCAATGGATTCTTTGCGAAATTTTAATCATTTTCGTTGTTGGTTACAATCAGTAGCTTTCGTTTTCGTAGGCGTCATTTTTGTGATTGTGACATCGCGCGTGTTTGGAGATGATGAATCTCGGCAGAAAGATATTGATTTGGAGCCAGTTACATGCGCCAAGATTCGATATCATGGAGTATTGTGCACGAGGTGGGTCTGCTCCGACGAGAATGACCGACCGGCATACGTTCATCTCTTTGATGATATTCCGTCGATGACGATCGATACGGAAGAGGCATCGTTCTTAGTGCGGCTACCCTTCGACCACGAAAGTTGTGCCTTGAAGTTGGTGGTGTTTCAATCTCGTGAAAAATCCAAGTTTGCATTACAGGTTCACTCGGAAGCCGAAGTGTTGTTTAATCGAACTGCAAATATGCTTCATGCGAAAAAAAATGGTGCCATGGATGAAAACGGTGTTTGTCAAATCGAACTTGAGGATGGTGAGGAAAGGCTGAGAGTATTTCTAGATACGTCTACGTGGCTTCCAAAAAAAATCCAAACTATCCCAAAAAATGGCTCTGCCAAGACGATCATTGAGTGTTTAGAGTATTCGAGCGAAAAGTGGCGGTTGCAAAAGCTCGCAGTTGATTATGTCTGGCATGATGAAGATTCATTGAAAAAGGGTTTCTTACTATTTCCTCGGCAGCGACCTCAGCGTCAGCTAAGTGACGGAGCGGAAAAAAACTTTGAGAAAATAGTCGAAGATGGGTTGAAAAGACTCGAAGCACGACAGCGGTTTAAGGGATTGGAATTGGTAATTCAGGCGCATTAACCCGCGTTGGGACGCTATTCATAAACGAGGTGGGATAACTTGATAAATATTTTGGTTCTCTTGCAGTTTACCGTTGGGGCTTTTGTCGTTGTTTCGCAAGGCAAAGATCATTTCGAGTTTGCCGAATTGCTTCCCAATAACACAGCCGCATATTTTTCCGTTCCCGATGCGACCCGACTGAAATCGCAGTGGGGCGAAAGCGATTTTAGTAATCTGCTAAGATCCAAGATTGTTAAGACGGAGGTCGATGGAGTTTCGAACCGTCTGGTTCCCAGATTAAAGTCCATCACCGAACGGTTCGGTCTTTTCATCGACGAAGTTGCAGAAATACCGCACAAACAGGTAGGTATTGCTTGGGTTCCAAATCCTGATGGTGCACTAACCACGTGCATTTTCGTGGATGCTGGGGAGAATTCACCGGCAGTAGAAATACTGATTGGTAATATAGCAGCTGCCAATGGGCAACCGCGTCCTGCGGAATCGAAGACAATGGTTGGGAGTGTATGTTTAGAGGAGCGGCGTTTCTCGGATGGAACATTCTTTGCCTATTTCGTCGACCGAGGTTGCATCCTCATTTGTGGCGAATTTACTCTAGCAAAGGAAATGGCTCGGAATTGGTCTACCAAGAATCAACACACCTTATACGAAGCTCCCGAATTTATTCGTTGTCGACCACCATCTGCGCAGGTGGTGAAGTTTTTCTTGCGTCCCAGTGTACTTCTGAAGGCTGTTCCCGAGAGGCCACGGGGATTGATTTCTTTGCGAGGGTATATACCGAAACTGCTGGATCACTTGGGAGTCATCCATGGCGGGCTTGAAATGGTTAGCAACTCCGGTGCAGATTTAATTGTTACTATCGATATTGACGTCAACGGAACACCTTCGATCGTTTCAAAGCAAGGCGGTCGCAAAGCACTTGATGATATCAACCAAATATTTGGCTTAAGTTCCCAATCCTATCATGAGCTCTCGTTTCGCTTTGATCGAGTTTTGGATCTAATTTGGAATCCGGGTAGCAACGCAAGCAAAGACCTGGAGTCAATAAATCCACTTGCAGCATTCTTTCGTGACAGACTCTTTGCGGCAACTAGTCCCGATGGTCAGGTTACAGTTGTCGTTCCACTGCAGGATCCTGAGGGTTCAGGTGATCAAGTGATACAGATTGTCAGGGGCGCGATTGAACAATTTGGGTTGCGTGTCGAAAAAAGGAACTCTCGAGAAAAGACTTATTTTGGGGCAATCCGGCCAGAGACATCGAAAACAGCGTGCGCATTTGGAATCGACCGAGAAAACCTTGTGTTCACATCCACCGAACAATTCTGGCAAACCGGTACAAACGATGAGCTTGGAACATTAGACGAATCCCTGGAGTTAGTCTTGATTCGAGCATACCTACACAAACACATCCAAGCGGACCGCAAGCGGCTGTTGACGCAATTTTTCAACTTTTCGACATTGGCTGAGGAGAAAGCAGAAATCGAAATGAGAACGGAGCCATCACCATTGATCAAGGTCTTAGGACTGCACGACCCAGCGGGCATTTGGCGAGACCTGTCAGAAAGGATTGGTCCCGGTGCAGCAGTGCTTTACCAGACCGATACTGGATACAGATATCAATTCTTGACTTTGAAGCGATCTAATGATTGACGTTCCCGTTTCGTCGGTCAGTGTTGCAGCTAAGTCTGCGGCGACTTCCTGCCTTTTGTTTCTAGCTGTTTTGGTTTGCCGCTAGGGGTGCTCATTCAATCGTTGGCGAGTCGCAGCCCAAGCTGCTTTTTCGCTAGTTATTCGCGCGTCTGACTTATTTGTCATGGGCCAATTGGGGTCTTCGCGATGCGCCTTAGCAAAAACTTGTCTGGCCTTTTCGATCGGTTCAGGATGCAATCTCGCAATGTTGTGTGCCTGTTGGCGGTCCGTCGTCAGATCGTAGAATTCGATCGGCTGATCGATTCCGTTCTGAACGGCTCTCCATTTTCCAAATCGCTACGCGCGAATTGGTTTGTTTTCGAGTAGCTCCCAGTAAAAGTAGTCTCGAAGTCGCTGAGGACTCGGTAAGAGGCATCCTAAGTTTTTCATTTTAACAGCGAAGTTCTTGGTTTGATATCTTGGCGTTGTCGATTTGCTCGATTAACTGCCAGCCTACTTTTTCGCTTTGGCTTTCTTGCCCTTTGGCTCGTCTTCATCGCTCTTGCCTTGACGGGTATTGGCGAGCATCTCCGTCACCATGCCTTTATCGCCTTGCTGTGCCATCCATTGATCCAACTGCTTTTGTAGCCTAACTTTAATGCTTGCGAACTGGGGCTCTCCCGCAAGGTTCTTCATTTCGTAAGGGTCATTCTCAAGGTCGTAGAGCTCTTCCGCGGGGCGGTTGAAGAGCCAAGCGATGCGGGCGGCAAGCTTTGGATCATTCTTAGCATCTTCTTGCCATGACTGAATGGGCTGCCCTTTGTGGATGCCGCCAATCGTATAGGTCTTGTCAGGTGCCAGGTTGCGAATGAGCTTGTACCGAACATCGCGAACGGCTCGCATCGGATAGGGACCGATCGCACCATTCGTTCCAATAGTTGTGTGCTGAGCGAAGACGTAATCTCGAAACTCATTGCTCTCTCCAAGAAGTACCGGCAGAAAGCTACACCCGTCAAAACCCTGGTTGCCGTTGGCATCGGGGCAATTCACATCAATCGTCGAAGGATCGATTCCTGCCGCTGCTAGGAACGTCGGTGCCACGTCGACGTATTGCATCAATGCCATACTGTTGCTGCCTGGCTTGACTTTATTCGGCCAACGCACCAGCGTCGAGCAGTGGATGCCGTTGTCGTAGACACTCCATTTACCGCCGTAAGGCATGCTGCTTCCTTGCTCGCTGACGAACATCACCACGGTATTCGACGCTTGCTTTGTATCGTCGAGCAATTTCATAAGCGTACCGACTTGTTCGTCCAGCTTGCTGATCTCGCCGTAGTATTTGGCAAGTTCATCGCGCGTTTCGGAATTGTCGTGCAAGTAGGGAGGGACAGTGAGTTTTTTTGGATCGTATGTCGGACCACGGTTCCAGGGACCGTGCGGATCGTTCGACGCGTATACCATAAACCACGGTTGAGCAGCATCCCGGCGGATGAACTTCGACGTGTCGGTTAAGTCGTCTGCACCTGGAATGTGCTCATACGGAAAGGAGGCGGGGGGACCAACATGCTGTTTGTTTTGCAAGGCCACACGATAGCCAGCCGCTTTCAAGTGCGTGAACAAACTCTTGGTACCATCGTAAACTCGCGTGTGGTTCGGAAATGCTCCGCTGCGAATGGGGTACAGACCCGTATAGAGGGCATGTCGCGTCGGCGAACACGTCGTCGCTGGATTGAACATGCGTCGAAGGTGCATCGACTCCGTGCTTAGCTTATCAAGATTCGGCGTCTTTACTTCTGAGTTGCCTTCATAGCCAAGGTCGCGTCGACAAAGATCGTCGGCGATGATGAGCAGGAAGTTCGGACGCGTCGCCTCAGCAATACACACAGACTGCGAAAAGACGAACAAGGAGAGGAAAAGGTAAAACGTCTTCATGGTTTACTCCGTAGTGCAGGCCGCCAGCCTGCATTGGCGATCGGCGAGAAGTGTCCAAATTCTATTGCGTTGAATCGATACTGCTCATTGTATAGTGAATAAAATGCAGTACCGCGAACTCTTAAAGTAAGAACAAGCTTTTGACCTACATACGATCGAAATCAACAAAACAGAAGCCTGCCCCTAACATGGAATTATTCAATCAAAGAGCTGTTTCCTGGAAAGCCATTTTCCAACGAGGTTTCGCAATACTTGGTTCTGTTGCCTTGCTCACGCTCACCGACCATGCGTCAGCCGCAGACCCTACGACGGACCAGCTAGCGTTCTTCGAGGCGAAAGTCCGTCCCTTGTTCGTTAAGCATTGCTACGAATGCCACTCGGCGGACGCGAAAAAAGTCAAAGGTGGGCTGCTGCTTGACTCCAAGGAAGGTTGGATGGCGGGGGGCGATTCGGGAGATGTGTTGGAACCGGGCAAGCCGAATGCCAGTTTGCTGATGGAGTCCGTCCGCTATAGCAACAAAGATCTCCAGATGCCGCCAAAGTACCAGCTCACCGAGGCTGAGATCGCCGTTCTCGAAAACTGGGTCGAGATGGGGGCTCCGGATCCACGGACAGGTGCCAAGATCACCAAAGCCTCCGGTATCGACTGGGAAAAAGGGCGAAACCACTGGTCTTTCCAAAGAGTGACCAAACCGATTGCTCCGACGGTCAAGGACACCAGTTGGGCACGTGACGATCTAGACTGTTTCATCCTGTCCAAGATGGAGTCCGCCAACCTGAAACCGGCACCGGATGCTGATCGATTTGCATTGATTCGTCGCGTGACGCTCGACCTGACGGGACTACCACCATCGGTTCAAGAGGTAGGTGCATTCGTGCGCGATCCGGACTCGGACGATGAGGCGCTTGCCAAGGTAGTCGATCGTCTCTTGCAATCGTCGGCCTTTGGTGAGCGTTGGGGTCGGCATTGGCTCGATGTAGCCCGATACGCTGACTCGGTCGGAAAGACACGCAATGTTCCCTTTCCATATGCTTGGCGTTATCGAAACTATGTCATCGATGCATTCAACTCCGATAAGCCCTATGACGTGTTCCTTGCCGAACAAATAGCAGGCGATTTGATGGACGCCAAGGACTCCAAAGATCGTGAACAGAAGCTGGTAGCCACGGGCTTGTTTGCATTAGGTTCCATGGATCTCAACGAACGCGATAGGGAGCAATTCCAACTGGATCGCATCGACGACCAAATGGACACTCTCGGTCGAGCGACCATGGGGCTCACGCTTGGTTGTGCCCGTTGTCACGATCATAAATTCGATCCGATCGCTCAGACCGACTACTACGCGATGGCTGGAATTTTCGCGAGCACGACAACCTTGAGCGGCCAACAGAGTCGTCAAGGTGGCAGCAAGGAATACCACCATCCGAATCTGCTGGCCCGTTTGGATGCCCCACTTCCTTCGAAAAAAACGGCGGGCATGGATTCGAATGCCGTTATGGTGTCGCGTCTGCAGGACCGACTTCAGCAGATTCAAGCAACTATCAAAAAGAACGAGATCAGCAGAGTACGTCGTAATGAAGTCAGAAAGGAAGTTGCTTCAATTCGCGAGCAGCTTGCCGAATTGGGGAGCTCAGCAGCCGGTCCGAAAAAAGCCAGTAACAATACCGCATCTGACGAACGTGTGGATCCGAATGCACCGCTGGCAATGGCCGTTTCCGATGGCAAAGTTGAGGATCTTGCGTTGCGAGTTCGAGGCGAGCCGGATATCAAGGGGGAAGTCGTACCACGCGCATTTCCCGTTATCCTGAAACAAGTCTCCGCCCCTGAGCTGCCCAACAATGGCAGTGGACGCCTCGAGCTATCAAAGTGGCTCACTTCTCGCGAGCACCCGTTAACAGCCCGTGTCATGGTCAACCGAGTTTGGGCACATCTGCTCGGGCGTGGCTTGGTTGAGTCGCTAGACAATTTCGGTGCATCGGGTGCGTCCCCGACACATCCGGAATTGCTCGATCATCTCGCGACCCGTTTTATGGACGATGGGTGGTCGGTGAAGTCTGTTGTTCGAACGATTGTGATGAGTCGGACGTATCGATTAAGTGGCCAACATCTATCGGCTAATGCAGCGGCGGATGAAGACAATCGTCTTTATTGGCGAGCCAATCTGCGACGTCTTGAAGTCGAGGCGATCCGGGATTCGCTCCTCGCCGCCGGTGGAATGCTAGAAACAGAAAGGCCAACGGGAGCGCCCTTCGACGCGTCCGGTGTTGCTGACCTAGCCAAAGGCGACAAGAAGAAACGAAAATCCGCCTCAACCGATCTAATCGGACAACCCATCCGTAGTGTCTATTTGCCCGTGTTTCGGTCGAAGCTGCCTGGCATGTACACGGTGTTTGACTTCGCAGAACCGGATCAAGTCAATGGCCAACGCGACGTGACGACAGTTGCGCCGCAAGCGTTATTCATGCTGAACAACCCTTTCGTGGTCGATGTCTCCGCACGGGCTGCGGATCGCATTTTGGCACAGAAACTGTCCGACGATAGCGAGCGGGTCCGCTACGCCTATGCTTACGCGCTCTGCCGGTATCCGACCGAGACCGAAACAGCTCGAGCAATAGCGTTTCTAGGTAAAAGCGGAGATCGTCGAAGCAACTGGGCGGCATTTGCCCAGGCGCTGTATTCGGCCGCAGAGTTTAGATACATTCCTTAATCGAAATCGATGCGATGATGAACACTTGTCGTAACACGTACTCTCCTATAACCCGGCGTGGAATGCTGCAACATACTGCCGCTGGTTTCGGCTGGGTGGCCTTTGCCGCATTGAACGGCAAGCTGGCTCAAGCTGGCGATGAATATATTTCCCCGCTAACGCCAAAGCCGCCCCAGTTTCCAGCCAAGGCGAAACGCGTCATCTTCCTGTTCATGCAAGGAGGTCCAAGCCATCTCGACACGTTTGATTGGAAGCCCGAACTAATGAAGAGTGGCGGCAAGTCCTCTGCCAGCCTCGATAACGACAAGGGCAGAGGAGGTACGCTACTTGCGCCCCAGTTCCAATTTGCACCGCGGGGACAAAGCGGCTTGCCAATTAGCGAATTGTTTCCGGAACTCAGCCGGCACGCCGACGATTTATGCTTACTCAATGGAATGCATACGTCCAACGCCGCCCACCCTCAGGCGACGATCGCCTTGCACACGGGCAGTGTCAATTTCGTCAGGCCTTCGATGGGCTCGTGGGTTACCTACGGACTTGGATCGGAAAACGAGAATCTTCCTGGATTTGTTACGATCAATCCAGTCGGCCTAGGTGGTGCACAAAACTACGGATCGTCGTTCCTGCCTGCATCGTATCAAGGAACGCGGATCGACCTGGAAGCGGGTGGCATCTTGGATATTCGTAACCGACATCTCGGCAAAGAACGCCAGCGATCCCAGATCGACTTGATTCAAGAAATGAATCGCGGTCTACTGGAAAAACATCCAGGGCAACTTGAACTCGACGGCGTAATACAGTCGTTTGAGTTAGCCTACCGCATGCAGACCTCGGTACCGTCGGTACTCAATCTGGACGCCGAGAAGGCGAGTACCCTCGATCAATACGGAATCAACAATGAAGACACGAGAGAATTTGGAACCCAATGTCTCATGGCTCGACGACTCGCAGAGTCTGGCGTTCGCTTTATCCAAGTCAGCAGTAGGGGCTGGGACCAGCACAAAGATTTGAAGTCCTCCTTGTCGAAGAACTGTCGCGGCATCGATCGTCCCATCTCGGCCTTGTTGCAGGATCTCAAAGACCGCGACATGCTCAAGGAAACGCTCGTGCTCTGGGGGGGCGAATTCGGTCGAAGCCCACAGGACCAAGCCAATAGCGGCGATGGTCGTCGTCACAATAATCAAGGCTATAGCATGTGGATGGCAGGCGGTGGTGTGAAAGGCGGCGTCCGCTACGGCGCCACAGACGAATTGGGCGGAACCTCGGTTCTCGGCAAGCTTGGCACGCATGATCTTCATGCAACCATGTTGCATCTGCTCGGCTTCGACCATACCAAGCTCACGTATCGTTACGCGGGTCGCGATTTCCGCCTCACCGACGTTTATGGAGACGTGGCCAAGGATATCATCGCCTAAGGTAAGCGAGAGGCTGGAGTTTGGGGAACAAATTACGGAACGGTACATACCGTTTGCCATGATCAGGCGAATGAGTTCTAATCCAGGGTGGCGTGGTGTTGGCGATTGATTGGTGCGTCTCTTTTCGTTACCAGGAGAATAGCGATCCGAAATGAGCACGGCTGAAAAACCTAATTTCGTCTCGGTCGCCGACTATCTTGTCGCCGAAGAACTCGCCACCCTCAAGAGCGACTACATCAATGGCTGGGTACGAGCCATGTCGGGCGGAAACGTTCGACACAACCGCATCAAAGTGAACTTAGTCGTTTGCTTGTCGAATCAGTTAAGGGGCAATCCATGTCAAGTCTACGACTCGGATATGAAAATCCGAATTCGTCAAGATTTATCAAAGAAGTTTTACTATCCAGACGCTTCGTTGGTGTGTGAAAGCAACGGACCGACAGAATCGTTTCAGGATCGACCGGTTTTAATCGTCGAAGTTCTTTCGAACTCTACGCGCGCGATCGACTTGGACGAAAAACTAGAAGAATACCTGACTATTGAAACACTCCAGTGGTATATCCTGTTGGAACAGCACGAGTCGCTTGCAATCATCATGCGCCGAACTGAAAAAGGGTTTCTTCGTGAGACGGTTGCAGGACTCGACAGAACCATTGAATTGTCGATGCTTGGGTTGCAGTTGCCACTTTCCGAAGTTTATGCCAATGTCGATTTCACGGCGACTGCCATCCACGAGTCCTGACCGAAAAACGGCGCTTTCATCGCAATTATGCGAGGGACAGTTTGAAATCTATCAATAAACTGGGTGGCACGTCCCTGAGGTACGAAGGGCGTGGTGAATCGCTAGCTAGAGACATTTGCCACACTTCCCACGCCCATCGCTAATCGCGCTAATCGCTTTGGGCGTGCCACACGGTGGCCTAGTAGTCTTCTGTCTGCAGCTCGCCTTAGCGCATTGTTACGGCTTGATTTTAGGATCCGTTTAAAAGTGGCCCGGGCGTCTCGAACATGAATTCACGGGCGGGACGCCCATGCCACGCACATTATTGCAAAATCGTTGCTTGGAACTCAGCTTGGCAAGCGGACAGGACATTTTGCATGACGGTGTCGGCTTGTTCGCCGGTCAATGTTTCCGTGTCGCTTCGCAAATGCATACTCAAAAGTACCCGCTTCTTTCCAGCGCCGTCCTTACTCGTATCGCGATAGATTTCGCGGAACGCGACGTTGATGCACAGCGGCCCAGCAGCCTTTTGAATCGTAGCCGAAATCGCTTGCCATTGGGTGGCTTCGTCCAAAATCAAATTCAAATCACGCTCGACCGTAGGGAATGGAACGATCGGCTGTAGCTGCGGGATCAATCTGGCATGTTCGAGCAGCATATCGAGATTCATTTCTCCCACCGCAGCCTCGCAATCCAGTTTCATCGCATCGACTATCGACCGATTCAATTGGCCAACCCAAGCGATCATTTCGCCGCCGACCTGCCATGCGATGCCGCTATGGGGTGCCAAGAAGTTCCATTCGACCATGCTCTTGGAAAGTTTGGCTTGCATGAATTCTGGGCCGCAACCGCGATCGAGGATTTCTTCAAAGGTTCCCGCCACACTTCGGATGTCGGATAATCCAATAACGCCCAAATTGAATTGTTGGCCGGGCAAGCCCGTTGTGAGTGGCAAATAGACGTTGGCGGTTTCAAATAACTGCGAATCGCGATTCGACTGCGACTGGTTGTATAACTTAGCTGCGACCAAACTGGGAATCAACGAGCGCCGCAGTTGATTTGCACCCTCTAGCAATGGAATGAGCGTTGTCATTGCATCTTCCTTCGTCCATGGCGAAAGGCTAGATGTCGGTGATTTACCGATCAAGCTGGGCGTCATGGTCTCGTTAAAACCGGAAGCGCAAACCACTCGCCGGACCGTTTCCATCACGATGTCTTTGGGACGTTTGGCGGAGGAAACCAACGGTACCGCTGCATCCTCTGGAATCTGCTCGTAACCGTGGATTCGAGCTATCTCTTCGATCAAATCGATCTCGCGAGTGAGATCCGATCGGTAGCTTGGGGAAACAATTCGAGCATGGGCATCGCTCGGTTCGCCCAACACGTGACAACCCAAGTGGACCAAAATCTCCAGCGAGCGTTCCCACGGGACCGCAATGCCAAGGACACTTTCGATCTTGCCCTCTCTCAACAAAATTGGCGGTCGTTCACGGTAGCGTTCGCCCGTGTCGACCGATCCTGAGAGAAGCTGTCCGCCAGCCGTTTGCAAAATGATTTCACAACAACGACGCGAAGCCCAATCCATGTTGGCTTGGTCGATTCTTCGTTCGTAACGATAGGAGGACGGCGAATGCAACTTGAGTTTCCTCGCGGTTCGGCGAATGGACAGCGGCACAAACTCGGCCGCCTCCAGCAAAATATCTACAGTGCTTTCGGAGACTTCGCTCTCGACACCACCCATCACACCTCCCAGTGCAACCGCTCGTTCCGCGTCGGCAATCACCACCATCATTGGGTCGAGCTGATACGTTCGATGGTCGATGGCAATGAAGTTCTCTTTGTCACGGGCTGGCCGAACGATGATGCGTCCACCGCGAATGTTGGCAAAGTCGAACGCATGCAATGGTTGCCCGCACTCAAACATGACGTAGTTGGTGGCGTCCACCACGTTGTTGATCGGCTTAATTCCGATTGCAAGCAACCGCTTCTGCAACCAGAGCGGGCTTGGTCCGATTTTGACACCGCGAATCAATCGACCAATGTAACGAGGACAGGCTTCCTCCATTAGGTTTTCAATCACAAGCGCGTTCGACGCCGGTTCGTCTGTTGTCTTGAGTTGCGGTGAAGGAAACCGCAATTCGCTTTGCAATAGTACAGACGCTTCTCGGGCAATACCGATGTGCCCCAAGCAGTCCCCTCGATTGCTGGTGATTTCCAAGTCGATCACTGGCACGCCATCGACCATGACTGTGCTCTCATGATTCAAGCCCGTCAGTGCCCAGCGAGTTGCCATTTCTTCATGGCTGACCCCGATGTCAACGTAGTCCGACAACCATTCCCAAGAGACTAACATGCACTCTGCTCACTATCGTAAATCGTTGTTGTTTCCGCGGCTCGAAAACGAGCCATGTTAGGATGCGAACTGGCTAAGGAAACGAACGTCACTCCGAAACAAGTCACGGATGTCGACGATGCCAAATCGCCTCATGCATAGTCGTTCCACGCCCAGTCCAAACGCGAATCCACTCCACGTTTCGGCATCGATCCCCAGTGCTTGAAAGACATTCGGATCCACCATGCCTGCACCACCAAATTCAACCCAATTGCCATTCCACCAATAATCGACTTCGACGCTCGGCTCAGTGAAAGGAAAGAAGGATGGGCGGAATCGAACGTGAACATCGCTGCCAAGATAGCTCGTTGCAAACAATCTTAAAACACTTTTTAATTGCGCCATCGTCACGTGCTTGTCGACCCACAGCCCTTCCATCTGGTGGAACATGGGGAAGTGCGTGGCATCCGGTGCGTCGGGGCGATAGACCCGTCCCAGCGAGATAATTCGCAGGGGTAAAGGTTGCGTCTCCATAACTCGAATCTGCACAGTGCTTGTCTGGCTTCGCAATAACATCGCATCGCGGTCCGTCGGATTGCGCATTTGCTTACTAGCTGTTGCTAGATAAAAATTGTCCAGCGGGTCGCGAGCGGGATGATCCTCGGGAATATTGAGGGCCATAAAGTTATGCCATGTGTCCTCGATTTCTGGGCCTTCCGTTATACTGAAGCCCAGTCGCCCCATGATATCTTTCAAATGCTCGATCGTCTGTGTGATGGGATGCAGATGACCAAGTACCGGTCGAATTCCAGGCAACGTAGGGTCGATCCGTTGTTCGTTCGTAACCTTCTGCAAACCGGTTCCTGCGAGCCGATCGGCAGCAGCATCGAGG
>Ga0105048_10007405_pt1 | contig 17632 bp, 20 predicted proteins | sample MAT05_FD_78382 | JGI IMG/M metagenome (GOLD analysis project Ga0105048, IMG submission 78382) | Freshwater microbial communities from Lake Fryxell liftoff mats and glacier meltwater in Antarctica - MAT-05 | ecosystem: Environmental > Aquatic > Freshwater > Ice > Liftoff microbial mat | place...
AATAGAATCGGTGGTCATATCGCCAAAACTCCACCGCCATTTAATTACAGGCCGTCCACGGCCATTGCTGCTATCTATAAATCTTACACTATCGCTGAGGCAACCATTGTGTATAAAGTCCCAATCGGCCTTAGGTTTATCAAAAACCTCCACATCGTAATCTATTTGGTTTTGCCCTATGCAGCCATCAGAACTGGAATTGGTGGCTACCACCGTAACCGGAAAAATACCCACCGTAGTATAGTTATACGACATCGGCAAGCGGAATACATTTACCGTTTTGCCATCAATCACATAACTGGAATCGGGCACTGGGTTATTATTGATGATGTTAGCAAAAGTGCCGTGAAAATCCCATACAAGGTTGGTGGGAATATAGGGTAATGTGATAGCAAAATTGAAAGGTGTATTTACACAAGTCGCCGGAAAATCTACCGTAGCAAATTCGTTGCGGATAATAATATGCTGGTAGAGGTCTTTTACATTGGTGCCAGCATTGTACCCATACGACTCCACATTGCCAAAGCCATAAGCAATGGCCGAAAAAGCCGAATCGGCGGTAAGGGTTTGTACCGGCTCGTTAAGGGCATTTCTAATATTGGTTACATTCTCCTGTAGGTACGAGTATGCGGTGCCGGGTATTGGGGTAAAAGGAGTAGGCGGGATGGCACCATTTATTTTAAAACTGGGTGCCGACGCAGTTTTAATGATAATATTTAAATACGCTGTATTAACAACGCTTTGCCCGCCCGGCACAAAACCCTGCAAAGCAGAAAATACGGTAATGTTATTGATGGTTTGTTCTACAGGATTTAAAACAATCATCTCCGGATCACCGTTGGGTGGGTTTGCACCGCCGCAAGTTTGGCTGGTAATGTAGTGCACAACCGAAATAGGCTGATTTGCTGATAATCTGGTTGGGCTTCCGGTTTTATATTCATAATAGCTACCACCAATTAAACCGGTAAGGGTAGTCGTAATACCACTTTCAGTTTTTTGCACCGCCGTAGTAGGGTCCGAAACAAACACCCTTACTATGTCGGCATTCCTTGTTTTATAGGGTGCAGTCAAAAAGTTTTTACCCCAGGCCGATTCCGGAAAGAGCTGCTGATAAAGGTTATCGCCCCCGCTGGCCTGTGGCGATGTACAATCAAAAGCCGACCATGTGGTGGCCGAAAATACGGTAATGGGTTTACAGCCGCTTACGCCCGATGCTATTGACCGTACCCTGGTACCGGAAATATCCTGGTTGTTCTGAAATTGCAATTGGTAAACTTCTCCTGGGTTCAGGGTTATGGTAAAAGGTACACCAGCGGGTTTTGAGCCATTACGGCTATTTACAGTTGGGGTAATTTCTACAAGCGTATTAGTATCGGAGGCCATTACGTTTATCTCGCCATAACCGGCACTGGCACCTACATTTCTATAACTCGGCACCACATATACTTTGCCCCATACCTGCACAGGCAGTACAAGTGTGGCGCCGCTTCGGGCAGACCGAATAATATGTGCGTACACTGCTACGGGTTTGTCTGCCGTAACACGTATGGCTGCATCCGCCGAAATGCCGTCCTGAGTGGAAAGATATACACCTGTGTTAGGCGCATCGCCAGCAGCATTGGGACCTATAAATACTCTCTTTACGCTGTTGGGTGCTACAGTGAAAGGAATATTAGTGGTGCCAACTTTTATATTGCCAGAAGCGGCAACATCGGACGTGATATAAATGCCCATTGCAGATGCACTGCCGTCTATATGGCCGGCATAAGAAATGTAAAAGTCTTTCCCTTTGTTGGAAAAATCCTGGGCAAAAGACGTAAAAGCAGCAAGGCCGAAAATAAGCAGAGCAATAATCCTTTTCATGTATAGAAGTTGGTGTAGAAAATTTAAGTGGCCAAATTAGGCATTAATAGCCATTTTGCCGACGATTCTTATCGGGGTCGAAGGCGTTTTCAGATATAAAAAATGGGAGGCTTTGATCGTAACAAATGCTGCTTTACATCTTCAGTAAATTTTTTGCCTCTGGCCCCTGGCAAAATAATACATCCATAACCGACAGGCCCGTGGTAAATGGAACCCTGTCGGCAAAAACCTGTAAATAAACGGGGGGTTGGGAGTTGGGGATTATTAATTGGGGATTGGCGATAGGGATTTCCAAAGCATTTGCATTTAAAAATGTAGCGGAGCTGGTAACGCTCCCCTGCCACCTAAGCCAACCGATGAGTAATGCTAAAGCTTCCATATTAAGTTCCAGCAGCCAACCATTATTTTTTGTCAATAATTTTTCGATGGGTTCAAAATAGTAGTCAAAAAAAGGGGCCTTGCCATAACAGCTTTTTATGGCTCGTAATTGATCGGTATGCCAGCGGGTGGCGTTATTGATCCTGATTTCCTTTACCAATGTTTTTTGTTCCCTTCCACCCACCAATGGTACGCTTAGGGTAAGAATACTTTCGGCTCCCAGAATTTTGCAGCGGTTCATATGCCCCTGTTTTTGATAATTTTCCCATTGCTCTATCTGTACATCCGGCTGGGCCAAAAACATTTGCATCCAGTTGGTGGACGGAAAATATTGAGTAGATAAAACCATGGGCTGGTTTAGTAAGTTGATTAGATGATTGGTGATGGTGGCATGGACATTTTTTCAAGGCTTCGCTTGCAAATCTCAAAGCACAAAAGGATTTACTTTGCAGCCTATGAACAAAATAACAGCCGCCATTTATCTATGTCTTGTAATGGGGTTTCTTTCTGCCTGCGGCGAAGTAAAAGATTTTGAATTTAAAAAAATTGAGAGCTGGAAAATCAACGGGCTGGGTCTTGGCAGCAGTTCTATATCGGCAAGTCTTTTGTTTTATAACCCCAATTCGTTCACGGTTACTTTAAAGCACATGGAGGGGCAGGTGGCCGTTGAGGGTAACGATTTGGGAAACTGTGTTTCGGACACTTTTGTTCGCATTAAAGCCGGGCAGGAATTTTTGTTGCCAGTAACTATAGAATTAAAGCCGGGTGCTTTACTAATGGGCGGCCTTGCTTTTTTGGGTAAAGATTCGTTGCTGGTAAAATTTAAAGGCTACATGCGTGTAGGCCGCAGTGGTATTTTTGTAAATTATAAATTTGATAGTGAGAATAAGGTGGCGGCGAAGTTTTAATTTAAGGCCGTTTCTTTTGAAGGGCATCTCTAAAAACCTTCCATTTTCCCTCCTTTAAAGGGGATTTAAAGGAGAGGCAAACAAAGAAAAGCTGGTTTTTAGAGCTGCCCTGGAGTAATAATTGCAATAACGCATCACTTAGTACCGGGCTTCTTTTTTTTGGGCACCCCTCCCCCATCTCCTAACTTTTTGCAACAGATGGGAAGCTTGTTATAGTAATCAATATTGGCGGTAATATCGTCGGCATCAAACCCCGCATTGGCAATAGCCGTTTTCAATTCCTCCAAATTGGTACGGTCGGGGTACCACTGCACCAGGGTAACGCCCCTCTTAAAAATTACGTTGATTTTTATAAGGCCATCTACCTGCTTCGGCACGGCGGCTTCAATAATGGCCTTGCATTCTACGCACACAGCCGTTGGTGTTTTTATTTCGGCCGTTTGCTTTTTTGGCATTTGTGCCATTACAGTTAGCGAAAAAAATGCAAAAAGCGAAAGGAGAAAAACTGATTTTTTCATGGGTACAAATTTGTTGATTAAATGGAAAATCAAACGTAGCGATTCATCCATTAATGCTGTGCTAAATAAAATGCAATAAAAATTACCTGCCCCAGGTATCGGGGCTTAGCCGCCACTCGTTTAATAATTCCTTTTGCGCAGCCGTCACAATCCCTTTTTCCACCGCAGCATCTATTAAAGCCGGATAGCTGGTGAGCGACATGTATTTAACCCCGGCAACTGCAAAAGCTTCATCCGCCTGTGGAAAGCCGTAGGTAAAAATGGAGACCATACCAGCAATTTCGTATCCAGCATTTTTAAGTACTTCCACCACCTGCAAACTGCTTTTGCCGGTACTCACCAAATCTTCTATCACCAGTACTTTTTTCCCTGGTTCCACATGGCCTTCTATCTGGTTACCCAGGCCATGCTCCTTGGGTTTGGGCCGCACATAAATGTATGGCAGCTTAAGCTGGTCGGCGGCCAAGGCACCCCAGGCGATGCCGGCCGTGGCTACACCCGCCAGCAGTTCCGCATCTGCAAAGTGTTCAAAAATGACACTGCACATTTCGCTTTTTACAAAATCTCTTATGTAGGGGAAAGACAACGCTTTACGGTTGTCGCAATAGATGGGACTTTTCCAGCCGCTTGCCCATGTAAAAGGCTGGTAGGGGCTAAGTTTTACGGCCTGTATCTGTAACAGTTTTTCGGCGGTAGCTTTTTCGTTGGTCAAAGTAAATGTTTGTATTTAAAAGTGAAAATTACCACACGAATGTCGGGGTACAATTTGATATGTGGTAAATCAGGTTTTGTAACGAAGCCGCAAACATTAAATGTGTACTATCGTAGCCCAACAAAAGCTTTCTTCCATTTTGGCCACCCGAAGAAAACGGCTTAGTGTCCCTTTCTTCCATTGCAATTTTTGGCAAAAAAAGACATTGCTTTGTAGCATGGCGCTTACTAAAATTTACATCGGCGACAAACCCTTTTTTATTACCGATGCGTTCACCCCCGAACTACAGCAATTATCCGGCACTCATGGAACGATAATGCTGAACTTACCTGACGAAAACAATTTGAAAAAAGTCATCAGCGATTTAGAAGATTCACCCGCAAAAGCGGTGATTGTATTGACCAACGAAACAGATTTAGTATTAGAAAAACTGAAGGCCATTCTTGTATATATACAGGCAGGCGGCGGGTTGGTGCAGAACGATGCAGGTGAATTCCTGTTCATTTTCCGTCGCGGCAAATGGGATTTGCCCAAGGGGAAACTGGACAATGGTGAAACTATAGAAGAATGTGCGGTGCGGGAAGTAAACGAAGAAACCGGATTAGAAAATATAACACTGAAAGAATTGCTGTTGCACACCTGGCATGTTTATCATGCATTTGGCCAGCACGTTCTAAAGCAATCAAGCTGGTTTAGTATGGTGTGCCCTGCCGGGCAAAAATTAACGGCACAAACAGAGGAAGATATCAGCGAAGTATTATGGTTAAAAAGGGAAGATTGGGGCAAGGTTTTGCAGAACACATTTGATTCTGTGAAAGACGTTTTAAACTTCACAACCGATAAAATTTAAATGATGGGGTTATTAAGTAATTGCCCTGCCTTGCCTACTCCGTTCCGAATCATTAACGCACATTAGTATTGGCTACAGAAACTCAATACCCCACCCGAACCTTACAGCCTTAGATTGGTGCTAATACTTTTGTTGTTTGCTGACCATTTTCACCAGCTACTTCTTGGTTACCATTCTATATTTTTTGTTCACCTTAGGGTCGTTAAAATACTTGTCAATCGCCTGGTTACTTTCACGGCCATCATTGTCCGTAATGGGTATATCTATCAATTGCATCTGCGCCTGCTTTAGCTCCTCTTTCAGTTTCCTGGTTTTAGGTATTACGTCGGGGTCTCTTTCGCTTAAAAGCGAATTATCCGACTGTAAGTAATTCAATCTTTTAATAACTGTTCTTATTTGGGTGGTGGTGTTTTGCTCCTGTATCCGCTGCGGCGACACGGCTTCTTTTACCGGCACCAAAGCCACGCCAAAACTGGGCAGTATTTTGCCCAAGGTATTTGTGCCGCCATTGTTGATAGTGGTTACCACGGTGCCACCCAATGCACTAGTGGCACTGGTAAGATCAAAAGTGGTGCGGGTGTTTTTTGTTTTTTTTATTTGCCGGTCTAACAGCCTAAAAGTATATTTCAGTTGGGCTATATAGGCTTCAATATCACCCTGTACTTTGGCGTGCTCCAGCACCCGTATCGGGTAATTAATACCATCTTTCACTATTATTCTTACTACCGATGTATCCTTATTAAAAAATTTATCGGAGCCTATAAACTGTAACACCAATATCTTTTGGCGGGCAGTGTCGCCATCTTTAATAAAGTCAAAGGGAACTGTCCATGCAAACTCATCATCGCACCGTTTGGGCGAAACATAGCTTTTTATTGGCATGTTGGTAGCCAGCCGTATGTTCTCCAATGGAAAGCTTCCTTCCTCGCATTGCACCCGAAAGGAAATAGAGTCGCCCTCATCTACAAACATGGTGCTGCTAACTGAAGGCTTCACTTTCGATGGGAGTATTTCCGTATTGTAAAATACAAGGGTAAAACTTGTGTCCACCCTTTCGTTTGGATTGGTAAGTTTCTGCACACCCAGCAGCACTTTATATTCTGTATCGTATTTTAATCTGCCGCTTTTGAAATAAGATTTTGCCGCATCGAAATACAACATGCCGTTGTCGCGGTTTATTTTTAAACCAACCGGGCTGTTTTTTATAAACCAAAAATAACCAACTGGTTCCTTGTTAATTCTGAGATCGTATGCAAGTACGGAGTCCACATGCAGGGTAAAATATGGGTTTAGGTTTATGATGCGTAAGGTAGTGTCCGATGAAAGCGTATCGGACACTGGTATTTTAAGCGAGTCTAATTGTTGGGCTAAAGCAGGCTGTGTAATGGATAGGTAAAGCAGCACTAACAAAATTGTTCTCATTCCTGCAATTGATTGTTTAAGTAAAATGATTGGCCGTGAAGATAAGCCCAACAAACAAAACCCATTCCCGAAGAAACGGAAACGGGTTTTTACAATACACATTGCATAGCATTTGCCCATAAAATTATTGCAGTGGCCTCTACACAATTAGCCTATTGCGATTTCTGTAACGGCTGGTTTTACCTCTTCTTTCTTAGGTACAAATAGTTTCAGCAGCCCGTCTTCGTATTTGGCCAAAATGCCTTCCGCATTTGTTTTTTCATCGAGGGTAAATGTGCGTTTAAAAGAGGCTACGGTAAATTCTTTTCTTACCTGTTTCAATTCTTTTGTTGCGTCGCTTTTAATTGCCTCGTAAGAAACGGTGAGAAGGTTACCCTCAACTTTTAGTTTAAAATTTTCCTTTTTCCGGCCTGGAACCGCAAGTTCCAAATGATAGCCATCCGCTGTTTCCGCAATATTTACCGGCGGCGCATTCAAGTTAAAATTTCTGGCAGGAGCGTTTTCAAGATTGCCGAAAAGGTCGTTTAGCAAACCATCAAAGGTTTTTGCAACAGGGCGGTTGTTTACATTTAGTAGAGTCATGTTATTTAATTTTATTGGTTAAAAATATTTACGGCGTAGAAATATCAAACCCCATTCCAACAGGGTTTTGCAGGAAATTTTGTCGGGCGGCAAGCACTTAAACTTGAATAAATAAGTCAATATGTCCGATAGCCGTTACAATTGCTGACTTGCTGTCGTCAAATACTGAAAAAGTAACGGAAAAAAACAGCCATTCAACCCCATCCCCCCTTAAAAGTGTTTGCATTTTGAAAGTTCAATTGGCTTAGTTTTGCCCAATAAATAATGCGATAATTAAATCGTACACCTACCTGGTTGAACACAGGTAATAAATCTTAAATCGTAAATCACCATGTATCCAGCAGAGATAGTGCTGCCAATGAAGGCAGAGTTAACAGACAATGGGTTTGAGGAAATGCAAAGTTCCGCAGCCGTGGAAGCTCAAATGAAAGCAGAAGGCACCACGTTGGTAATGATAAACTCCGTATGCGGCTGTAGCGCAGGCACCGCAAGACCAGGCGTAATAATGGCCGTAATGAATGCCGAAAAGAAACCCGACCATCTTGCTACCACTTTTGCCGGTTTTGATGTAGAAGCGGTGCAAAAAGTTCGTGAATACCTTATGCCTTACCCACCGTCTTCGCCTGCCATTGCCTTATTTAAAGATGGCCAGTTAGTCCACATGATAGAACGCCACCAAATAGAAGGCCGCCCGGCTCAGGTAATAGCACACAATCTGATTAGTGCCTTTGAACAGCATTGCAATTAGAAGGGTAAAAAAAAAATTACTACCAAACCTTCCTTTAATTTGAGGAAGGTTTTTTATTGGCAGTAATCTGTGCCGTAAGTACTTGCCTCCTGTCTAGTACCGGCAACTGCTTGCACACCCCATTGCTTCAATAACCTATATTCGTTCACCAATTATTATAAAATGTATCCCAATCTTTATTATTTCTTCAAAGACATTTTCGGCATCGAGTGGCACTGGCTAAAATTTATAAACGCATTCGGTTTTTTTGTAGCCATTGCCTTTATAATCGGTGCTATGGTGCTTACCTCCGAAATGAAACGCAAAGAAAGATTGGGGCAACTCAGTTATCAGGAAGCCGACATACTCGTAGGAAAAGGCCCTAATTGGACGGAGGTTTTTTTAAATAGCCTCTTCGGTTTTTTGATAGGGTTTAAACTAATTGGGGCATTTTTTGAATCGGGAAGCATTTCAGATGACCCCGAGGGCTATTTAATTTCTTCACGGGGAAGCCTGTTGGCCGGGATTTTATTGGCCGGGATTTTAGGTGGCATAAAGTTTTGGCATGGCCAAAAAGAAAGTTTACCCAAACCTGAAAAACGTACCATCCGTATTTGGCCTCACGACCGGGTAGGTGATATTATTATTATGGCAGCCGTATTTGGCTTTGCGGGTGCCAAGCTTTTTCATAACCTCGAAAACTGGGACGAGTTTGTTAAAGCACCTATGGTATCGCTTTTTTCAAGGGGTGGTTTTACTTTTTATGGTGGGCTTATTTGCGCTACGGTGGCCATTGTACTCTTTGCCAAAAAACACAAAATTGGGCTTTGGCACCTCGCCGATACATTTGGCCCCGCCATGATGATAGCCTATGCCGTAGGCCGCATAGGCTGCCAGGTAAGCGGCGATGGCGATTGGGGCATACCTAACAGTGCTTATATATCCGATGCAAATGCCAAAGTGATACTGGCTGATTCATCTGGTTTTAAAAATGCTATCAACAACAATATTGGTTATTATAAAGAAGAGTTTAAAACCATAGGAGAAATAAATAGTGCTGCCGATGTACCGCACTTGGCGGTAAAGGCACCAGGCTGGCTACCCGACTGGTTTGTAGCATACAGTTACCCGCATAATGTAAACGAGGTGGGCATTAAACTGGCCAATTGTAACGATGATAAATATTGCACTTATTTACCAGCCCCGGTTTTTCCAACACCATTTTACGAAACCATAGCCTGCACTTTGCTTTTTTTGGTGCTTTGGGGTCTTCGGAAAAAAATTAAAACGGCGGGCATTATTACCGGGCTGTATCTAATTTTCAACGGGCTCGAAAGATTTCTTGTAGAAAAAATAAGGGTAAACACCCACGTTTTCGGAACCCAGTTTACCCAGGCAGAAATAATTTCTTTTCTTCTTGTAGTGTTTGGAACCGGGATTATTATTTGGCGAAGCAGAACCGCAAATACTGCCGTTAAATAATTGAAGCCTAGCTGACACTATTGAATTTATAAAAATTAGGTTGATAGTGTACTGGGTTCAGAGTGTATTTGCTTTATTTATTACGATAGTTGTATGCCGAAAAGTGGTGACTGCATTCTGCCATGCGTTTTATTATTTGGGTTAGTATGATATAACTATCGTCAATCCTTACTTCCTCTTTATCCTACCCGTTTATCCTACTTAATATCTAATCTTGATACAGATTCAATTTTTTTGCTCCTACTTATCAGCTATTTTCGATTAGTGAAGTTGGTATAACGAGGGTGTAGAGCCAGGTAAGGTTCCTTCTCATAAAAATAAGTTTTACAAAAACAATGAATTTTTTTACGCATGTAGGTAAATACATACTCACCTTAAAAGGCATGTTCACCAAACCGGAGAACGCGAAAATGTATTGGAAGGAACTGATGCAGCAATGTGTAGATATTGGCGTTGGTTCGCTACCTATCGTTATTATCATCTCAGTTTTTCTGGGTGCAGTTACCACGGTGCAATCGGCCTACCAATTGGTAAGTCCGCTAGTGCCTCTTACCGCTATTGCACAGGTGGTAAGAGATAGCGTAATGCTGGAACTTTCGCCTACGGTTACCTGTTTAGTACTTGCGGGTGTAAGCGGCAGCAAGATTGCCTCCGAACTGGGCAATATGCGCATCAGCGAACAGATAGATGCCCTGGAAATAATGGGTATCAATACCAAAGCCTATCTCATTGCACCCAAAATATTGAGTGCCATTATCGTAATTCCTTTTTTAGTAATCATCTCTATGATGTTGGCCATTTGGGGAGGCCGTACCGCCGGCGAACTGAGTGGCATTATTCCGACAGCCACTTTCGACCGAGGCCTACAGGAAGGTTTCTCCGGCTTTAACCTTGCATTTTCTCTTATAAAAGCTTACACTTTTGCCTTCCTTATTAGCAGCGTAGCTTCTTATTATGGTTACAATGTAAAAGGGGGAGCTTTAGAAATAGGCAAGAGCAGCACATCGGCCGTAGTGGTAAGTTGTATTTTAATTTTATTTTCAGATTACGTGCTGGCAGCACTACTACTTTAATTATGATAAGGGCAGTAAACATAAAAAAATCTTTTGGCGATAAGACTGTTTTGCACGACATCTCAGCCGAATTTCAAACCGGCAAATGCAACCTCATTATCGGTGCAAGTGGCAGCGGTAAAACAGTGCTGCAAAAATTGCTGGTGGGTTTGTTTGAACCCGACAGCGGCAGCATTTTTTACGACGACCTTGAAATAACCTCTATGGGGGATGAGGAAAGAAAACTATTGCGGCAGCAAATCGGTATGCTGTTTCAGGGTTCGGCCTTATTCGATAGCATGACGGTGGAGCAGAACATCACTTTTCCACTAGACATGTTTTCTAAAATGACCCGTGAAAAAAAATTACTAAGGGTAAACGAAGTATTGGCCAGAGTAAACCTTAAAGACGTAAACAAAAAATATCCTGGTGAAATAAGTGGTGGTATGAAAAAAAGAGTGGGCATTGCCAGGGCTATTGTACTAAATCCTAAATACCTTTTTTGCGACGAGCCCAACAGCGGCCTCGACCCACAAACGTCTCTTTTGATAGATAAACTTATCAGCGACATCACCTACGAGTTTAACATGACCACCATTATTAACAGCCACGACATGAACAGTGTGATGGAAATTGGCGACACTATTCTTTACATGCACCAGGGCTTTAAAGAATGGGAAGGCACCAAGAAAGAAATCATTTTCAGTAAAAACAAACTACTCAACGAGTTTATTTTCGCTTCCGAATTTTTACAGGATGCCAAGGAGATGCGTATGATAGAAGCAGCGAAGATTAGGGGTTAGTTAATTAGGGATTAGTTCACTTGTTTCCCCATTTACCAGTTAAGTTGTAAAATGATTACCCGACACAACTGCCAAATCACCTAATCAACGAACGCATCAACCAATCAACTAACTAACCAATCAACTAATCAAAACGGCGTCCATTAGTGAATTAAAACAGGAGTTGCAAACCCTTGCCCCTGGCCGCTTGCTGGAGCTTTGCCTGCGCCTTACCAAATTCAAAAAAGAAAACAAAGAACTGCTTACTTATCTTTTGTTCGAAGCGACAAATGACCAGGCCTATATTAACAGTATTAAATGCACGATAGATGAAGCCTTTGAAGAGCTGCCCAAAACCAATCTTTACCTCACTAAAAAAAGCCTTCGAAAAACATTAAGGATCACCAATAAATTTATTAAGTACACGGGCTCCAAACAAGCAGAGGCAGAGCTGCTAATCCATTTTTGCACCTGCCTTAAAAAGAGTGACATACCCATACATAAAAGCAATGCTCTTGGTAATTTATACCAGCAACAAATTAAAAAAATTGAGGCCGCCATACTTACTATGCACCCCGACCTGCAACATGATTATGCCAAACAACTTTCAGAAATTAACTGATGTTGCTTTTACCCATAAACCTTATTTTTAAGCCATGAAAAAAAGAACGGCGGACTACCTCAACAGAAAGAAAGCATTTATAGAAATGGCGCACCCGGGTAGTGTAAAAGGTCTGTTGATAGCCGAGTACAACGCTTCAAGAAACATTCTTGTTAAGAAAGACATTCTAAAGACAATTGAAGAAATAGACCACATGGGCGAAAAGACGACACCATCTACCACAGAACAATTTGCCGTTTCTTAAAATTTGAAATAAACAAATAACCTCCCAAAATTTTTGCTGTCGTTTTCTATACGGTGATATAGCGGCTTTATATGGGGCAGTTGTAAAAAACGTTCCACCTTTTTGCGCAGTTGCCCACTCCCCTTTCCGGGGATTATTTCCACCTCACGTATCCTTTTATCAATGGCTTCTTCAAAAGCCTCCTGCAAAGCTTTGTCTATTGCTTTACTATTGTTGTAAATGTCGTGAAGGTCAAGTTTTATACGAGCCATAGAGTTTATTATAGTTTTGGCTGAACGCAAAATTGGTCATCAAGACCATAATTCGTAAGGAGTTTCTATTACCTGCAGGTCTTCCTAAACCCTGCTTTTACATCATAATCTCATTCCTATTTTTTAAATCTGCATCTTTACAAGGTTTTACTGCAAATTTCTCATAAAAAAAGGCATACATGTACACATCTATCTGGCGAAAATACCTACCTATCATCAAAATTTTATTAAAACGAACGGCCACCACCGACCAGGTGCTGAATCTGAACCGTGTGGACTTTGAAAGGGCAGGTAGTGGCAGAAAAGCCGGGTATAAATTCACCATTGAACTTAACAATGGTAAAGTAAGGAACGTTATAAGCGGCTCGCCGCTTGCATTAAATCTTGCCACTGTTTTGCTGGAAGACGATGCCAACGCAGATATTCTGCGCAACAACCATTACGAAATTTCGCTTAATACCAAATTTCAGCTCATCACTAAAAACCTGAACCCTAAACAGGACTCCACGACACCTAAAACCGACGATAAAGAAGTGGCAGTGGAAGAATCAACGGCATAAAATCCCAGGTGATCACAAAATGAATTAGCCGATATTTTTTGAAAACCAGTCTTGCATGGATTGGGCTGTATGCTCAACCGTTACTTTGGTTTCAAGTTTAGACTGGGCTTTACGCAGCGATGCTGATACCATTTTATGTTCGATGACTTCGTCTTGTTGCATTCCCATTTTTTGCATAAGTGCTATAATGTTTTCGCTGCCAAATTGTGTAAAGAGGGGTTCATCCAGTGCACTTAATATGAATACTTCCTGCTGGTGTAATGCTTGCAAAAATGTATCTTCTTTACCCGCCAGCGGATAATGTTCGAGCATTATAATGGATTTGCCCGAAAGTTGCAAAGTGTTGAGGTGCTGTGTCAGGTGCACTTTGTTGGGTAGCTGGTGCTGTAGCATAAACTGTTCCCACAATTGTTGCGTTTTAGGGAACCATGCTAACAGTACGGCGTCTTTGTGTTGTTGCAATAGTTTCAGGCAGCCCTGCATTTTCCCTTCTCCATTCATCCATATCATATCCTTTACGATAACCTGTGGCGCTTTCTTATTAAAAAAATTAAATAGTCCCATATTTCGAAGGTATTGAATGCTTTATTTACATCGCTTTTGTAAACCGGGTAAAATGAAAAATGCAATTTCGATAATACTGGTCGCCCTTGGTGCAATATGCTTTACCAACTGCGATAGTGTAAGTGCACCGCCCGGTGGCAAAGCCATCGCAACAAAAAAAATGAAAGAGAAAGTGCAGAGCGTACAAGCTGCATTACGGCTGCATTGCGATAGCAACTTAAACCGTGAAGCCACCCGATTGGCTGATTCCATTAAAGGGTTTAAGAATTAAGTTATTCCTTTTGTTCCCCCACATTTTCAGGTTGATTTTTTAGAAATAATTCTGCTATCCGTTTTCTTTCTCCAGTCAATAAAAGCCCAATGAGAATTTTTACTACTGAAATGATTAGAGCCGATATGCCAGAATTTCTTACTCCGAAAGAATCTCCCTTGCTTTCAAGAATGTTATAGATAAGCCTACAAAGATTGGGCAATTCGGTTACAACTATAAAAGCTCCGGTAACTGTAATAGCTATGATGTAAACAGACGTCGCGGAAAGATTAAAACTGAACTGCTCTTCTTCAAAGCCCTTATCCAGCTTAAACATATCTATCAGCCGGTGGGTATTAAAAATCAAAAAATAGGAAATGTAGAAAAACAACGCCAGTTGAATTACTGTGTAGCCCACCGTGAACGCAGATTCTCCTTCAGCATCAGATTTTATTAAGAAAAGTACATTGGAAACCAAATCAGGAATAGTAGCAACAATGTCTTTGACAAAGAAAATCCCAAGAATTTTAAGAATAATACTAAACAGACTGCCGGGCGTCATTGGTTTAAGGTTTAGGTGGGCAGTAAAAATAAGTTTGTCAGTATGACATTATATATAAAATACTTAGACCAGCTTATTCATTTCGCTACTTGCTCCCTTCTTACGCATCAGCCCCACTCTTCTAATAATGCTCATAACAAAACCCAATACGGTTATCATTATACCTATCCACAACACATTAATGTGGGGGAACTCATACACTTTAAGGGTGATAAAATCTAAAATAGCCCCAGACTCTTTTACCCCTATTTCTACTTCCTGCTTTTGGGCGTCCACAAGTTTATTAAGACGAAATACCAGGCTCTGGCTCATTACAGTGTCTGGCAATGGTTCAAGTTGATTGTTTTTTAAAATAAAGGCAGGTTTTGCTTTATACAATAAGCCGGTTTTATTAATCACAGTTATGTCGGCCACAAATGCAGTGTCGGTTGGCAAAAAGTTGTGTTTGCTAGCAACAGGGTTTAGCTCCAACTTATTAAGTACCCACATGCCATTGCTGTAAAACATGGTATCGCCCATCGTTACAGTTTTATCCTGGTAACGGGCTGTGTCTTTCCCAGCTTTTTTAGGATCGGTAAGGTAAGTAACGTAAGTAAAAATATCCCGGTTCCAATAGTGTTTTGCGTCGGGGTTAGGGGTGAGCCCCTCTCCGCCTTTGTTATTGTTAATTACATCGGGGTACAGATTAAAGTGCCTGCCACCGTTTTTGCCTTTAAAACCAATTTCAAAATAGGTTTTACTGTTGCTGAGGTTAATGGTATCCCGTAAATAGGTAACATCATACTGGCCCATATCGGTACTTACCCCTTTTATTAGTGTCGTGTTCTCGATAGAATTTTCCTTATCAGTCACTTTTAATGGAGAGATGCCTGTTTTATTGATACTTAGTACCGTTCGGTTACTAGCCGAAATCAAAATGCCCAACAGTACCAACCCAAAACCAATATGTGCTATAGAAGCGCCTGCCAGCTTCATTTTGCCTTTAATGCCAGTAATTATATAACCGGCATTGGCTATTATGGCATACACAGCGGCAAATGTGGCAAGGTATAAGGCATAATGAAAAACCGGCCCTTGCTTAGTGTAAAGATTTGGTTCAAAAAAACCAATGGCTATTGAAAAGGCAACAGCCATTAATGTTGGTAAAAGGAGTTTTTTATAAAACACTTTTTTAGGGGTATCCTTATACCTGAGGTATTGGGTAACTGCGGTGAGTATACCTATAATAAGGGCTATAAAAACCTGGTACTGGTTATAAGAAAATTCGGGATCGGCAGGGGCTGCATAATCACTGCCCAACAATTTATTGAACACAGGTAGCGAAGTTTGTATGATTACCACTAAGGCACTTAAAAAGAACACCAGCGAACCAATGAACATCCAGAATTCGCGGCTGTAAGTATTCTCTTCTTTTACGATGGTGGGTACCTGTTTATTTATTTGATAAACAAATACACCGATGCCGCCCACAATAGCCAATAATGTAAAAATGGGATACCAAAACCCAACGGTGGAAAGCACCGCAAAAATGGCTAGGTACAGTAGTCGTTCGGTGTTGGTTTTTGCCGCTGTAATGGGTGCGTACCAGGCAAACACACCCAGAAAAAGGAACAATTGCACGTTCATGCCCAGATCAGTAAAGGCATGTACACTGCTGTCGCCCAGCACTCCGCTGCGGGTAAGAAACGTAGAGTACAATACCAGCAAAAAGCTGATTGTATAAAACAAGTACGTGCTGCGCAAAGAATAGCCACTGCTTTTGAAAATAAGGTTGGTATGTATGCCTGCTACCAGCACAAACCACGGCACCAGCGAAGCGTTTTCCACCGGATCCCAGGCCCAGTAACCACCGAAAGTGAGGCTTTCGTAAGCCCATGCGGCACCCATCATAATGCCAGTGCCCAATATAGCTCCGCTAAACAATGCCCATGGCAAGGCAGGTGTAGTCCACCCTTTATGGTCTTTGGTTAAAAAACCGGCCATGGCAAATGCAAAGGGCACAATGGTAGAAGCAAAACCAAGAAAAAGTATTGGCGGATGGATGACCATCCAATAGTTCTGGAGCAGCGCATTTAGCCCCTGACCATCTTTAATTATAGAAAGATAATTGGGTTGCGAAAAAATAGGGGCGGCCAGCTCGTTACGCAGCAAAACAAAAGGACTGCTGCCTACTTTGTGGCCAAAAAAATACAAGCCCACCAGCATAGTAGCCAGGCAAAACTGTGCAAAACTTACCACAAACATTACCGGCCCTTCCCAGGTTTTGCTGCGCCATATAAGTATCCAGCCAAGTACACAATGCCAAAAAGCCCAGAGCATAAAACTCCCCTCCTGCCCTTCCCAAAAACAACTGAGCAGGTACTTTACCTCCAGGTTTTTACTGCTATGCTGCCAGGCATATTTGTACTCAAAAAGATGGTGGCTGATGATGAAGTATAGTGTGGCAAACATGCCAACCACTGCGATGGTTTCTAACGCAAATGCTATCCTTGCAAGCCTCAGCCAGCCTGCTTTTTGCGGTGTACCCTCCGTTTTAAAAGCTTTATAAAAAGAAAAAGTCGCCAACAAACTTGCGACTAGGGAGAGTATTGATAAAAAATGTCCTAATTGTCCGGGAAAAAGGTGCTCGTTTAAATACTTCATTCTTAATAGTTAGCAGTGTTTCAGTTGTTAGTTAGCAAGGCAATTTTTAATGCAGATGCTTTTAGTTGGCAGTTTAAGTGTTAAAAGAAGGCTGCCAACTGCCAACCGCAAGACTGCCAACTTGTTTTATCCCTTTGCTTCCAACTGCTTTTTTGCGGCCTCTACGTCATCTTTGTATTTGCTGGGGCATTTCAGTAAAATATCTTCGCAATGAAAGCCGTCTTCCTGCATTTTTCCTTTGAGCACTATGCGTTCGCTTTGTTCCAGTTCGGGCGGCTTTGGTTTATTGCTGATAACCCTTGTTTTGTTACCCAACGAGTCAACAATAGAAAAGGAACAATAGTTTGGATTGGCCAGTGCATCGTACTGTATGGGTTCGTTACGATCCAGTTTGGCTATAAGGTGTACAAATTGGTTTGGCTTTGTTTTGGCCGATGCCACGGTATCGTAAGTGGAGAGGTCGGTCATAAAACTAACCATTACTGCAATGGCTGCTGCCACGCCAACGAGTAAAAAAATGTGCATCTTCTTCATATAGTTCTCCCAGCTTTTTGTTCGGTTGCAAATTTACGGCGGCAGTGGGAGATTAAGGGAGGAAAGTTGGTTCACACCATACTCCTAAGATTCTCAAAGCTGATAACAAGAAAAAATGGGTAAAGG
>Ga0105048_10007409_pt1 | contig 17627 bp, 16 predicted proteins | sample MAT05_FD_78382 | JGI IMG/M metagenome (GOLD analysis project Ga0105048, IMG submission 78382) | Freshwater microbial communities from Lake Fryxell liftoff mats and glacier meltwater in Antarctica - MAT-05 | ecosystem: Environmental > Aquatic > Freshwater > Ice > Liftoff microbial mat | place...
CACCGCGTGCAGTCCCAGTCGGCGCCGAAATGATCCGGCGCGTCCGCCAGCAGCGGGACATCCGTCAGCACCACCGCCAGCCGCCGGTTCGAGCCGAGCCGGCGATTGATGAGCGAGCCGTGCTGACCGAGCTCGCCCGACCCGGCCGCGATGGCGGCCGGGAGCAACGACATCGGCATCGCCAGCGGCCCGGCATGCGGCGTGGCGGCGTGGCCCTGTTGCCCTGCGAGCCCGCCACCGACTTGGCCACGCGCAGGCCACGCGCGTACTGCGCGATCACCGCCACGGCCGCTGACTCCTCGGGCGCCGTCTGCAGCTGGGTACAGTCGTGCTGCACTCAGAGCACGATCGCAAACCGGGCCGTCACCTCGTAGCCCTCGAACACCCGCTGGGGCTTCATGCGGGTGACGCCCACGTCGTCCCCCCCCGCGTCCTGCGCCGCCTGCCGCACCAGCACCGTCCACTCGGCTGCGCTCCGGTCGATGAGGACCGCAGCGAGCGGGGCGAGCGGCTCCTCCATCGCGCGTGGGCGCGCCTCACGCGCCTGCAGCACGCGCGGCGGCATGCGGGAGTAGAACCAGCGCTGCAGCCGGCCGGTCGGCGTCGCGTCAGGATCGTGCCAGTACACCGGCGATGGCTGCCGGACGACGGGTTCAACGACGGGTTCACCTACACCGTTGGTTGTTCCCCGAGATCAACGGCCAGGGCGCCGCCTGCTCGGCACTGGGGGTCCACGGGGCGGGGCGGGAGCGGGGCATGGCGGAAAGCCACGTCCGCTGCTGACGCACACTCGGCAGCCCCGCTCAGGCTCATCAGAACTTCCGGCTGTACCCCATCCGGATCACCTGCGTCTCGAGGTAGTCGGTGCTGACCAGCGTGAAGTTCGTCCCGCGGATGGTGCGCTCCGCCTGATTGGTGTTCAGCACGTCGGTGGCGTTGACCACGATCTCACCCTTGCCCCTCTGCACGCTCTTCCTGGTGCCGACATCCAGCGAGAAGCGGCTGCCGATGCGCCCCTGCGGCAGCAGGTCCGGAGCGAGGTAGACTCCCGACACCTGCGTCTGCCAGTCGTGCGGCAGTCGCAACACGCCGTTGACCTTCGCATTGCCCGACGTCAGTTCCTGTCGCGGCACGGCGTACGGCGTCGGCACGGGATAACGATTCACGCCGTCGAAGGCGGCGACCGTCCGCCGGAAGACGTTGGCGTTCACGCCGAGTGACAGCCGTGGCGACACCGTCTGCAGCCAGGAGATCTCGGAGCCCGTGCTCCAGCTGCGGCCACCGTTCTGGAAGACGTTGTACAGCAGCACGCTCCCCGGCACCTGCGTGACGATGCGCGTGATCGTGCCATCGACGATTCGGTGAAACGCCGCCGCGTACACGCTTCCCGACAACCAGCTCGCCTTGTATCCCAGCTCCGCCGACGTCGCGTACTGCGGTTGCAGCGCGGGATTGCCGACCTTGATCAGCTCCGGCTCGTCGTACTTCGGAAAGATGCGGATATCGACTTCGTTCGGCCGGTCCACGCGTCGGGTGACGAACAGCGACAGCTTGCGGGCATCGTCGAACTTCCAGGCGGCCCGCACCGTCGGAAACGGCTGGAAGTAGGTGTACCCGTCGCTCCGGTAGGTGTTGTGATCGGGATTGACGTCGTACGCCACCCGTACACCCTCGATTCGCATCCCTCCTTCCAGCTCGATGCGGGGGCTCTCGAACACATACGTGGCGTAGACGGCAGGAATCGTCTCGCGGTACGTCGCCCAGCCACCGGCGCCGGTGTCGAGCGGCGAGTCGAGGCCGGGAAAGAACTGCATGTCGACCGGAATCGAGCGGTAGCGCCCCTTGAACCCCGCCTCGATGCGCCCCTGCCGCAGGGGACGCACGTAGTCGGCGTTGAGATCGACCACCGATTCGTCCGAGAGCAGTTTGAAGGCGTCGGTGCCGACCGACGTGGGCCGCGTGTTGGTGAAGAAGTACCGCTCGTCCTCGCGATGGAACGAGTAGGTCGTCGTGAACGCCAGCGTGTGCCCCGGCTCCGGAAACCGGTGCGTGAGCACGGCGGTGGCAAAGGCGGTGTACTTCACCTCGTCCTCGAGGAACTGCCAGAGCCGGTAGCGGTTCTGCAGCGTCCCTTCGAAGTACGGGCTGTCGCCGTCGTCGAGGATCTTCTCGCGGTTGAAGAGGCCGGAGAGGCTGAGTTGGTTGCGGTCGCTGAAGGCGTGATCCACACCGGCGTTCAGCGTGCCGTAGTCAGTGCGCCGGTTGCGCTTCACCTGCTGCAGGATCACCGTCCCATCATCGTACGTGCGGGTCGAGAATTCGTTCTTGTTCAGCGTCGGCGAATGCAGCCAGTCGCCCCGCACGAAGGAGTTGGTGGCGCCCCTCCGGTAGTTGAGCGAGGCCGAGGGATTGAGCTTCGGGGTGTACTGGGACTGCGGACGGATGGTGGGCAGGTTCTCGCGCTTCACCCAGAGCGCGCCGGCGCCGCCGGTAAAGCCGATCGTACCGTTGAGCCCCGTCTGCTCCTGCTTCTTCAGCACGAGGTTGATGATCCCCGCGCTGGCGTTGGCATCGAAGCGGGCCGACGGATTCGTGATGATCTCGATGCGCTCGATGGCCGATGCCGGCAGGTTGTCGAGGCCCCGCTGCGAGCCGAAGCCGGTGAGCGCCGTCTGCTTGCCGTCGATCAGCACCACCACTCGGTCACTGCCGCGCACTTGCACCGTACCGTCCTGCCCGACGGTCACGCCAGGCACGGTGGACATCGCCTGCAGCACCGACCCGCCGGACTGGCTGATGTTCTCCGCGACGGTGAAGGTCTTCCGGTCGAGCGTCTCCGCCACGCCATCCGGCGTGCCGGTCACCACGACGCCCGTGAGCGCGCGCACCTCACGCACCATCGCGATCGCGCCGACGTCGAGGAAGGGGCTCAGCTCGCCCACCAGCACGCGCTGGCGCATGGGCTGGTAGCCGATCGCGCGCACCAGCAGGACATATGCGCCCTTCTCGAGCCCGGCGAAGCTGAACGCACCGGCCTCACTGGTGAGCCGTCCTCCCACGAAGACGCTGTCCGCCGCCGTCCGCAGCTGCAGCGACAGGTACGGCATCGGCGCCCGCGATTCGGCGTCCACCACGCGGCCCGACAGGGTGACGCTGGTGACGGGCGTCTGGGCCCGGGCGCTCATGGCGGCGCAGCACGAGAGTGCCGCGACGCACAACACGTGCACGATGAAACGGGTGGTCATGTCGCTGGTGCAAAACGTGGAGAAACGGCGGGGTGGCAGGCAGACACGCAACGGAGGCGGCTCCGCAGGCACCACGCCGCTTCACGCACTCATCGCACGTTACTTCTCCGGCATGGCCGCATTGCACTCGATCTCGAGCTTCGCGCCCGGGACCACCAGCCCCTTCACGATCACGGTCGCGCGCGCCGGCGGCGCCGACGGCCAGAAGGTGCGGTAGGCCTCGTTCATCCCCGAATAATCAGTGCCCTCGATGAGATACACCGTGCACTTGGTGGCGTTGGCCATCGTGGTGCCGGCCATCTCGAACACACGCTTGATGTTCTCGAGGGTGCTGCGCGTCTGGCCCTGGATGGTGGTGTCGGCGTTCGCACCGCGCGACGGGAGCTGGCCCGACGCGTACACCATGTTGCCCACCCGGATGGCCGGCGAAATCGTCGGCGAGGGCGTGCCGAGCGACTCGCGCGCCTGCGCCGACACCGGCGCGGCAACGATGGTGCACAGGGCGATGGCCGCGGCGGCAGGCACCACGGAGATGAGCGGGAGACGGCGCATGGGGCCCCGGAATCAGCGGTTGGTGGCGGCAGATGCCGCCGGGAAATTGAGACGAATCGACGCCAGCGCACCGCTGTCTGCCGACACGCGACGGGCGCGCACCGGCATGCCGTTCACCTTCATCAGGTAGGCGACGATCGACGCGTACGTCCCCTGCGTCAGGCTCCCCGGCTTGCTCGCCGGCATGGTGGACCGGATGCGCTCGAACAGCTCGAGCGCACTCTTGCCCCCCCACTGCAGCCGGAAGTCGGGATTGGTCAGGTTGCCTGTCGAGTGGCATTCCATGCAGACGGACCGGAACCACTGCTCACCCACGTCGAGCTGGCGCGCAGCGGCCGCGGCGAGCGAGTCGGCGGAGGGTGTGCCCTGGGCCTGCAGCAGCGCCGGTGTGCCGGTCAGCAGCAGGATGGCAGTGAAAACACTGGGGAATCGGCGTGATGGCATCGGGCAGGAAGGTGCGGAGCGCAGGGAACGTGGGCAAGTGCAGGGCCTGAGCGGCCGGTCGCGGCCCGCTCGCGCCGCGATGCTGCGCTGCGCACGCGGGTCCGGCGGATCCGATTGCCAACCTCGGCAGCGCAGGCGAGCTTGCGCCGTTGGCCGTCGTCCTCGCCCCGCGCCCCACCGCCTCCCGCCCCGCCTGCGAATGTCGGACGCCCACGATCCCGTCGATGTGACCGTTCCCCGCCGCGACTTCATCCGGATCGCGGGCCTTGGCACCGGCGCCCTGCTCACGGGCGCGCTGCCTGCCGCCGCCAGCGCCGCAGTGACCGGGCCGGCCAGCCCGCCGGCCACGACGGGGCACGCCCGGGCGAGCATGCACGTGCTGGTCGTCGGCGCCGGCGCGTGGGGTGCGTTCACCGCGCTCAACCTCCGGAAGAAGGGCCATCGGGTCACGCTGATCGACCAGTACGGCGCCGCCAACTCGCGCGCCACCAGCGGCGACGAGACGCGCGGCATCCGCTCCTCGTACGGTGACCGCACGCTCACCCCGGAACTGTGGACCTCGTGGGCGCGGCGCAGCATCCAGCTGTGGAAACAGTTCGATGCCGAGCATGCGAAACGATTCGGCACACGCTTCTTCTTCACCACCGGCGACGTGATCCTGCGCGAGCGGGCCGAGGCGTTCACGACACGCACGCAGGAGCTCTGGACGGCGCAGGGCGTGAACTACGAGGTGTTGACGACCGACGATGCACAGAAGCGCTGGCCGCACATCAAGTCGGACGGCCATGGCGTGGTACTGTACGAACCCGACGCCGGCGTGGCCCGTGCGCGCGACTCGGTGCAGGCCGCCGTGGCACTGGCCCGCGACGCCGGCGTGACCTTCCGACTCGGCCATGTCACACCGGGACCGATCACCAACGGCCGCATGCAGGGCGTCACCCTCCGCGACGGCACCACGCTCACAGCCGATGCCTACGTCTTCTGCTGCGGCGCATGGATGGACAAGGTGCTGCCCGTGGCGATGAAGAACCGCATGCGGGTGCCGATGGGACACGTCTGCTACTTCGGCGCACCACTCGGCGATGACCGGTTCGCCTTTCCCAACATCCCCAGCTGGAACGTGCCGGGCGTGACCGGATGGGCGTCGCTGCCGGTGGACAGTCATGGCTTCCGGGTGCGGGGTGCCATCGCACCGCCGCCACCGCCGCGCGACGCCGGTGCCGATGACGACGCCCCGCCGCCGCCGCCGCCGCCGCAGGCGCCGCCTGATCCGCGGCAGCAGGACCCCGACCTCAGTTCACGCTGGTCCAATCAGGATCGGATCGACGGCTCGCGACGCGTGCTGGCGAAGTACTTCCCTGCCCTCGCCGATGTGCCGCTGCTCGCCACGCGCGCCTGTCACTACGAGAGCAGCGTGAACCGCAACTTCATCGTCGATCACGTCCCCGGTGCCGACAACGCCTGGATTGCGGGGCTCGGACAGGCGGAGGGGTTCAAGTTCTCGATCGTGCTGGGTGAGTACATCGCGAAGCGGGTGACCGGTGACGCGGGTGATCCCGTGATCGCAGAGGCATTCAAGTATCCGGCGGCCGAATACGAGCCGACGCCGCCAGGCGCGCCGCGCCGGGAGTGGGAGTGATGCAGCACACACGGATCACGCGCGTAACGCTTGCGCTGGCCGTGCTCCTGTCGCCGTTCGCGGCGCAGGCGCAGGCACCTGCGTCAGCGATGGCGACACCGGTGAACGATCGTCCCAATCCCTTCCGTACCGTGGAAGGGTGGGCCCAGCTGCCTGCGGGCCGCACCTGGGGCAGCACCAGCGCGGTGGCGATCGACGCGGATGGCGAGAGTGTCTGGGTCGGCGAGCGGTGCGGGCAGAACAGCTGCGTCGGGTCGGACCTGGATCCCATCCTCCTCTTCGATCGCACCGGCCGACTGGTACGATCGTTCGGCAAGGGGATGGTGAACTGGCCGCATGGCATTCACGTGGATCGTGACGGCAACGTGTGGGTCGTCGATGGCCGCGACAACAAGCCCGCCGTGGCGCGCAACGCGCCGGCCGGCACACCGGCACCGGCGATGCCGGCACGCATCTTCGGGCATCAGGTGCTCAAGTTCTCGCCGCGCGGCAAACTGCTGATGCGGCTCGGCACGGACGGTGGTACTCGCGAACCGGGATACTTCTTCCAGCCGAATGCCGTACACACCGCGCCGAATGGCGACATCTTCGTGGTCGAAGGGCACGCATCGGGTCCCGATGCGACTGCCCGGGTGCTCAAATTCGACAAGACCGGCACGTTCCTCACCAGCTGGGGCAGGAAGGGCACCGGAGTGGGTGAATTCGACCAACCGCATGCGCTGGCGATGGACTCGCAGGGCCGGCTGTTCGTGGCCGATCGCGGCAACAACCGCCTGTTGATCTATGCACAGGACGGGCGACTGCTCGACACCTGGCTGCAGTTCTCGCGCATCAGCGGCCTCTTCATCGACCGGAACGACGTGCTGTACGCGGCCGACTCGGAATCGGGCTCCATCGAACCGGCGCGTCCGGAGTGGCAGCGCGGCATTCGCATCGGCAGCGCCCGCACCGGCCAGGTGACGATGTTCATTCCCGACCCGGTGGCGCAGACGCGGAACACCAGTGCGGCCGAGGGCGTGGCCGTGTCGCGGAGCGGCGTGATCTACGGCGCCGAAGTGGGGCCACGGGCGCTCAAGCGGTACGAACGGAAGCCTTAGGACGCTGAAGCGTCGCTGCTGGACTGCTGGACTTCAACTGCAGAACGCAACGGCGCGAAGACAAACAGAAAGGCGCAAAGGAAAGATTTGGGCACGGCACCCGAATGGGCGAGCAACGCTTGCCAGATCGTCCGTTCCTCTGCGCCTTTCTGTTCGTCTTCGCGCCGTTGCGTTCTGCCGTTGCCGTTGCCGTTGCCGTTCTGACCAGCTGCCGTTGCAGGCCTATGGCAGCGTCATCGCCACCAGCGCCGCCTCGCTGCCGGCGCCCATCGCGAACACGATGTACTGCTTCCCCTTGTGCATGAACGTCATCGGCACCGCAGTCGTACGTGACGGGATCTCGACCGCGCCGACCTGGCGACCGGTGGCCTTGTCCACCGCGAACAGCTGCGGCTTGGCGTTGGGCACGCCGCCGGAACGACCAGTGCCGTAGATGAGCAGCGACCTGGTCAGCATGATCTGCGCCTGCCCGCCGGCGGGACGGGGTGGCAGCGTGACGCCGGCGAAGAGTGGATCGGCGCTGCGCACCGGGATCATGCCGCCGTTGGGGCTCCACCAGCGCTTGTCGCCGCTGTTCATGTCGTAGGCCGTGATGCCGCCGAGTTCCCGCGGCTTGAGGATCGACACGCCACCCAGCATCGACATGCTGCCGCGGCCCTCGAATCCACCGCCGCGTGAGGTGGGCGCCACGTAGCCCGGCGGCGGCGCGACGGCGCCGATCAAGCCGCAGTTGTCGCGCGGGGAGCTGTAGCGGAACTCGCTGCACGGATCCTTCTGCAAGCCGATCGTCGACAGCCCGCTGAGTGCGGCGACGTACAGCATCCCCGTCTCCGGATCGAACGCCGCGCCACCATCGATGTTCACGCCCCCCGAGGCGCCGGGCGCATACCACGAGCAGCGCAGCCTGGACGCGCTGCTGCCGTCGGCGGCCACACCGGGAATGAAGTACGGACCCATGCGGCAGCGCTGCGCCAGCTTGAGGGCCGAGTCGCGAATGGCCGGCGTGTAGTCGATCAGGTCCGTGGCCAGCAGGCCCTGTTGCGAATAGGGAGCCGGCCTGCTGGGAATCGGCTGCGTGGGCGACGTGCGCTCACCAGGCAGGTCGCTCTGCAGCACCTTCGTCTCGGGCATCGGCCAGATGGGCTGGCCCGTGACGCGATCGAACGTGTACAGCCAGCCCTGCTTGGTGCTCTGCGTGATGGCCTTGCGACGCTGGCCGTTCACCGTGACGTCGATGAGGTTCGGCGCCATCGGGGCGTCGTAGTCCCAGATGTCGTGGTGCACCATCTGGAAGTGCCACTTTCGCTGACCCGTCCTGGCATCGAGCGCCACCAGCGAATTCCCGAAGAGATTATTGCCGGGGCGATGGCCGCCGTATTCGTCCATCAGCGGCATGCCGACGGGGATGTAGACCATGCCCAGCTCGGGATCGGCAGAATACGTGGCCCATGCATCGTTCTTGCCCACGCCCTCCGTGCCGGCCGCCGAGCCGTTGGTCCACGTCTCGGCACCGAACTCGCCGGGCTGCGGCACGAGGTTGAACTTCCACACCTGCCGGCCGGTGCGCACGTCGAAGCCGCGGATCGTGCCGGGAATGTTGCGCACGCGGATCGGGTAGTAGCCGTGGATCGACGAATTGCCGACGACGATCATCTCGCCCACCATGATGGCCGGTGAGCTGGCGCCGATCTGTCCGTTCACCGGATCGATGCCCACGGTGCCATCGGCGCCGATCTTCTTGACCCGGTCCCAGGTCTCACCCGGCTTGGCCTTGCGCGCCGGTGCGGCATCGGAGATGACGAGCGATCCGGAATCATCCACTGCCAGCGGCACCATCGGGTAGCCGAGTCCGTCCTGCAGGTCCACCACGCCGTCGCGGCCGAACCTCGGATCCGGACGTCCCGTCTTTGCATCCAGCGACACCATGTGGTAGCCGGGCGTGACGACGATCACGCGCTCCTCGGTGCCATCGGTCCAGTAGGTGGGGCCGCGGCCGGCGAACTGACGCGGCGCCTTCTGCCAGCGGATCCCTTCGTCGAGGCGGTACATCCACAACGTTTCGCCTGTTTCCGGATCGATGGCCATCACCGATCGGCGCGTGGTGGCAACGGTGAACAACCGACCGTTCGCGTACAGCGGCGTGGTGCGGTAGTACTCGTCGGGGCCGAAGGTGCCGGCATTCCACTGCCATGCCTGTTGCAGCGTGCTGAAGTTCGACGCGGTGATCTGATCCAGCGGCGAGTAGCGCGAGCTGTGCGCATCGCCGCCCCAGTATCGCCATTCGCCCGGCACATTGCCGCGGACGAGCCCCGACGTCACCGGGACGGTGCCACCGGGCGCACTGGCCGGTGTTGGGCCCTGCGCGATCGCGAGTGATACGAGCGGCGACGCGGGGGCGGCGGCGGTCGTGACGACGGTGACGGCAAGCGCGAGCAGGCACGGCTTCATCAGCGGGAACCCGGAGTGGAGGAGACAGCGGGAACAGAGTCGAGTCGGATACGGTGCAACACGGCGATGTCGGCCGCGAGAGGGACGCTGCCGGTCGGCATGCCGTTCATGCGCAGGAGGTAGGCGAGCGCGCGAACGTAGTCATCATCGCTCATGGACCCCGGTTCGTTCTTCGGCATCTCCCTGCGGATATAGGCGAAGAGGTCACCCAGTGTGCGTCCGAACCACTTGTGACGGAACGGCGGACCGGTGTGCTGCGCGGGGGTGTGACAACTCTGGCAGTTCGCCGCGAAGACGTTCCGGCCACTGGTGGCCTGCGCCAGGGTGTAGACGCCGTCCATGGTGGTGCGCCCGGTGTCGGCGGGCGGCAGGCGTCGTGTCATGCGCGGTGCGGCCGCCGCGGCATGCGCCGGCGGCGGGAGCTCGGACACTCCCGCCACGATCAGGGCCGCGGCGAAGGGCAGGACGAATCGGAGGCAGGCGGGCACGTGCACGTCACTCGGAGAAATTCGGCGTGCCGGGAACGACTGGTCGGCGCGGTTCGCGCAGAATCTGCCGCAGTGCGAGCGCCACGGCCAATGCCACCGCCGCCAGCAGGGCCGCGCGCAGGGCGCCGAGGGCGAAGGCTGAATCCAGCGACGGCCAGGCGACGGCGCCGCGATGGGCTGCCAGCGCCTCGCCGCGATCGGTCATCCAGTGCCACGCAGAGTGCGCGACCAGCACCGAACCAACGACCGTGACCAGCCGCTCACGGCCGGCGCCGGCGTAGCGGCGTACCACCCAGAGCAGCGGCAGGGCGGCCGCCAGCACCGCAATCTGCCCCAGCTCGACGCCAGTGTTGAACGCCAGCAGGGCGCTGACGAGGTTACCGCCGGCATACTGCAGCGTGTCGGCCAGGGCGAACGAGAACCCGAAGCCGTGCACCAGCCCGAACACGAACGCCACCGGCCAGCGGCTGGCGAGGCGGTCCTCTGGCAGCACGATGTTCTCGATCGCGAGCCAGACGATCGAGGCGGCGATCAGCACCTCGACCAGCGGCGGAAACCAGAGGCCCCCGGGCGCCACACCGAGCACGGCCGCACCAAGCGTCAATGAATGCGCCACGGTGAAAGCCGAGATGAGGGTCACCAGCGAGCGCCAGCGCCGCACGGGCAGCACCAGGCAGCACACGAACAGCAAATGGTCGAGTCCGCCGAGTATGTGGCCGAAGCCCGTGTGCACGAACTGCGTGGCGGTCTGGTACCAGGCCGGGTCGAGGGCCACGGCGCCGGGATTGCCCTCGTACGTGAGCGTCCGCTCGGTTCCGTTCAGCGTCACCACGTGCAGCACGCTGGTCGTGCGGATGCCGAGCGTGGCGAGGTCGGGGTGCAGCACGAGGGTGGCGTGGGCGGAGGGGAGGGTGTACTCCAGCGCCACGTCGAACAGCAGCTGCTGCCATGGGATGATGTCGGAGCCGAGCGGCGGCGCACTGAACGAGGCACGGGCCGTGGCGAGGTGCGCGAAGGCGCGGTCGTTGGGCAGCGCGACGCGGGTGCCGGTGATGCGCGGTGCCGGCACCGCCTGCCCGTCGGCCGTGATCGTGATGGCGGTCACCAGCCACACCTGCGCGGCTTCGGGCAGGAGCGCTCGCACGCGCACGAGGTCCAGCGACCCATCGTCGCGCAGCGGGAAGTCCACGTCGCGCATCGCTTCGAGGGGCACACGCAGCAGCAGGCGAAGCGTGGTACCGTCGCGCTGCACGTAGCCGCGGATCGCGACCCGCTGTGGAATCTCGTGTGCCTGCGCCGGAGTGGCCGCTGGCAGGAACGCGAACGCGACGAGTGCCACGCGGTGCGCAATCTTCCAGCCGGTGGCCAGCCGGCGCGCCAGGGTCGGCCACGGTCTCTGGTGCATCATTGCGGTGAGATATAGCATTGCTCGCAGTTTCGCACCCTGCGACGGGAGCTTCCGGCGCGACGGGCAGACTGCGCACGGTGTACGCGTTCCTCACAGCGGGATCGGAGAGTCGCAATGAATGGCATGCGCATGCGCTGGACGGTGCCGGCCCTGGGCGCCGTGATCCTGTCACTGGTCGTGGGCCAGCGACAGCTGGCATCGGCCGTCGAGCGGCAGGCGGTGATCGCGCCATCGTTCGAGGTCGATCCGCTCTGGCCGAAGCCGCTGCCCAATGGCTGGCTGCTTGGCATGGTGATCGGGCTCGGCATCGATTCGCGCGATCACGTGTTCATCGTGCATCGCGGTGCTGCCACGCTGAACGCGCGCACCGAAGGCGGCTATCCGCTGGTGGGGCCGTGCTGCTCGTCGGCACCGCCGGTGCTGGAGTTCGATCCCGAGGGCAATCTCGTGAACGCGTGGGGTGGGCCGGCCGAGGGCTACGTCTGGCCGAGCAGCAATCACGGCATCGCCATCGATCATCTGGACAACGTCTGGATCGGCGGCAACGGCACGCCCGATTCCACGCGCGGGATCGGGTTCGACTCGCACATCCTCAAGTTCACGCACGCCGGCAAGTTCCTGCAGCAGATCGGCGTGCCCGGTCGCCGCGCCGACTCCAGGTCGATGGATTCGTTCGGACGGGTGGCAAAGGTGTCGTTCGACACGCAGGCCAACGAGGCGTATGTGGCCGACGGCTACGGCAACCGCCGCGTCGCGGTGCTCGACATGAATACCGGCGCGATCAAGCGCTTCTGGGGCGCGTACGGCAACGTGCCGAGCGACTCCAACTACGGGCCGTACATCCCAGAGCGAGCACTGATCCCGCAATTCCGCACGCCGGTGCACTGCGCCGAACCCACGTCCGATGGGTTGGTGTACGTGTGTGATCGCGTGAACGACCGCATCCAGGTGTTTCGCAAGAACGGGACGTTCGTGAAGGAGGTGCGCATCGCCCCGAAGACGCTGGGTGACGGCGCGGTCTGGGACATCGCGTTCAGCCGCGACCCGCAGCAGAAGTACCTGTACCTCGCCGACGGCAAGAACGAGCGCGTCTACATCATGGATCGCGAGCGTCTGGAGATCCTGACGGCCTTCGGCGACGGCGGTCGTCAGCCGGGCCAGTTCTTCGCCGTGCACTCGATCGCGACCGACTCGAAGGGCAACATCTTCACGACCGAGACGTACGAGGGCAAGCGGCTGCAGCGGTTCGTGTACACGGGGCTGAAGCCGGTGGTGAAGGCCGATCAGGGGGTGCTGTGGCCGGGGCGGAAGTGAGCTGACGGCATGGGCTCTCCGCATGTGGCGGTGCGAGGCAGTCCGTCTCACACGTTCAGGACCCGGTTCCCGCCGCGCGAGGCACGCCCCGATGTCGCACGCGTCTTCCGGCAGGAGTCCGGCGTCCACGTCACCGCCAGCCTCGATGAGATCGACCACGAGATCAGGCGGCTACCGTGCGCGCCTTTCAGCCTTGGCAGTAGCATTCAGTCATGTCCAAGACCCGTCATCTCGTCACGGCAGCGCTGACGCTCGCCGCCAGTCTGCCCGGCACCCTCGCAGCGCAGACCACGGTCGCGCCTGGAGCCGTGGCAGCGCCACGTGGTTCTCCTGCCGACGTACTCGCACTCGGCCTGTTGCGCCTCGAATACGCGCTGCGGGACCACCCCGTCACAACCGAGGCCACCCCGGGGGTGCACCGAGCCTTCGATCTGGCATCGCTGGCGTTTTTTGGCGGAAGGTTCGCGCAGGCACTCGCCACCATGGACTCGCTGACGCGCAGCGTCGCCGGCAGCGACGCTCGCGTCGTCCGCTACGGCGCCGAAGCTGGTCAGGCAATGATGGCAGCGCCGGCGGCGGTGCGTCGCATGGTCGTCGGTACCGACACCATTCCGTATCGCCTGTTCATTCCGACCCGCACCCGAGGAAATCGGCCACTCGTCGTGGCGTTCCACGGTGCAGGCGGCAACGAGAACATGTTCGCGCTGGCCTATGGCGCAGGCATGCTGCTGCAACTCGCACAGGATCGCGGAATGATCGTCGCCATGCCGTTGACGAACGCCTTCATGCGAGACGGAGCGACGCGATTCGATGCGCTCGTCGCTGCGGCCGCCGCATCCGCCCCGGTGGACACGACGCAAATCTTCGTGATGGGGCACTCGCTCGGCGGCATCGTTGCTGGCCAGCTTGCCACGACGCGCGGCTCACGCGTGCGGGCAGTGGCCTGCATTGCCAGTCCGTGCAGCGGGCCGGCCGATGCCAGCGGTGCCGCAGGCGCACGCAGGGCACCGAGTCTGGTCGTCGCGGCGGAGAACGATTTACTGATCCCGCTGAGTCGCGTGCATGCGGCAGTGACGATCGCACAGGCGACGGGACGTGCGATCGAGACGCGAACGATAGCCGGTCAGGGGCATACCCTGGTTGTCCCGACCGCACTCCCAATCGTGATGGAGTGGTTCGCCACCATGCCGAAGCGCTGAAGTGAAAATGTGCTGACGAGAAGATTCACGGCAGACAAGCAAATACTTCGTCTGCCGCGAATTTCTGGCTCACCGCTTTTCCGCAACGCCGGGACCGATTCCGATCAGTTTTTGCGCGCTTCGGGGTTGGCGTAGATCGCGATTTCGACTCGGCGATTGGCCTGACGGCCCGCCTCGGTGTCGGTCGCTCCAAGCGACTCCGTCTCCCCACGGCCGACTGCGTTCAACCGGCTGGCTGCAACGCCCTGCTGGACGAGATACTCGAGCGCCGCCTTCGCACGACGCTCCGAGAGCGCCTGATTGTAGGTCGTCGCGCCGACAGCATCGGTGTGTCCGGAAATCAGAAGTTCGGTGTTCGGGTACTTGCTCAGACTCGCTCCGAGACTGCGCAGATTGGCCGCGGCTTCCGGCTTCACCACCTCTGAGTCGAAATCGTACAGCAGTCCGGAATCGAACTTCACCGCGATCCCCTCACCGACACGTTCGACGATCGCGCCCGGAATGTTCTGGCGCATTTCCTTGGCCTGCTGATCCATCTGATTGCCGATGATCACACCGGTCGCGCCTCCGACGATCGCGCCGAGGATCGCGCCACGGGTAGTCGACCCGGTCTGATTTCCGATCACGGCACCGATCGCACCCCCTGCAGCGGTGCCGATCGTTCCGGCTTGTGCCTTCTTGTTCATCGACGCGCAGCCACCGAGGCCGAGCGCCAGCGCCACCGTACCGAGAATGGTTCGATGTGCAGTTCTGGCAGTATTGAACACTGTTGTTCTTCCTTTATCGAACGTGATGCCGATTGGACCCATGACGGCGTACTTGCGGCGCATACCAAGCGATTACATCAGCCGACGATGACGTGGATCTCCGCACACCATCGCCACTCAGGATCTGTTCACGAAGCGTGCCACGACTCGGCCCGGGCACCTTCACCATTCGCCCCGATCGTCGATTTGAAAAAGCCTTGGATATCCTGATCAGTCACCTGCAGACTGATCGTCCCGCGATGGAGAATCACCCCGCTGTCAGCGCTCGAGCCCGATGAACCGCGTATCGGAGTGAAGTCGCTCGGGATCGCCGGAATGACACCAGCAACGAAGATGGTTTCATCAACTCCACGCGATCACCGTCTGACATGCTGAAATCGATGAAGACGGACAGTTGCTCGTTGGCGTCGGGCCCAACCCGGAATGCATTCTTCCCGTCGCCGGTCTGCACCGTCCTGTTCAGCAATTCGACGATTCGCCCCATGAGAGCTCCGCGGTGCGGAGCGCGGATCGACATCAGGCCATCGGTGATGGGCGCGACGCCTGACGAAGCGCACCGTTGTGTGCGCCCCGCTTGCGTCCGCTGAGTGCACGAGGTGACCCATGCTTTCATCGCCGCCCGTATGCTGTTTGGAAGCGACATTACAAGCCCTCCTCCTGGCTGGGCGATCCATCAGGTCGTGCATCGTGTTCTCCAGACTTCGCTGTCCAACTCGACAGCCAGTGTTCGCTACAGATCGGGTTCGGCGGACTGGTCGCGATTCTCTTTCAACTACATCTTCGATGCGCAGTGTTTGCTGGCTGGCCTCCGCACCGCGCTCGATCGCGCCGTTCACTTCGCTCTGTCCCGATTCCGGGAGCCGTATCGGCGCGGTAGTCTCGGCCTTCGAGCTTGGTGTGATCGCCTTTGCTCCTTCTCAGATGCTGCTTCCGTCGTTCCATCATGAAACTCCGGTCGTCGACATATATTTCAGTGATGCACACATCTGTGCCAGATACGTGCCGGCACACCGGGCTGGAGCACCGTACTCGCGTCACGGCATCGTGGTCGCGCTCAGTGTGCTTGCGACGTCGCCGCGTCGCGCACCGATGCGGTCGATCGTCATGCGAGGAGCGATCTGCTTGCCAGGCTCGTGCTCACTGACAGGAACGACAACGGGATCAGGGCTGCTCCCCGCATTCTCGGGACGCTGCTGTCCTCCGGCTGGCGAACAACGCCGACTCTGGCGGGTACTCCCGATGCGAATCTCGCCTCTGCTGCCACGCATGCTGGCACGCGTGACGGCTCGGATCCGTTTGGAATCGGATGGCGCTGCGCAGCATGAATTCCACACATCCTCGGCAGCACATCGCAAGTGACAGGAAATTTCTCCGGAGAGGTTCGCGTGCACTACTCGTGCTGCTGCGGCTCTCCCTGCGCAGCACCACCCATCACGTACCGCGATCGTTTCGGACGCACTGGAGTTCACGACGATCATGACGAGTCGACGTACGTTCTTGTTCGCCGCCGCGCCGGTCGCGTTGTTCCCGGGAACCGCGCTGGTCGCACTGAATGCCTGCTCACGGGATACAGCCATGTCGAACGAAGCGAACAGCACGGTGCAGGACGCACGGGTTCCGATCCGCAAGCTCGACAAGCCGCATCAGGAGTGGAAACAGTTCGTGAGCGAAGGCGCGTATGATGTGCTGTTCAATGAATCGACCGAGCGGGCAGGCAGCAGCCCGCTGGATCGTGAGAAGCGCGTTGGGACCTTCATCTGCGCGGCCTGCTATCTGCCACTGTTCGATATGAGCGCAAAGTTCGATAGTGGTACCGGATGGCCGAGCTTTTTTCAGCCGATCGCCGGGCATGTGGAAACGAAGCGAGACTTCACGCTGATCTGGCCTCGCACCGAGTATCATTGCGCGCGCTGTGGCGGACATCAGGGGCACGTTTTCGGCGACGGCCCGAAGCCCACCGGCACGCGATACTGCAACAACGGAATTGCCTTGCACTTCGTGCAGGCTGGTGAAACGCTCCCTGCGCTGAGAGGCTGAGAATGCGATTGCTCCTCGCGACATTGGCGGCGTCACTCACGCTCGTCGGCTGCGGTCCGGGTGACGCATACGAGCGTGCCGGCGGCGAATCGCCACCCGACGCGACCGGCTACCCATCGGCCGATGCCACCCCGGCTTCCGTCGCAGCCGACATCGCGACAGGCCCTCGAACGCTCGAGAGCAGCGCGTCGGCGGCGAGCACGCTTCCCGTCGCGGCAGCCGACACCGCGATCTTTGCGGGCGGATGCTTCTGGTGCATGGAGCCGCCGTACGACAAGCAAGGTGGTGTGCTGTCCACCACCAGCGGCTACACCTCGGGATCGGTGGCGAACCCGACGTACGAGCAGGTTTCAGCTGGCGGGACGGGCCACACCGAAGCGATCCAGGTGGTGTTCGACCCAGCGCGTGTCAGCTACGACCGCCTTCTGTACATATTCTGGCGTAATGTCGATCCCCTCACCGCCAATCAGCAATTCTGTGACCGCGGTAGTCAGTACCGCAGCGGTATCTACCCGCGCAATCCGGCGCAGAAGGCAGCGGCCGAGGCGTCGTTACGCGCAATCGCCGCGCGGTTCACGCAGCCGATCGTAACGGAGATCGTCGCGGCGACGCCGTTCTACGCCGCTGAGGAATACCACCAGGATTACTACACGAAGAATCCTGTGCGTTACAACTTTTACCGGTCACGGTGTGGGCGCGACAGTCGGCTCAAGGAAGTCTGGGGAGCCGAAGCAGGCAAGTGAGGATGATGGCAGTACCGCAGACGTTCTGTCGTCGGCGCTGCTCGGGCGCGCCTCGCGGTTTCAGCGCCACGTGCGCATCCTGAACATGAACTTCTCGCAGCGTCCCTCCCTGGTCTCATCGCTGACGACCACGCGTCAGAGATTATTGCCGGGAGTGTCAGCGTGCCTCGGGCTCGTCAGTTCGTTCCCGTAGAAAGACAGACATCAGCAGCGTTGCGACGGCTCACGTGGAGGCCACGATCGTTC
>Ga0105048_10007413_pt1 | contig 17624 bp, 18 predicted proteins | sample MAT05_FD_78382 | JGI IMG/M metagenome (GOLD analysis project Ga0105048, IMG submission 78382) | Freshwater microbial communities from Lake Fryxell liftoff mats and glacier meltwater in Antarctica - MAT-05 | ecosystem: Environmental > Aquatic > Freshwater > Ice > Liftoff microbial mat | place...
CCCATCGGGGCGATTGTGCTGGGCGCATATGGCGACCGCGTGGGGCGGCGTCCGGCGATGATGGTCAGCTTTGTGCTGATGGGCCTGGGCGTGCTGGGGCTGGTTCTGACGCCAGGCTACGCGACCATCGGGGTAGCGGCGCCGGTGTTGCTGGTCACGTTCCGGTTGATCCAGGGGTTCGCCCTGGGCGGCGAGGTGGGCCCCACGACCGCCTTCCTGATCGAGGCGGCGCCGTTGAACAAGCGGGCCCAGATCGGGGCCTGGCAAAGCGCCAGCCAGGCGGTTGCGTCACTGTTCGGAGCGACTATCGGGCTGATCATGACCCTGACCATGAGCCCGGAGGCGCTGGAGTCCTACGGCTGGCGCATCGCCTTCGGGCTGGGGGCTATCGTGCTGCCGTTCGGTCTGTGGATGCGGCGCAGGCTTCCGGAAACGCTGCACCGCAAGGAGGTGCCTTCGGATGTGCATCCGACAGCGCGGGGGCCGTTCAGCCACTTCCGGCCGCTGGCGCTGGGACTGGCGATGATCATGAGCTTCACCACCTCGACCTATGTGCTGCTCTATATGACCACCTATGCCTCGCAGACGCTGCACATGAGCCCGACGGATTCGTTCGGGGCCTCGGTGGCCAACGGGGTGGGCGGGATCGTGTTTGCCCTGCTGGGCGGGGTTCTGGCGGATCGTTATGGGCGAAAGCCGGTGATGATCACGGCGCGGGTGCTGTTGTTGCTGGCGACGTTCCCGGCGTTTTTGCTGATTGTGCGCAATCAGGATGCCGTGACGCTGATTGCGGCGACGGGTCTGCTGAGTGCACTCAGTTCCACCAGTGTCGGCGTGGCGCTGGTGGCGTTGACCGAGTCGCTGCGCAAGGATGTGCGCAGCAGCGGGCTGGCGATTGTCTATGCCATCGGGGTGACGGTGTTCGGCGGTCTGGCGCAGCCGTTTATCACCCTGATCCTGAAGACCTCGGGCAACCCGATGGCCCCGGCCTGGTACATGATGGCCGCCGCCGCCGTGGGGATCGTCGCCATGTCGTTGCTGAAGGAAACCCGGCCGGAGCCGATCACCGGTGCCCGCGCGCTGATAGAGACGGCGTAAAACCCTTTCCGTCGCCACCCCTTGCCTGCCAATTCAGGAAGACCGCCAGCAGCGCCATGCGCGTCGACCCGGGCAGTCGGCAGGTCTTCAGCACGTCGGACTAACCGATCTGGCGATCGGCAGCGCGCGCAGGGTCGAACCGGGATAGGTCTCCACATCCGCGCCGCGCCGTGCGGCGCTCCTTGCATCTTTTTTTACATCGGGCTCATGACAGGTTCAGTTGGAGCGAATGACCTTTCAATGTGACGCGCCGAGACTTGGCGTTCCCAGATACCAAGTTGACAAATCTGCGGCGTCAATCGCCACTGGGGCCGGGGAAGCTAAACCTTGGAAAGCGGACGGATGGTGACCTCGGGCGAAACGACCAAGGGCTCGGCAGACCGTTCAGAGCCGCCCAAAGCCAGTTTCCGGATCAAGCTCTTCTACGGCCTGGGGTCGGCGGCACCGGGCGCATTCAACGCCCTCGGTGCGTTGGCGATGTTCTTCTACAATCAGGTGATCGGGGTGCCCGCCGCCGTCGTGGCGCTGGCTCTGTCGGCCACGCTGTTTTCCGACGCCATCATGGATGTCGTCATCGGCAACGCCTCGGATCAGACGCGCACGCGTTGGGGACGGCGGCATCCCTTTCTGTTCGCCGGCATGTTGCTGATCCCGATCGCACTATACTTCCGCTGGCACCCGCCGCAGGACTGGGCGGCGGACTCGATGTTCTGGTACGTGCTGGCCACCGGTTTGTTCGTGAATGTTTCCTTCAGCATCTTCGAGATCGCCAGCAATGCTCTGGGTCCCGAACTGGCCAAGGCCTATCACGACCGGACGGTGCTGCTCGGCTACCGTTGGATGATTGGTGCGGCCACGTCGGCGCTCTCGATGGTGCTGATCTATGGCGTGTTTCTGCGCGCGACCCCGCAGCATCCGGTCGGCCAACTGAACGTGGACGGCTACGGACCTCTGTCGCTGACCATCACGGCGATTATTGTGGCGTCCATCCTGGCGATAGCGCTGGGCACGCGTCACGCGATCCCGCAACTGTACCAGCCGGTGGCGACAGTCGACCAGGTGAGTCTGCGCCAGCAGATGCAGCGGCTGGGCCAGGCGCTTGGCAATCGAAACTTTCTCGTCGCGGTCGGTGCCGGCGTCTTCTCAGGCGTTGCGCTGGGTATGGAGGGCGGGCTGCGTCTGTACTTTTACACCTTTCTCTGGGGTCTGAAGGCCAGCGACATCATGGTGCTGGCGTTACTGGCCGTTCCGACGCCGATCATCGCGGCGCTCATCGCGCCGCGACTGGCGCAGCGGTTTGGCAAGAAGCCGGCCTGTCTGTCGCTGTTCGCCGCCAGCATCGTTATCAGCCACACGCCCATGGTGCTGAAACTGACCGGGCTGCTGACCTGGCCGGCTTCATCGCAGTTGCTGATACTGCTGGGCGGCTTTGCGCTGCTGGCGGGGGTCTGCACCATCGGGGGCTACATCATCGTGTCCTCCATGGTGGCCGACATCGTCGAGGATGTTCAGGCCCAGACCGGAGATCGCGCTGAAGGCCTGCTGATGACGGCTGACAGCCTGCCTAACCGGATCGTCAATTCCGTTTCCGTGGCCATTCCGGGCCTGCTGCTGGCCTGGGTCGGGTTTCCCGAAAAGGCCCGGCCTGGGCCAGAGACTGTGGCGATGATGATGCAAGTCGGATGGGTCTATGTTCCGGTGATGGCCCTCGTCAGCGGTTTGTCTGTGGCCACCTGGTTGCTTTACCGGATCGACAAGGCAACCCACGACAGGAACCTGCTCGCCACGGCCTGACCGCCGTGATGATCAGCGAGGCGCGGTTCGAAGGTCCTTGGCGCAAAGTCTGGCCCGGCAATACGGGCCACAGACTGTCCACGCGGACCATGTGATCATTGACGGCAGCATCGCAGGCGAGCGGCTGTTGACCCTTGTTCCCGGTCTGCGGGAACAGCGCGGCGCGGATGTCATGCTCAAGGTCGAAGCGATCACCGAGGCCTGCCATGTTCTGCACGCACAGCACCGGCACGCCTGGTCGCTGGAGATCGATCCGCAACACTGGTTTGAAACCTTTTAGGCGGCAGACCGCGTGAGGGTCTTTCCGTCGCCACGTCATGCGGGTTAAGCCAGACCTCATGACGGACACAGCTTCAACCCCGCCCGGCCCGCTCTCCGATCTGGTGGTGATCGAGATGGGGTCGCTGATCGCGGGGCCATTCTGCGGCCAGATCCTGGGTGACTTCGGGGCCGAGGTGATCAAGGTTGAGGACCCGAAGGTGGGCGACCCCATGCGCCAGTGGGGCCGCAGCCTGCCGCAGGGCCTGTCGCCCTGGTGGCCGGTGATCGGGCGCAACAAGAAGTCGGTGGGGCTGGACCTGCGGACCGCAGAGGGTCAGGCGATTGCGCGGTCGCTGATCGCCGGGGCCGATGTGGTGATCGAGAATTTTCGCCCCGGAGCCATGGAAAAATGGGGGCTGGGGTATGATGTGCTGTCGAAGGACAACCCCGGCCTGATCATGGCCCGCATCTCCGGGTTTGGTCAGACGGGGCCCTACTCCCAGCGCGCGGGCTATGGCCTGATCGGTGAGGCCATGGGTGGCCTGAGGCACGTCACCGGCGAACCGGACCGTCCCCCGGCGCGGGCTGGGATATCCATCGGCGACAGTCTGGCAGCTATGCATGCGGTGATGGGGATCACCATGGCGCTGCACCATCGGGCCAACACCGGCCAGGGTCAGGTGATCGATGCGGCGCTGTACGAGAGCGTGCTGGCGGTGATGGAGAATCTGGTCACCGAGTATGACATCACCGGCTATGTGCGCGAGCGCTCGGGCTCGGTGTTGCCCGGGATTGCACCGTCCAACGCCTACCCGTGTGCGGGGGGCGATATGATCCTGATCGGTGGCAACGGCGATAATGTCTATGCACGCCTGACCGAGGCCATGGGGCGACCTGACCTCAAGGTGGATCCGAAATTCGTGGATCACGCCAGCCGGGGGGTGAACCAGACGGAGCTGGACGAGATCATCGCGGCGTGGACCAGCGGCTACGTGCTGGAGGATCTGCTGATCCTGTTGCAGGGCCAGGGCGTGCCGGCCAGCCGGGTGTTCCGCGCACCAGACATGCTGGAGGACCCGCAGTTCCAGGCCCGCGAGGCCATCGTCTCAGTGGACCACCCGGTGTTCGGCGCGATCCGGATGCAGAATGCGTTTCCGAAGCTGTCGGCGACGCCGGGCCGCGTGCGGTGGCCGGGTCCGAAGCTGGGGGAGCATACTGACGAGGTGCTGGCGGCCCGCGCGGGCTGTGACGGGCCGCGCCTGGCGACGCTGCGGGCCCAGGGCGTGATCTAGACGGCGATGGGAGTTGGGTTCGCCGCACGATCCTGTGCGAGCAGGTCGGCGACCGCCGCAGCCACCTGCCTGACATCGTAGGGCTTGCGGATCACCGGGGCGTCGAAGCCGCCGGGTGCGTCGCCGGCGTCGCCGTAGCCGGTCGCGAAGATGAAGGGGATGCCGCGCCCGGCCAGCGCCTCGGCCACCGGGGTCACCGAGCGCCCGTTGAGGTTGGCGTCCAGCACCGCAACGTCGATGGGCTGGCTGACCAGCTCCAGGGCTTCCTCAAGTTCATAGGCTGGCCCGACGACCGTGGCCCCGGCTTCCGACAGGCCGGTCTGCAGCTCCAGCGCCAGCAGCACGGCGTCCTCGACGATCAGGACCCTGGCCCCCTTCAGATTGGGCGGTGTGCTGGACGCCGCGATGGTCTCGGTGATCCGCGCCGCAGGCACCCGGCGCAGGTCGTCTGGTCGTTCGGCCATGGCCTGCGGACCCGCACGGAGCCGCACCACAACGCCCGCGGGCCGGTACTCGATGTGGCACTCGCCGTTCAGTTCGCGCCCGGTAACCTGACCGAGCAGGACCGCGCCGAAGCCATGTCTGAGAGGTTCAGCGACGGTGGGGCCGTCGCTCTCTGTCCAGGTCAGGTCGAAGCCGCCGGTCGGCAGGGCGGCCCAGCGAAGACAAACCTGGCCACCTTCCTGTGACAGGGCCCCGAACTTCACCGCGTTGGCCGTCAGCTCATGGAGCGCCAGCGACAGCGCGTTGGCTGCGCGCGGGGTGAGGAAGATATCCGGGCCGTCCCAGCTGGTCTGGCCGGGTGCCAGGGCACCCAGCTCGGCGGCGGCGATGTGGTCGATGGCGGCACCACGCCACCGGGCCGCGGTCAGAAGTTCGTTGGCCGAAGCCATGGCTTTCAGTCGACCGCCGAAATTGCTCATGAACACGGCCAGCGACGTCGTACGGCGCGCCGTCTGCTGGGCCAGCGCCTGGACAGTGGCCAGGACGTTCTTCACGCGGTGATCAAGCTCGGCCATCAGCTGGACGCGCCGGGCTTCTTCCAGTCGCGCGCCGCTGATATTCTCGACGATGCCAGTGATGGAGTTACTGGTCCCGTCGTCGTTACGTTCAATCAGACCCACTAGCCGGAGCCAGATATCCTGACCCTCCAGCCTGCGCTTGAGGCGCATAGTGAAATCGAAAGACGGCCGGGATCCAAGCACGGTGTCGCGATAGGTAATAAAGGCGTCGAAGCTTTCCGGATCGGCATAGATCTTGATCAGGTTCTCGACCTGACCCACCAATTGTCCGGCGGGAATGCCCGTGATCGCAGACATGCGTTCGCTGATCACCAGCGTATTGCTGGCGGCATTCCATTCGAACTCGCCGAGGTTCGCGGCCTGCAGGGCAAGTTCGAGACGCCGACGATCGGCACCGGGATTTGCGTCATACGACATGCGGGGACCATAGAAGGTGTTGGCCTGCACAGCGACAGGCGTCTTGTAACTAGCATGAACCAGAGATGGGGCCTTTGCGAGGCGGGGTGGAACCACCTATGTTGCAGTGCGTTCCGAAACACACTCCTGATCAGGCGTGTGATCGATTTCTGGAGAACCTGACATGTCGACCAATGATGCCAAACTGACGATCGAGGACGTGGCTGACACGGCCACGGCGACCGCCGCCCGCATCACAGCTGATGCGCAAAAGACTGTGGCCGACGCTGCCAAGCGCATCGAAGCCGCCGTCCAGCAGGGCCTGGAGCAGGTGCGCACGCAATCGCGCGTCTATGCCGACGTCGCTGGCGAGCAACTGGATGAAGCCTCGCGCCTCGCCAGCGAACAGATCCGCGCCCGTCCGCTTGCCGCGACCGGCCTTGCGCTGGGCGTTGGCGTCCTGATTGGCCTGCTGCTTTCAGCCGGACGACGTTGAACCTCAAGCGGATCCTGGGGTTGGCCGGAGCCGTCGCTGCAGTCGCGGCGGCGGCTGCCGTCTGCGTCGTGGCGCTGGCGTATACCGTCTATGCTCTGGCCGAGGCTCACATCGGGCCGGCTGGAGGCGCTGCGGTGGTCGCGGGTGTCTTTGCCGTGGTGGCACTGGTCATAGCCTGGCTGGCTACGCGTAAGGTGGTCCCCAGGTCGGCACGCGGCGACAAGGCTGAGGATACCGGTCTGCTGGACCGCGCGATCGGACTGGCGAAGGATCGGCCATTGATTGCGCTGGGCGCGGCGGCAGCGGCTGCGATGGTGCTGGCGCGAAATCCGGCTGTGATCGGCGCGATCGTTAGTGCATTTGTGGCAGGCGGGGCGACGAGATCCCGCAAGTAGCCCGCGGCAGGGTTCAGGCGTCTGCGACCCGCCGGTCCAGCGACCAGGTGCGAAAAGGCTCGTAGTGGGTTCGAACCCACGCGTGGGCCGTTACCTTGATTTCGTGCGCGTCAATCTCGACCATGTTGAACCCGGGTGGGACACCGCGCTCACGGCATGAGAGTGTGCCGGCACCCACCGCGTAGGTTCGGCCATCGCCCCCGGGGTAAGGCCAGGTAAACGGCGCATGGATGTGTCCCGACAGCACCAGGTCGACGTGCGCGCCGGCCAGGACCTCAGCGGCCATATCGCCGCCCCTCACCTTCGCCGACATTGGCCCGCCCACCATTTCGATCAGGGGATGGTGCACCACGACAATGCGAAACTGGTCATGGGACTGGAACCACGCGGCAGCCTCGCGCGCCTGGCGGATTTCAATCCGGCCTTTAGACCAGTTGAGCCGCATCTGGGCCCCACGGGCGGTGTTGATACCCCTTACGGCAATGCCGCCGCCACGCCAGTTCTGGGTCATGGCCGGCCCAATGAATCGTTCAAATCGACGGAATGGGGTCAGCACCCGCTCTGCCCAGTCAAGGTAGGGTGCGTCATGGTTGCCGGGCGTGACCAGGACCGGATGGGTCAACTGTTGCAGCCAGGTGGCAGCGGCCTCGAATTCCGGAACCTCGGCATAGCGCGTGAGATCACCGGAGACGATGATCAGGTCCAGATTCTCGCGGCCCAGAAACACCGTAGCGGCCTCGACCGCATCCCGGTTCTCCTGACCAAAGTGAATGTCTGAAAGGTGGGCAATCCGGAAAGGCTTCACTTGGGGATCCTGGGCGGTGCCAGTACGCGGACCACCTTGGGATTGTATCTGACCTCCGTGAGGCGGCGCAGACTGACGATCTCGCCGTCGAGGATGGCCGGGATCGCCTGGGATGAGAATATTCGTGCGAAGGTGCAGGCCCGCGTCTCTACGGAGGGGTCCTGTCGCCAGTCGCCCATCAAGGCAGTGGCACCCAGCCGCAGGGCGACACCGGCGTGTTCGACCTGCAGGGCTGCGACCTCAAGCGTATCGGCGTCTTCGTCCAGCGCCCGCGAGGCGATGGGGCACATCAGGATCAGGGTGCCGGTCTTTTCGATCGCGTGACCATCCAGCGCATATCGCAGCCGACCCGTGAAGGTGCGCTGCATCGCACGTTGTGCCCGCGTCAGCGCCAACCTGATCTTGCCTTTTCGCACAGCCTCCCTGGCGGGTCCCCAGAGCGCTGTCGACCCCAGGATCGCGGCGCACAGGAAACGGTGACCCTCGACTTCCCCGCCGCCCAGCATGCGTTCCTCGCCGTCGGTGAGCGCATCGCGGAGCGCATCGGCCCAGGGGCGGATACCATAGACGGCATGCGGCAGCATGTTCATGGTGCCGCCCGGCAGCGGGGCCAGCAAGGGTCCGTCAGGTCCGCAGAGTTCGGCAGCCGCTCGCGCCGTCCCATCGCCCGCCAGCACCACCAGCAGGTCTGGGCTCGAATCAATCGCCGCTCTCAGGCACGCCCTCAAGTCTGCTGGAACGGGCGTGTTGATGGTCGCGGCAATGCCGAACTCGGACATCACTGCGGCCAGATGATCCGCCGCGTCCGGACCGACACTGCCGGCTGCGAGGTTGGCGACGACCTGGATTTTGTTGAGACGCGGTCTTGCAACCGGAACAGCGTCAGGTGGCATGAACGGTGCTTCTGAAGGTAGTTTCAATGTTCGGACCCATGGATGCCAAGGTGGTGCGCAGCAAGTAACTTCTCAATGGCGGCTCCACACAGGCGGGTTCGCTGCATCGCAAGGCGCTGACATTGAAGGTCTGGAGGAGGTGCGGAGGCGGCATACTGACCGGTGGGCCAGTCGCAAGTCGGGGGGGGCGTTACCGCCTCCGCATCCTGTATAATTCGTAGCCGCGCTATACGTTCCGACCCGGCCAACGTTTTTTTCAACCGCCCAGGTCAGGCCGCGTGGCGCACCAGCTTACGGGGATGGAAGAACAGCGCCTGGCTGATGGCCGCCTTGACGGTTTCCGGCTGGAACGGCTTGGTGATCAGAAACGTCGGCTCCGGGCGCTCGCCTGTCAGCAGCCGCTCCGGGTAGGCGGTGATGAAGATCACCGGCAGATCGTGCTGCTTCAGTATGTCCTTTACGGCGTCGATGCCTGATGACCCGTCAGCCAGTTGAATATCGGCCAGCACCAGACTGGGAGCGTGTCGCGCCACCGAGGCAACAGCTTCGGAATGGGTCGCGGCAATGTCGGTCACGCGGTGACCCAGCTCTGACACCAGGGCTTCAATATCGGCGGCGATTACCGGCTCGTCTTCAATGATCAGGACTTCGGTGGCCAGTTCGGCGTCGATCTCGGTCTGGGCCTGGGTGAGCAGGACGCCAATCGCTGCGAAATCGACGTCAAGGATCCGCGCGGCCTCCGACGGCGTAAACCCTTCCAGAGCGGTTATCAGGAACGCCTGGCGTGATCTGGGCGTGATCCGCATCAATCGCCCTGTCGCGTTGTCCTCGCCCGCATCGACACCGGACGTGGGGTCCGGATCCGCGCTAAGTGTCATCCAGACAGCGTGAAAGGCGCGGTAGGCTGCGACGCGCGGTAACAGTCCCGGATCCAGCTCAATTTGTCCGGTCGCAAGGGATTCCAGAGCCAGGCGCACGTGAAAGTCACCTGTCTTCTGATCGCCGGTCAAAGCCCTTGCGTATCGACGAAGATAGGGCAGATGGGGTGCCAGTCGGGCAAGCAGGCTCAAACGAACATCTCCCGGTATGGACCTGACATGGTGACGTTCGGGGACAAGCCCCGGACCATGACACATTGTGAAACTTAACGCCTGCGATGGGAACCGGTTCCCTCCTGCGAGAGTTTTGATCATTTTGTGGATAAGAGAACGGGAACCTCGGCGGGGCGAATGCGTTGAACGACGACAAGGAACACGAGGAGGGGCGGCCTTCACAGCCAAGGGCAGCCGACGATATGATCGACCACCGACCTCGAACCGAACACCAGCAGGCCACGGCTGCCTTTGATGAAGGCCATCTGCGGCAACAGGCTATCGGCGTGCGGTTGCGACAGATGTTCGACGCTGTGGTCAATGAAGAGGTTCCCGACGAGTTTCTGGAAATCCTGCGACGCGCTGATCAGCGCGGTTCGGAGCCTGGATAATGTCGCCAGACGCCGGGACGCCGACGCGGCTGGTGCGCACGAATGAGGACGACGATGCGTTCAGGTCGGCGCTTATTAAGCTGATCCCGCACATGCGCGCCTTCGCGCGAAGCCTGTGTGGTGACGCCACCATTGCCGACGACCTTGCGCAGGACGCCATGGTCAAGGCCTGGGGCGCGCGGGCGAGCTTTCAGCCCGGCACGAACATGAAGGCGTGGAGCTTCATGATCCTGCGCAACCAGTTTTATTCCGACAAGCGCCGTTCGTGGCGCGAAACGCAGCTGGATCAGGAAGCAGCCGAACGCACGCTGGTGGCGGTGGACGATCCCGCCGCACCCTTGGCGCTGGACGAAATGCGTATGGCGCTGGCTATGTTGCCGGCGGAGCAGCGCGAGGCGTTGATCCTGGTCGGTGCCGGTGGTTTTGCCTACGACGAGGTGGCTGCGATCTGCGGCTGCGCCGTAGGCACGGCGAAAAGCCGGGTCAGTCGCGCCCGCCGCGCCTTGCACGAGATTCTCCTAAGCGGTGCCTACGAACGAGACGGCCGGCCGGCTTCCGATGCGATGGCAGCCATCCTCTCGGAAGCCGAACGCCTGAAGCACGCACTTTAGGCACCAGCCGTGTCAGGTGTACCTTTCCGCAACCCCGAGGCGCGTATTCTGGCCCCGGGGGCGTGACGAGGTGTTGTGAAAAAGCCTTGGCGATCATTGAGCACGATCCGGATCCGCCTGACCGCGGCGATGGCGGCTGCCTTGTTGCCGGTGTTGCTGCTGGGGGCGTTTCAGGCCGTGGTCGGCTTTCAGCAGGCGGGTCGGGAGCTTCGCCAGAACCTCACCAACTCGGCGGAGCGTAGCGCCGCGATTGCACGCGCACGGGTCGAAAGCGCCGATGTGTTGCTACAGACCCTGGCCCCCGGCGCTGTGGGATTTCAATGCGCCCAGCGGCTAGGTGAGGTGATCGAGCGCATTCCGGGTTACCTCAACCTGATACGGTTTGATCGTCAGGGCCGGGTGGTGTGCTCGGCGCGGACGGTGCCTGCAGACCCGGGCCGTCTTGAATCCGCCTGGTTTCGACAACTGGCGGGTGGCCGCCAGATCGCCATCGCACGCGATCCCGGGGCAGCCTATGCCGCGGAGCCTGCGGTGCTGGCGGCGGCGCGTGCCAGAGCACCTGACGGTGCGTTCGACGGCGCGGTGGTGGCCGTGATCTCGCTCTCCAGCTTGCAGCCGAGCTTGAGTGATCCCTCTCTGCCCCGGGGTGCCGAAGTCGGATTGGTGGAGGCAAGCGGCGGCTATATCACCATGACCAGGCCGGGAGCCTTTCCGAAACTTCCAGCTGACTGGAGGGCTCAGGTCACCGCGCGCGGATCACTGGTCTGGTATGGTCGCGATGCGACGGGACAGGGCCGTGTCTATTCCGCCGCGCCGCTGGTCGGCGACGAAGTTTATGTCGTGCTCTCGGCGCGATCCCAGGGTGTCTTGTCATGGGCGCGGTTAAACCCCCTGACCAGTATCGCCTTCCCGTTGCTGACATTCCTGCTGGCGCTGATCGCGGTGTCGATGGTGGCTGACCGCGTCGTGGTGCGCTGGATCACCTATCTGCAACGCATCGCCAGGATCTACGGTCGGGGCCGTCTGAGTGTACGTCCGGTGCACGCCGAACAGATGCCGCCAGAAATCCGTCAGCTGGCGGAAACGCTCGAAGACATGGCCGATGCCATTCTGGGGCGCGATGCGGCGCTGCGCGAGACCCTGGCGCAGAAAGACGCCCTGATGCGGGAAATTCACCACCGGGTGAAAAACAATCTGCAGGTGATTTCCAGCCTCCTCAGCCTGCAACAGCGTGCGCTGAAGGACTCCGGCGCGCGTTCGGCCCTGGGCGATATGCGTCAAAGGATCACCGCCCTGGCCCTGATCTATCGGGCTCTTTACCAAGGCCCGGACCTCAAGCAGGTCGATCTGGGCGTGTTTCTGGAGGAACTTACCGGTCAACTGATTTCGGGCAATCCGACTCCGGGACGTCAGGTGATGACGGACATACATGTCGAGCCCCTGGTCATCGATCCCGACCGTCTGGCCCCCCTGGCGCTGTTTGCCGTAGAGGCGATCAACAATGCCCACCGCCACGCCTTCTCAGACCGGGGCGGCGTCCTGAACGTGAACTTCCGGGTTGATGGCGAGACCGCTGAACTGGAGATTTCGGATGACGGCGAGGTCAGCGACGCCGACCTGTCGACACCCGGTGTAGGCCGCACCCTGATGGCCGCATTTGCCCGCCAATTACGTGGGAGCACCGAGATGCGCCGCAACGCTATGGGAGGCGTTACGGCGCGCCTGACGTTTCCCACATCGGCAAAGACCGGCATAATAGGAGCTTAGGTCGGGATATCAGGCAGCGTAGAGACCGATCTCGGGGGCAACGCTCTTGAGTTCATCGCCCGCCAGGTCGCGCAGGCCCAGCACCAACCGTCCCCCGGGGGCCAGCGAAGCGGCAAGCGCGGCGCGCACGTGGACCTGGGCCTCGGGGGCCAGTCCCTGCAGCATGTTGCGACACAGAAGCAGGTCGAACTGGCCGAACCGCGACAGATCATCCAGCAGGTTGACCCGGCGCCAGCGCACCATCTGCCGAATTCGTGGCGAGAGTGCGAAGGCTTCTCCGCGCTTCTCGAAGTGCCGCACCAACGTCCGCGCGGGCAGGCCCCGCTGGACCTCAAACTGTGAATAGAGCCCGGCCTGAGCCTTCTCCAGGCTGCGCTCGGACAAATCGGACCCGAACAACTCCCAGTTGGCCGTCAGCCCGGGCAGGTCCGTCAGCATCATAGCCAGGGAGTAGATCTCCTGGCCGGTCCCGCACGCGGTGCTCCAGATCCGGACGGGCTGACCCTCACGACGCGCCACCAGTTCGGGCAGGATCTCGACCGCCAGACGATCAAATACGACCCGGTCGCGGAAGAACTCCGGCTCCGGCATGGCCATGGCCTCAACAGCAGCCCAGCCCAGCCGGTCGTCGCTACGGCTGCGCACGGCACTTACGAGATCGGCAGGCGACAGGAAGCCTTCACGCCGGGCGACGGGGGCCAGGCGGCTTTCAATCAGATAGGTCTTCTCAGGATCTACGCGAAGCCCGGCCCGCGCCAGGCACAGGGCCGCAAGATAGGCGCGGTCCGCAGGATTGATCATGCCGCGATGCCCTGCAGCAGATCGAGACTGCGCAGCTTGCCGGCCACGATGGCCCCGTCAAACGGCTTCATGATGTATTCGTCGGCACCGGCATCCAGCGCCTCGCGGATGCGTTCGATCCCGGTCTCGATGCTGCAGAAAATTACCTTGGGCGCGGTTCCGCCGGGCTCGGTACGCAGCTGGCGCACGAAGGTCACGCCGTCCATCTCTGGCATGGCCCAATCCAGCAGGATGACGTCGGGCATCATGGCGTCGCACCCGGCCATGGCCTCCACGCCGTTGGACGCCTCGGCGACCTCAAAACCAAGGTCCTCGAGGATCCGGCGCGAGACCTTTCGGATCACACGGCTGTCATCGACGATGAGGCAGGTTTTCAAGGCGCGGCGGTTCCGTTGGTGAGGAGGTCCGTTGTCGCGCCGCAGGCGTTAACGTGGCGTGTTGACGCCGCTCAAAGATCAGATCGGCAGCGTTGCTGCAAAGACCACGCGGTCGTCCTGAACGTCGGCAAACACGCGACCGCCGGCGTCGGTGACGAACAGGTGGGTGTAGTAGGCCTGAACCCAGTGTCCGTGCAGGCCTTCGCCCTGCGCCTCGCCGCGCAATCCGGCCAGGACTTCCGGGCGCAGCCTTGCCCTGGGCCCTTCGGCCTCGATGGCGATGACCAGCGCCTCACCTTCCTGAACCGCCCGCAGCCGCGCCTCGCCACCGGTGGGCAGTGCGGCACCGGCCATCTGGGCCAGGTTGAGCAAGGTGCGGGCTGACGATTTGTTCACCGACGGCGCATCCACCTGCCAGTCCAGCGTCGCCCGCATGTGACCAAAGGCACCCTGGGCCAGTTTTTCCAGCTCGCGGGCGTCAAACGTCTCCGCCGAGGCCGAGGCCCCGAACGCGACGCGGCAGAACGACAGCATGTCTGCCAACTTCTTCGCCGAATTGGCGATCAGGCCCATGGCCTCCTCGCGCATATCCTGCGCCGACGGGTCCTCCAGCAGATCCAGACCGGACACGATCGCGCTGGCCGGGCTGATGAAGTCGTGACACATCCGCGCCGCCAGATAAGCGGCCAGCTCGGCAGGACGGATCACGGTGGTGTCGGTGGCGTCGGTCATGATGGGGCAAGCTTGGGCCGATTTGCGCCTTGGGCAAACGGTTGGCGCTCTCTAAGAACGTTGGCTGATCTCCCTGATTTACGGGCCGAGGACGAATTGAGCCAAGACAACGACGTGGGCCAGGTGCTGGCCGAGATCTGCGAAGCCGCTGCAGCCTTGATCCTGCCGCTCTGGCGCACCGGCGTGGCGGTGACACACAAGTCCGACGAGAGCCCGGTGACGGAGGCCGATCAGCGTGGCGAGAAGCTGATCCTGGAACATCTGGCCGCCCGGTTCCCGGACATTCCGGTGATCTCGGAGGAAGACGCCAGCGAATTCGGTACCCCCGACGCCATCGGCCCGCGATTTTTCCTGGTCGACCCGCTGGACGGCACCAAGGCGTTCGTGCGCGGCGATCCGAATTTCACCGTCAACATCGGCCTGATCCAGGACGGGCGCCCGGTGGCCGGTGCCGTTTCGGCCCCGCCGTCTGGCGAGACCTGGTTCACGCATAACGGCGGAGTGCTGAAGCGCACCCGGGGCGGCCCGTCTGCGCCGGTGCGTGTACGAACCTGGCCCAGGGGCGAGGCCATCGCGCTGGTCAGCCACACGATGAGGGAGGACACCATCCAGAAGCTGATCGAGGAGTACGGCTTTGATCGGCGCGAACCGATGGATTCCTCGATCAAGCTGTGCCGGATCGCTGAGGGTTCGGCGGATATCTATCCCCGGCATGGCCCGACCATGGAGTGGGACGTCGCGGCCGGCCATGCGGTGCTGGAAGCGGCAGGCGGCACGTTTCTGACGCCGGAAGGCCAGCCGTTTGGCTATGGCAAGGCGGATGCGGGTTTCCGCAATGGGTGGTTCGTGGCGCGCGGAGGCTGACTACTCGACCTCGTCCGGCATCACCGCGATCACCTTGCCCTCCGAGATCCGAACCTCGGGCACGGCGGCGCGGGTGAATGGCAGGTACCAGGTGGGCCCGCTCGGCGGCTGGATTTCCAGCAGATCGCCGGCACCGAAATCCTGGATGGCTTTGACACGACCCAGCGGTTCACCCGCAGCCGTCTCGACACTCAGGCCGATCAGGTCGGTGACGTAGAACTCGTCCTCGTCTGGGGCCGGCAGGTCGGCGCGCCGGATATAGAGTTTCAGGCCGCGCAAGGCTTCGGCCTGGTCGCGGGTCTGGACCTCGGCCGTCCAGACGACGACGCTGCCCTTCGCGGCGCGGCCGGACGTGACGGTTAACGCGGCGCTGCCGTTTTCGCGCAGAAGACTTCGGTATTGGATCAAGGCCAACGGATCAGCCGTGAAGCTGGTGAGGCGCAGCTCGCCGCGTACGCCGAACGCACCTGCCACCCGGCCGACCTGGATCAAGTCGTCGCTCATGGGATCACTCCATGGCCTCGAGAGCCGGGACCGACGCCTGACACGGATCGATCCCAAGATTGCTCGTCATTACCCGGACTGTTCGGGTAATCCACAAACGCAGGCGGTTTCGGAGGGGCATCGGCGGCGACGCCTTGGCCTTTTCCGGCAAGCCCGGTGTTTATGGGTCACCCGGACAGGCCAGGTGATGACGAGCTTTTCTGGAAGTACTGAGTCTGGCGTCGAAGCCACGATTCAGAACAAACGTTGAGTAAGCTAGGCTTTCTCTTCAGCGGTCGGCTCAGCCTCGGCCGCCGGCTCTTCAGCGGCGGCTTCGGCAGCAGGCGCTTCTTCGGCCACGGCGGGTTCTGCAGCAGCTTCGGCGGGCGCTTCCTCAACCGGCGCAGCTTCAGCGGCCGGAGCCTCTTCGGCCGGGGCGGCTTCAGCAGCAGGGGCTTCCTCAACGACGGGTGCCTCTTCGGCTACCGGCTCTTCGATCACCGGCGGCGGGGGCGGATTGGCGGCCAGTTCGGCGGCGGCGGCGATGCGCGAGGCTTCCTTCTGGGCTTTTTCCTCGACGCGTTCCTTGGCCTTGGTGCCGGGCAGGCCCTTGGTCGGGTTGTTGCTGGCGGTCCACTGGATCACGCCGACCTTGCCGAGTTCGCGGGCCACGCGATCGGTGGGCTGGGCACCCTTGGCCATCCATTCCTGGATGCGCTCGACCTTCAGGACGACGCGGTTGGGGTCATCCTTTTTCAGCAAAGGATTGTACGTACCGACCTTCTCGATGAACCGGCCATCGCGGGGCGAGTGGCTGTCGGCAACGACGACGGAATAGTAAGGGCGCTTCTTGGTGCCGCCACGGGCGAGACGAATTTTCAACATGGGTTTGGTCCTTGGTTTTGCTGACTATTTCTTGAAGGGATTGAAGCCGGACGGCAGGCCACCGCCGCCGAGACCTGGGAGTTTGGGCATACCGCCGGGCATGGATTTCAATTGGGCGGCCATCTGTTCCATCTGTTCGGGCGTCGGGGTCTGGCCGCCGCCCATCTGGGCCAATTTCGACATGTCGCCGCCGCCCAGCAGCTTGGCCATCTGGCCAAAGCCCTTGCCGCCGTTCTTGCTCAGCGACTTGAAGGTATCGGCCATCTGGCGGTGCTGTTTCAGCAGGCGGTTGATCTCGGCCACATCGACGCCCGCGCCCTTGGCCACGCGACGCTTGCGCGAGGCGGCCAGGATGTCGGGCTTGGACCGCTCCTGTTTGGTCATCGACGAGATGATCGCCAGTTGCCGATCAAAGGTCTTGTCGGTCAGACCACTCTGGGCGATCTGCTGTTTCATCTTCTGCACGCCGGGCAGCAGGCCCATCATGCCTTCCATGCCGCCCATGCGCTTCATCTGGCTGAGTTGGTCAGCCATCATGTCGAGGTCAAACTGGCCCTTGGCCAGCTTGCGGGCCGTGGCTTCCGCCTTGGCCATGTCGAGCTCTTGCGTCGCCTTTTCGACCAGGGCGACGACATCTCCCTGACCCAGGATGCGACCTGCGATGCGCTGGGCGTCAAAGACGTCCAGACCGTCGATCTTCTCCGATACGCCGAGGAACTTGATTGGCAGGCCGGTGACAGCCCGCATCGACAGCGCCGCGCCGCCGCGACCATCGCCGTCGGCCCGGGTCAGCACCAGGCCGGTCAGGGGCAGGCGTTCATGGAAGGCCTTGGCGGTGCGCACCGCGTCCTGTCCGGTCAGGGCGTCGGCGACCAGCAAGGTTTCGGCGGGGCTGGAGATCTTCGCGATCTCGGCAGCCTCGCTCATCATCGCCTCGTCCAGCGTGGTGCGGCCGGCGGTGTCGAGGATCAGGACGTCGAAGCCCTGCAGCCTGGCCGCCTGCATGGCGCGCCGGGCGATGTCCGGGGCGGCCTGGCCGGCGACGATGGGCAGGAAGTTGGCCCCGGCCTGCTCGGCCAGCATGCCCAGCTGCTCCATGGCGGCGGGGCGGCGGGTGTCGAGCGACGCCAGCAAGACTTTGCGGCGCTCGCGCACGAGGCGCAGCGCCA
>Ga0105048_10007415_pt1 | contig 17622 bp, 11 predicted proteins | sample MAT05_FD_78382 | JGI IMG/M metagenome (GOLD analysis project Ga0105048, IMG submission 78382) | Freshwater microbial communities from Lake Fryxell liftoff mats and glacier meltwater in Antarctica - MAT-05 | ecosystem: Environmental > Aquatic > Freshwater > Ice > Liftoff microbial mat | place...
AGCATGAGTTTCGCCGCCATGAGTTGTCGAAACTAAAAATACCTTGGGCTCACCAACGCGATTGATTCCTCCATATTCCATGATCTCGCGAGTGCCTGTTAGAGCGCAGAATGAGAAACCATTAGCAATCCCTTTGCCCCATGTTGCCATGTCGGGTTTTGCATTAAACTTTCGGATCGAACCCGGGAAGTCTGTTTTAAAACCTGTTATCATTTCATCCATAATCCACAACGTACCGTGCTTATGTGCTAAATCAATTGCCTTATTATAAAAATCAGGTTCCAAATGATTCCACTTTTCGGGCTCACTAATTATACAAGCAATTTGATTGGGATATTCTGTAAACAATCTTTCAAGTTCTTGCAAATCATCGCTTCGGTATAGTACTGTATGTTCTTTGTAAGAAGTGGGAATACCGAAATCGCAAGCCGTGCTCCCGATAAACCAATCGTCATAACTGTAGAACGGATGATCTACGGGCCTTGCTACTAGCGTTCTGCCGGTATAAGCGCGTGCCAATTTAACTGCTGCGGTCGTGCAAACAGAACCGTTTTTTGCATACTTAATCATGTCATGAACAGGAACAAGAGACAGAAATTTTTCTGCCATTTCCCTTTCGATAACTGATGGTCTGCTAAAGTTAACGCCTTTTTCCAGCTCTTTTCGTACTCTCTCTAGCACCGGTTCGTAGGCATGACCAAGAGAAACTGAGGTGAGCCCCATCAACGTATCGAGATACTTGTTGCCATCAACGTCCCAACAATATGCTCCTTTTGCATGAGTAATTGCTGCCGGAGATGAAACCGGAAACTGGTCATCGCCTTTTGAATATGTATGAGCTCCACCCGGTATTAATCGGTGAATGACACTGCGATATTCATCGCTTTTTTCAAAATTTGTAATGTGGTTTAATACGAGTGTATTCATTTGATTTTACGATCAGACAAAAGTGATTTTACGTAACCTGAGTTAATTGCACTCTCTTTATTTATGGCAAGAATTTCGGGCTTATTACGAAGCAAATTTACAACTTCATCGATACCAAAATCTGGTGTTGAGTTCAATTCCTGAAAGATTGTTTCCGCAGCTTTTAAATCATTTATAGTATCAACAGACAGCTTGAAGGTATAATCAGGATTACACTTTCTCCAACCGAGCGAAAACCTGCCACATTGTTTGATATATGGCATTACATGTTCACGCTGACTGAGCATTGAAGCCGCCTTGTGCGCAATTTCAATTGCATCGAAAGTGGTAACTTCAACGTCAAATCCATCTTCTAAATAGTCTGGTTCTTGGTTCGAATTTGAAAAATAATCGACTTGATATTTTAAAAACTGATTTACAACAAAATCTACCACCTTATGAGATTGAATTGGATTATCACAGCAAATGCGAATGATGTTGTCACCTGATTTTGATCCGTTGCTTATTGCAGCTTGATAGAATCGATCTAATACATCCCAATCACTTCCTCTGAAACATTTTACCGAATTATCAATACAAAATTTTGCGATTGCATCATCCTCCGAATTGGTGGTTGTGGCTACTATAAGTTGATCTATACTCTTTGAAGGTGAGAGTCTATGGACAACTTGTTGTAGAATTGGTTTTCCATAAACATTCATCAATACTTTTCCGGGTAATCTGCTTGAGCCCATACGGGCTTGAATGATACAGAAATTCATCTTAATTCCTCCTTAAAAAGTCCCATGTAAATTTTATCGTAGTAACTTCCTCCTTCGAATATTTGTTGGCGTAAACTACCTTCTTGAATAAATCCAAGTTTTGTGTAAAGACTTATTGCTGCGGGATTATTTTCATACACAGCGAGCAGAACTTTTCGCATGTTTAGATCACTAAAAGCATATTCTATGGTTAGTTTGCAGACCTCGTAACCAATGCCTTTGCCCCAGTAATTTTTATTTCCGATGAGCAAACCAAGCTCACAAGTACGGCTCACCCAATCAAATTTATCGAGTTTAATATTGCCGATGTGCAGATGATTTGTAATATCGCAAATAGCAAACATTACGGCATTTTTATTACCCACTACACCATTGATAAATTGTTTAAGCTCGTCTAAAGTGCTGGGAAAAAGACCGGATGCTAGGCCTTTTGTTGTTTCTTCATCATTGAGCCATGAGAGATACTCTCCTGTGGCGTCGTCAGCGCTTATTGCTCTGAGATAAATTCGCTGTCCTGAAATAAATTGACTCATTTGTTATGTTTGGAATGGAGCAATTCCTGGTGCTTTTTCATTTCTTCCTCATTTTTTGTCAGGTTATTTTCGTGCATCCGGTAGCGATATAAGGGAATAATAAGATTATAGATGTTGTATTGATCTTGCCATCTGAGTCGCAGATCCTCTTCTTCCCTAGCTCTGAATTTTTCATCATACAAACCAATGTTATGCAGAAAATCTTTTCTGAACATAATTCCACATGCAATTGGTTCAGACTCTGCATTGACATGTTTGATGTGTTTGCCTCTCTCATCAACCACATAATAGTCCACTGATACAGCATCTAAGGCATTGTTCTCATCAAGAAATAACTTTTGAGTTCGCAGCATATCTTTATGCAAATAATCATCAGCATCTAAAAAAATGATAAACTGACCTTTTGCTTTTCTGATGCCAAAATTTCTTGCTCCTGCTAAGCCAACATTTTGATCGAGATTAAATATTCTAACATCAGGAATAAAATTATCGAGTATCTCTTTTGTATTGTCTGTCGATGCATCATTAACCACAATTATTTCCAAATGTTGCTCTGATAATGACTGATCAAGAGCACTGCGAATCGCTCGCTCTACATATTTTGCGTAGTTATACGAAGTAATGATGAGTGAAACCATAGGTACGAAGGTTTATGTCGAGTCTGTATTCTTATTTCTTCTCTTTGGCTTTTTGGCATCCTCGGTATAATATGAGTTACCGTACATAGCGCCACCATAACTACTTCCGTATCCGTAACCGTAGCCATAGCCATAACCATAACGATAAGCATACTTGCCATAGTAGTACTTCCAACGCTTCTGTTTGATGTTATTCAGAAGCAGGACATTCTTGATCAGTTTATTTTGAGATAAAATATCCTCAAGGTGCCTGATTCCTGACTTGGTAGCCTTTTCTGTATTCAATACAAAAACGCCGAGATCTACCTTGCTCAGCAAGACTAGTGAGTCACTGATAAGCATAAGTGGTGGCGTATCTACAATGATGTAATCATAAACTTGTTTAAGTTCATCAAACAACTGATCCACTCTACTGTTGAGCACAAGCTCGGAAGCATTTGGTGGAACAGGACCGGCAGTAATTGCATCAAGATTTTCTATCTGTGTGGTAATTATAGAATTTCTATAATCGGTTTTTCCGATGAGGAAAGACGAAACACCACTCACATTCTCAAGTTTAAATGTCTTGTGTACCTTTGGTTTGTGCATATCGAAGTCGAGTAACAATACTCGTTTTGAAGCCTTCGCTAAGACGGATGCAAGATTTACTGATGTAAACGTTTTTCCTTCTCCGGGATGAAGTGATGTTACCAAAATAATTTTTGGTCCATCTTCATTAAGAACATATTGTAGATTGGTCCTAATGGATCTGAAAGCTTCACTGACGTTGGATCTCGGATTGCTTACGATAACAATTGGATCTAGATCAATATCGAGATAATTTGGTATGCCACCTATAATTGACAATTTAGTTATTGCTTTTAGTTCTTTCGTGTTTTCGATACGCTCAAAGAATACTGCCCTAATCAAACCAATAAGCAATGCAGCAAAAAGACCAATACCCATCGCAAGCCATTGAGAGGACTTTTTGTCAGGGCCTACAACTCCGAGTGATCTAGCAGCCTCTATGACGCTAGTTTGCGGTATAATTGCCGCTCTTGCAATAACAGTGTTCGCTTTTTTCTCAAGAAGATACGTATATAGTTTTTCGTTTACTCCAAGTTTTCTTTCTATGCTCAATAGGTCACGCTGAGATTGTGGGAAATTCTTAAGTTTTCCTTCTAATTCGCGAATCTGAAGATCAATATCTGCAATTCGACCTTGAATTGCTACACGGTTGTCTTTGGTGTAACGGAAAATATTATTTCGAATCGACTTAATCGCGGAATCGATTTTCTGAACCCGAAAGTCGATAGGCTTCATATCAATAAGGAGTTCCGATTTCCTTCGTTTTAATGTAAATAATTCATTGACGAATTCTTTCAACGTTGCATCTTCATTATCCAAATAATTGAGCGGAGGAATAATTGTTTGATCCTTTTCCCGAAGCAGAAAATCTTCCAACGAACCTATCGCTTGTCCACGCAATATCATTGACCTCCGCTGAATATCGGCAGTTGTGAGCGCCTGAAAGGCAGCCGTCTGTTCTTTGTCGAGATCAAGAATTTCTTTAACGTCTTTGAAATTTTTCAAAACCATTTCTAGAGAATCGATAATCACAGTAATTTCATCGAGCTGTTTGTCAATGTACTTCTGTGTATTTTCGTTTATCGCTACTTGATTTTCTAGCGAGTAAACGATGTATTCTTTTGCAAGCGAGTCGAGAAATATTTTGGCGCGACTTTCGAGTCTGTCACTTAGCATGATGGTGACAATACTTGAGTTATCTACGGTATTTATGTCTAATCCACCTTTGAACTTTTGAATTAGAAAATCAGGGTGATGAACTTGAAATTGATAGTTCTGATCTTGAATATCCCTCAAATTTAGTTCATCAACTTTTGATGTCAGATTAACTTGAATTGCGAAATATTCTGTTACGAAAGGCTGACCGAATTCGAACTCTTGCGAAACTTTTCTTGCATCTACCACATAACTTAAAGAGTATCTATTAAGATCAATCATCTTAAGGTTGAATGGCTTGTTGTATAATTTTTCATCAAGTCTTTTCCAATCACATTGAATGTCAAAAAACGCAAAGCGATCAACCTCTTCTGTTTTTACTCGGCCAACAAGATAATAACTTTGAGTAAAGTCCACTTTATTTAACACCTTTTCAATCAAATCATAGGATGCCATGATCCTTTTTTGATTGGTGATGTCCTGCATGATAGAATAATAACCCACTGCAGTATAAATCTGAGACTGATAATCGTATGTATCAGAAGATTTCAACAATATCTCAGTTTTAGCGGCGTAAATATTGGCAAGTCTATGAGTATAGAACAACGCAAGCAGGAAGCCAATTCCTGAAAATAGTATCATTAAATACCAGTTTTTACTAATAAATTTCAGAATGGGGCGTAAGTCGTCCGCATCCAGAAAGTTGGTCCTTTGTTCGGCCATAGCTCAATTTTGGAAGGAAAAAAACAGTGGGCAAATATAGTCTTAGAAGGGCTTTTCCGGAAAAATTGCATTCTACTGATTTTTTACATTCTAAAATTTGATTGGTGATACGGTTGAATACCATATATTTGCTACTCGTCACACTTACGTTAATACAAATCTTAATCATCTACAATGATGCGTTCGATAATCAAATCTCTGATAGTTGTTGCCCTGTTGGCTCCTATGGTAATGAGCGCTCAACCGGGTCCTCCCGGAGGTGGAGGTCCTCCATGCGGGCAGCCTTTCGGTCCAGCATGCCCTATTGATGGCGGCATAAGTTTGCTCATCGCAGCGGGTATAGCCCTTGGAGGCAAAAAAGCTTATGATTTAGGTCGTAGAAAAGCTTAATGACATTTTTATCCAATCCTTTCTTCAGATTTATTCTCATAAGCACAGGCATCTATCTGGGCTGGAATGTACTTTACGAGTTTTTCTTAAAGCCATCAACTCTTTTTGATGACAGAATAATACACAGCTTGGTTAAACTAGCAGAAGGTGGTCTTCAACTTTTGGGTTATGAAGTAACGCCCTATCAAGACTTTCCTTACCGCTCTCATATAGGAATACTCAACTCCAAAGGTGTAACCATAGGCCCTCCTTGCGATGGGGCAGTATTATTTGCTTTGTTCGCCGCTTTTGTAATAGCATTCTCCGGCAAAATCAAAAATAAATTATGGTTTGTCCCCGTTGGACTTTTAAGTATTCACCTAATCAACGCTTTGCGTGTTCTTGGTCTAGCGGTAATTGTGCATATTAACGAAGATTGGTTAGCTTTTAATCATGACTACACCTTTACCCTTTTTGTTTATGCGTGGGTTTTCTTTCTTTGGTGGATTTGGATTTCAAAATTCTCTCCTCTTGCCACAAAAGCTAAAAATGAGCTGGCAAAATGATAAAGAATTTTCTCATAATAATTGCCGTATTGATTGGTATATTTTTCGGATTTCTGCAAGAATTCGTCAAAGTCAACATCAACTATACATTAGAGGCAGGCGATAAAATTCTTGGTTTCTATGAGCAAAACGCTACAACCAAAAAAGCATGGATACAACAAACTGCCGTCGATGCTCCGTTTGATTACTATCACAATCACAAAAAAATAGACTCCCTTTTAAACCTTGATAAAAGTCAGCTTGATATTCTTAAGTGGGTAGTTACTTTGATATTTATTGCTGTTTTTCTAACAATAAACGTATTAATTCTAAAACTAATTACAAACGATCGCAAACTTATAATCTGGTTTATTAAGTTATATGGAGTGTTTTTTTTAATTGCTGCCATGTTATATGTTTTTGGAAAATTGACAAATACACTAACACAATCCTATGCCGTAAGTCGTGAAATCGCTGGTGGTTTGCAGTCTATGGTCCCGGTAATGCTTGCCTTACCGGCTTGGTGGCTATTGAAGAGAACCCAAATAAGTCACAAAAAATGAAATCATTTCAAAATTTACCTGATTCTTCAAGAATTTGGATTTACAATTCTTCTCGTCCGTTTACAGAAGATGAAATAATTATTATTCGCAATGATGGCGTTTTATTCATTAAGGATTGGACATCGCATGGAGCCCTAATGATGGCACAAATAGATGTACTATATGATCGTTTTATAGTTTTAGCATTGGATGAAAGTGCTGCAAATTCCAGTGGTTGCGGAATCGATAAATCAGTTCGTTTTATTAAAAACATTGGAGAGAAAATAAACACAGATCTTTTCCAACGAACAACAGTTTATTTCCGCTCATCGGAAAACCTTAAATCAGTACCCATTCATGAGTTTTGGGCAATGAAAAAGGCTGGAATAATTGAAGAGCAAACTATAATATTTGACAATACAATTCAAACTCTTGGGGCTCTTCGTAGCAAATGGGAGATTCCATTTTGTGAAAGTTGGCATCAAGAAATGTGGTCAAGATAAGCTTGGTTTATATGGACATCATCCAAATTGTAAGCTAGCTTAGTTTATAGATATTAGGGGTTATCAAACATAAAAAGGATATGCTTCCAATTCTGGGTGAAAAAAAAATCATTTTTTTTCATTTCACTTTAAAATGTCTTCTATCTTTCGCCAGCTTGTTTAACCGCAATTAACCTTAGAACTAATATATCTCACATAGGTCTCAACTACCTAACAATGTGTTGATTAAAAACCTCTTCGTTTGTTGCGAAAAACACACCAACAACTAGTTGGAAGGCGTTTCTGACCTGGAAAAGGTGCTTTTCTATTAAAGTACCGAACAGGTCATTACCAAAGGAAATAATAGTATGTGTAATTAACCAAAACCAATTCATTTGATGAAAAATTTTACTAAGATCAAGTTCGCTTTGATGTTAGCACTTGCGGTCTGCTTCAGTCGTATCAGTGCTCAAAACACATGCGCCACAGCCGTTCCAATCAATTGTGGAGATGCAACATTTGGCTCAACTTTGGGTGTTGCCAATGACAATGGCTCTTCGGGTGCTATAACATGTCTTACTACACTCGGAACCGGCGGCCAGCAGTGGTATTCTTTCACCGCCACCGACAATGGCACGGGTATTTTTTCAACAGTAAATGCCTCCACTGCTGCTTTCGATTCGAAAATTCACGTGTATTCTGGGGCGTGCGGGGGTTTAGGATGCGTTGCAGGTAACGATGACTTTGGAGGCACTCTTCAGTCACAAGTTACCTTCACATTTACCAACGGAACTACCTATTATATTAGAATCGGTGGATTTCTCGCTGCTGCAGGTAACTACCAACTTACTTTTGATTGTGATCTTGCATCCGATGGTTGCACGAATCCGATTGCATGCAATTTTGACCCTATAGCTACGAACGATGACGGCAGTTGTTGCGTTGGCAATTGTATTACTCTTGAGCTATTCGATCTATTTGGTGATAGTTGGGATGAAGATACTTATACATTGGCTACATCACCTGGAGGCAATGTTGTTTCAACAGGAACGCTTGCTGGTGCTACAAGTTCACAATTCCTTTGTCTTGCTGATGGTGAATATACCATGACAGTTACAGGAGACGGAGTTTTTTTTGGGGATATTGGTTGGGAGTTTTCCGCAACAAACGAGGAGGTTCTTAGTGGTCAGTTCTTAGGTGAAATAGGAAGTGGAACTGGAACTTTTTTGTTTGGTGTAAACGTTATTGTTAATCCAGGTTGCAATGATATCAATGCTACCAATTATGATCCAAGTGCTACTATAGATGATGGTAGTTGTGTATATTGTGATGCCGGAGAACAGATACTCGTATTTACTATGTTCGATGGATTTGGTGATGGTTGGAATGGTGCTCAATACATCGTTTTCAATTCCGTTACGAATAATGTTGTATTCCAAGGCACTCTTGCCGCGGGTGATGAAGGAACTTTTGTTGATTGTTTAGCTCCGGGTTGTTATTCAATTCAGGTAACTGGAGGAACTTTCCCTGGTGAAGTATCTTGGACCCTCGGTCCTTTAGATGGTGCCATATTATTCTCAGGTGGTGCGAACGAAACTTATGGTTTTACTTGGGCTGGTCAGACAGGTTGTGTAATAAATGGTTGTACTAATGCAAATTCAAACAACTACAATCCTTTTGCAACCAACGATGATGGTTCTTGTATACTTCCTCCAGTAAATGATGCTTGCGCGGCTGCTCAAGCAATTGGTTGTGGACAAACTATCACAGGTACAACCGTAAATGCCAATCCAGACCCTAACGCAGGAACCTGTTCAGGAATAGCCATAACTTCACCAGGTGTGTGGTATACCTTTATAGGTACCGGCCAACAAGCTACGGCCACTACTTGCGGCGGCACTGCGGGTGATTCGAAGATAAGTGTTTATACAGGTAACTGTACAACTCCGGTTTGTGTTGCAGCAAATGATGATGGTTGTCCAACAGGTTTCTTGTCTTCTGTCTCTTTCTCCACTGTAAATGGATTCGCTTACTATATTTTAGTTTCTGAATTCGGTCCGGGTGTCGGAATTCCTTTCACACTGTCACTTACTTGCACAGATTGTCCTCAAATTCCAATCAATGATGTTTGCACCAGTGCACTTCCTATTGTTCAAGGAGTTAACTTCCCTGGTAATCTTTGCTGCTCTAATCCGGATGCTGATATAGAACCATGGGATCCATTTGGAACACAATATGGTATTTGGTACACTATTAATACAGGTTCTGCTGAGGCCATTAGCATTGAATTTTGGAACGGTTCAGGACCGGGCAACGATGCTGGTGATGGCACAGATGTAGGTATTGGCGTATTCCAAGAAGGACCAAATGGTTGTACTAATCTTATTCCTCTTGTAGGTGGTGTTGGTTTTGATGGCTCTCCTACAGATGGATTTATCTTCAATTCTTACGAATTTGAGGGACAGGGTGTAATAATTCTTCCAAATACCGATTACTACTTCCTGCTTACTACATCTGACCCAATAAACTGCGGTGATTTTGTGCTTAATGTCACTTTGTCAAACGTTGGTTGCACAGATCCTCTTGCATGTAACTATGACGTTGTAAACGACATCGATAATGGAACGTGTGAATATATAACTTGCAGTGCGGTTCCTGTAAACAATTTGTGTGCAAATGCCGTGGCTTTAACGTGTAACTCCACCGTAAATTCAAGTACAGGTGGTAGCACAAATACTGGTGCCCCAACAGTTTGCCCGGTAGGAGCAAATGATGCAGGTGTATGGTTCACTTTCACTGGTGGCGGTCAGTTTGTTACCTTAAGCACTTGTGGATCACCTATTGATAGTAGGATTACAATCGTTAGCTCTGCAAATGGCTGTGCCGGTCCTTACACCTGTGTTGCTAGCGAAGACAACGATGCAACTGCAGATGGTTGTGGCACATTTAACGCTGATGATGCCTCTGTTTCATTCATTTCAGTAATTGGAACATTATATTATGTTTACATAACCGCTGGTGCCACAGATACAAATGGTGATTTTGCAAATGACTTGTTTGACGGTGCGTTTACTCTAGATTTCCAATGTGCTCCTGTAATTGAGGGATGTACAGACGCATGTGCTTGTAATTATAACGCAAATGCTAACGTGGAAGACGACAATTGTGATTATTTCTCTTGTGAAGGTTGCACCGCAGGCTCTCAAGCTGTTCGCTTAAACATGACTGATGATTTTGGTGATGGATGGAACGGTAGCACTTACGTTATAGAGGATCTTGCCGGCAATGAAGTTGCTACAGGCGATCTTGATGATGCAGAATGTGGTAATGGAACTGATGCTGGATTCGATGTTTTCTGTCTTGAAGATGGCTGTTATGTAATAACTGTTGGTGGCGGCTTCTTTTTAGGTGAAGTAGCTTGGACTCTTGAGTCTTCAACAGGTGCAGAAATTGCAACTGGTGGAGCGCTTGCTGCAGACAATACGGTTAGCTTCACCATTGGAGCAGGGCTTTGTGGTTGTACAGACAGCGGCGCTTGTAACTTCGACCCCGCTGCTACCGATGATGATGGGTCTTGCGAATCTGAGACATGCGCCGGTTGTACAGACAACACTGCTTGTAATTTTGATCCAACCGCTACCATTTCAGCACCAACCGACTGTTGCTTCGGCAACTGCGTTACTTTCCTAATGACAGATCTTTTTGGTGATGGCTGGAATGGCGCAAGTGCAAATATTACAAACTCATCTACTGGCCTTATCGTAGCAACAGCCGGTCTACCTACTGGTGGAAATGGCACTGCAACTTTCTGTTTACCTGATGGCTGTTACACTATTACTGTTGGTGGCGGCACATTCGATGGTGAAATCGGATGGACCCTGATCGGCGTTACGGGTGGAGCCCTGAGTGGGACTGCTGTTGAGGATCTCAGTTTCAGCACAGGTGGTATTAACTGCACACCGGGTTGTACTGAGCCTATCGCTTGTAACTACGATCCTGCAGCCACAGTAAGCGATTGTAATCTTTGCGAATATCTCTCTTGTCAGGGTTGTACTTATGCAAATGCAACTAACTACGATGCTGTTGCATTAATCGACGATGGATCATGTATTATTGAAGGTGGTTCTAACTCTTGTCCGGCAGATTTGGACGAGAATGGAATCGTAGGTGTTAGTGACCTTGTAATATTCCTAGGCGCTTATGGAAACGTTTGCCCTAACTAAATCATAGATCAAACTTCTAATATATTAAAAACGCCCCCACGATTGTGGGGGCGTTTTGCTTTATACCGATTCTACAAAAAAATTAGTCCTATTTGACTAGAATAATACTCAATAATCGTCCTTAACACCGTATAGACATTCAATATAGTTCAATACCTCATGGATTTATTATTAGTCTAATTCCGTTTCACTGCTTTATACAAACATCAGTCACAACGGCATTTACCAGTGTAACCTATAAAATGGGTTTTACCATTTTGTAAGTTAAATTGGTATTATATCGACTTTGCCTTATTGAGCTATTTGAATGTAGATAAGGTATAACCAAAGTAATTTGTTAATTAGTATGGCCGATTAGGCAAAGAGGAATTTCACCCCCAAACCTCTCACAGAACCGTACGTGAATTTCTCCATTCATACGACTCGTGCTGTTTGATAAGATTTGGGACCATAAAGCGAGTCCCAATTAGCAAACAAAAAGGGTTGTTTAATCCTGATACTTTTCAATTTCGTAAGGTCTACATCTTTCTTTATTTTAGCTGTATCTTGCCTTTCTAATGTTGGACTGTTAAAATTTCTGCAAACAGCCAGTGCTATTCGCTCTCTTTATCCATTACAAATGCATAACTAATGCGGCACTGTCCGACTTCTGTTCTTCTGTAGTTGGCTGCAGTCCTTTCAGAACTGAGATCCCACGTTTTATGATCTCGCCATTTGGAGTTCATGCCGCCAATATGCCGGAGAGCAAGTAGTCAGTAATCAGGTAACTTCCAATCTAATCAGGACGTTGTCCAAAAAACACCTCTTTTCTACACATCTCAAAATTTCGACACTTCATCAGCAGTTCATTTGCCTTTATCTATTCCAAGAATACTTGGCTCTTTAATCAGCCTTTTCCTAAACCGTTCAGCACCATCACGGCAGTTGCGATGTAAAGTGGTTTATTATCTCCACCTGAATGGATGCACCGCTGCGTCATACAAGTAGTAATCTTGTATTGCATCAAGATCACAACATACTATTTTCACCTTATGGCGAAATGTGCTTCGTGGCACAATGGGATCAATTAATAAATGCTTTTGGTATTATTTGTAATTGGTATAACAGATCAATCTTCGTTTCTCTCCATTGTGATGAACACTTCCATTCTTCAGCATTATGCCAACGTAATCAACCTTGTTTTTGACCTAAAGTATATTTCATTTTCGCTTCACCCCTACTCGATGAAAAATTCCAATCAACCAGAGGCTCTCGTAATAAACTTGGCCTCAGTCAAACCACCTATCATGCCTTTGCTAATTTCTTACAATAAGTCTATAATTGCGTCCGCCGACATATTCAATTACAACCACATAGGTGCCTGCAGCCAAATGGCTGATGTCGATGTTGCCACCTGATGCAAGACTGTCCTGATGTACTATCCGACCCGTAAAATCAGTGAGTTGTATATTTATCCATCCCATAACCTGTGCAACTTCAAGAGTGAATAAATCCCGTGTTGGATTTGGATAAATTCGAATTGCAGATGCTCCTATTTCTTCTACCGATATAATACAATCTACCGACAGCGTAACAGGTGCCCCAACGCATCCCTGAGCTCCTGTTTCGACTACGCTCACCACACCAAAATTGCCCGAAAAATTGACGGAAATGGTGGTGGTGCCTTGTCCATTCGTGATTTGTGCGCCAGAAGGAACGGTCCATTGGTAGCTAGATCCTGGTGTGTTGTCCACTGAGTAGATGGCGTTGCTCGTATCGCACAGCAGCAGAACGTCGCCAGTGATAGGGGAGGTGTTTACGCCATCGCCCACTGTGATATAATTCACCTTCACCTCGGATGCGAATGAATTGCCAAATTGATCTACGTAATTCAAGGAAACTGTTTTCAGTCCGAGGGAACTGTAGGTCACCGTCACAGGTCCATTTCCCGAAAAAGTGAGCGGCGAGGCCCCTGCCCCAAAATTCCATTGGGGAGTGAGACCGGTGAATATGCCTTGATCGGAGTAATTGGTAAAAATGACTTGACTTCCCGCGCACACCGCGGTGGTGTTGGCCGCAAACAAGACCTCTTCTGCGCAGTCGAAACCACTTAATAGGGTCACAGAGCTAGTGGATTGTGGGCCAGTGCCGCAGCTATTCTGCGGCACTACACTCAGGACATAATTTTGGTTGGTGCTGTTTACCGTGACGGATGTGGTGCCTTGTCCATTTCCTATGGAAGCTGCGCCTGCTGGCGAAATACTCCAGAGATAGGACGTTGCATTGGCGACGGGATTAATAGTGAACACACCCAATTGGCCGGCACACAATCCATTGTTTGCTCCCCCAATAGTGCCTGCAGAACTTGGAGCTTGACCGGCCACAATTGAAATAGAATTTGAAGCAGCGGTGCACGCCGTGGTGACGATCACACTGTAGGTTCCCAGATCGGAAGTGGCGAACGTTTGTTCGGTTTCATCCTCAAGTTCTATGCCATCAAGGAGCCATTGGTAGTCGGCATTCGCCACCGCATTGGCGGTAAGCGTGGCTAGTTGTCCGGGACAAATAGCGACCACGTTGGCAGCTATGACCGCATTGGGCAATGGAATGACCACAACCTGAACCGAAGAAGTAGCGCTGCATCCTCCGGTGATCGAACCTGTAACAGTGAAGGTAGTCGTTTGGGTTATTGCAATTGCTTGTCCGTCTACCACACCATTACTCCAGAAGAAAGTATCTGCTCCACCGCCGCTGAGCACTACACTGTCGCCTGCGCACACTTGTGATTCGCTGGCGCTGGCCGAAACTTGCGGCGCAGGAAGGAGGGATACGGAAAGGGTATTGGAAACAACACTGCATGCTCCGTTGAAGGCAGTGGCGAAATAATTACCGGCTAAGCTCACAGTCAAGGTGCTTCCTAAAGCGCCAGTATTCCATTGGAACGAAGAGCCACCTTCGGCAGTGAGGGTAACCGATTGACCAGGGCAAATGATCGTGGAAGCGTTCGCAGAAATAAGTGGTTGTGGAATCTCGCTGAGGGTCACTGCAACAGACTGCGACAGCGCGCTGCATCCATTGGCATTGGTGATGCTCACGCTGAAATTTCCAGACTGCGACACGGTGATGCTTTGTGCGATTTCTCCCGTGCTCCAGAGGTATTGTGCTGCATTGCTTGCGGTGAGCGTCACGCTTTCTCCGGTGCACAGGCTGAGCGGACCATCCGCCGCAATGGCAACCACGGGGGAGGATTGAATTTCAACGAGGGCAGAGTTCGTTAGGTTCAATGAACCACATCCAGGTTGGGTGGCAGCAATAGTGAGGGTGTTATTGCCCGCATTCAGCGCATCGGTGTCGATGGTGAGCACTAGATCACCTCCACCAGTGGCCGACGAGCTCACGGCCGTAGCACCCAAAAAGGCCTGATACATCACATTGTTTTCGGAATTTAAAATGGTGACTTGTGCAGAAGAAGCATCCGAACATACCGCGCTACCATTCACTGTCAAATTGGTTTGGAGGACGTTAAAATACAAAGCTGCCACTGATGAGCGCAAACCTTCGCAGCCATTTACCACCAATGACACCCAACGCAATGTGGTTTGAGTCACGTTTGTTAGAAGTAGCGTCGCACCCGTTTGTCCGCCAATAGAGGAACCTCCAACTTCCTGAGTGTACCACAAGTAGGAGCCGCCGATAGGAGCACCGGAAGCTGTCAGGGTAGCATTGCCGCTTCCGCACACGGAGGCATCTGTGGTGACAGGTGCAGCAGGGAAATCATAGATCACTGCATTCACCAGTTGGGTGGGTGAAGTGCACCCATCTACCGTAACTTGAAGGGTATATTCTCCAGCGTGAAGTTCACTGTTGGCATTGGGGATGATTGGAGGATTTTGATCTTGGGAAACGAAGCCATTTGGCCCCGTCCAATTGTAAGTGGCATTGGGAAATAAAAATGTAGTCAACGCCAAATTTCCTTGCTCATCGCAGAAGGGGGTATTGGCAAATGCCACACTTTCGGTGTTGAAGAGCGTTTGAATTTCTTCGATGTTCAATGACCTATTGTACATCTTCACTTCATCCCAATCGCCTCGATAGGTAATTCCACCGGGAGGAATACCATTGGCTTGTCGCCCAAGAAATAAATTCGCGCTTGTGTTGCCAATGCTTCCCGTATGATTGAGTGTACCTGTGAGGACACCATTTTGGTAAATGCGCAACTGCGATCCATTGTAGGTGCACACTACATGGTGCCAAATGCCTATGGGCACATTGGTGTTACTTTCCAAAAAGGTGGTTCCATTTACCCGCCAGCGGATGCGGTTGGTCATGTTGTTTGGATTGATCATGCGCAAGGCCATAAACATTCCTGTGTTCCCATCCCATTTGTTGATGAGCGGCATTTGCCCGTCAAATCCATCCGATCCAAACCATGTTTGCGTTTGTCTGATCCACGCGGATACCGTCACTTGATTTGTCAGTTGTTGCACGGCTGCTGGATTGCCAGAAGAAATCCAATTGTTACCTGGAGTGTTGGAAGCAATTGTATAGATGGCTGAAGAAGCGTTGCCATTGCGATCATTCACATAGGTGTTTGTTCCCGATGCGGTGCCGTTGTAATTGTTGCCGCTCGAATCATTGAGGGTAGCATCAAACGTATAATGGAGAATTAAACCCGATTGAATATCGACCGGTGGGCTAAGTGGGTTGATCACGGTAGCGGTTACCGGCACGCGCGCACTTTCGCACCCATTTCCATAGAGAATGGACACGTAATACGACGTAGTGAAGGAGATGAATCCGGTGGATAGAATATTGCCCTCTTGGTTAGCCAACGGACTGCCACCGATGGGGGCGGTGTACCATTGGTAAATGGCCTCTCCACTTGCTCCGCTTGCTGACAGATCCACTTCGCCTTCGAGGCAGAGCGTTGCGCCGGTAGTGGATGGAGCTGGGGGCTCGGAGCCTACAAACACTTCAATGGATGGCATCACCAGTTGGCAGGGGGCGAACGTGCTTGAGGCCACCAATTCAAATGAAGTGGGGAGTGTAAGAATTCCTGTGGAAAAAGTCAAGGTTCCACCAGATCCCACTTGTGCGCTTCCCACTAAGGTCAGGGTGGTGGCATTGCGCAACTGGTAGCTTACACCGATCTGACTATTCACAAGTACAATGGTGGCAGCGGTGGATAAGCATGCCACGGCAGGGTTGGCAAAGGCATTGAGCACCAAAGGCTGTTCGAGCACCATAGCTTGAATCTCTATGGCAGAAAGTTCGCGGGTGTATAGTCTAAAATCATCCAGACGTGCATTCGCGTAGGCATCGGAGGCCCAATTGCTGCGACCGATATAATTTATAGTGCGCATGATATTCACAGGGGCATTCTGATTTCCCGAGGCCACCTGCACTCCGTTTATCCATACTCGTCCTACGCCATTGGACCATGAATAAGTGAAGTGAAACCACAGATTGAGCGATTGAGCTGATGGGGTCGATGTGATGGCTTGAGCCGCAGCGCCGGTATAGTTTTGGGCGCCCGCTCTCCCATTGGTACCATTGGTGAGAATGGCGAGGATATTATTACTTTGTTGCCCATTGCCGAAGTCGAATAACCGACTGAAGTTGGCATTTGTTTGCTTGTTAAACCAGCAACTCACCGTGAATGGGCCTCCGTTAAAATAGACACCATCGGGAACATCGATATATCCGTTGGTGCCATTTAATTGAATTGCACCGGTAGCATTTCCAAATCGGTCGGCCACAGCGGAAGTTCCTCCCATAAGTGTGCCATTGACATTGTTGCCTGATGCATCGGTTGCATTTCCGTTGAGGGGATAGTACAGAATCAGTCCAGCCGTTAAAGAAGTAGGAAGAGAGGCCGACTGTCCGAGCTGGGCAGGAGCATTGTTTACCATCACCTGCACACTCGCCGAACCTGCGCAGCCATTGCGTGTGTAGGTCACGGTATAGGTGCCGCTATTCAAGACTGTAGCATTCGAAAGGGATGGATTTTGAAGCGCTGATGCAAAGCCGTTGGGGCCCGTCCAGGCGTATGAAGCACCCGTTAATAAAGCAGCGGTAAGTTGGATGGTTTCTCCATTGCAGACCGCTTGATTGAGTCCCGCAGGCGCGAGTTGGAAGAAGTAGGGAAGAACGAAAGTATTGGTCGCATCATTCCACG
>Ga0105048_10007416_pt1 | contig 17621 bp, 6 predicted proteins | sample MAT05_FD_78382 | JGI IMG/M metagenome (GOLD analysis project Ga0105048, IMG submission 78382) | Freshwater microbial communities from Lake Fryxell liftoff mats and glacier meltwater in Antarctica - MAT-05 | ecosystem: Environmental > Aquatic > Freshwater > Ice > Liftoff microbial mat | place...
CGAACTTTTCGCGTTGGTAGCTGACAGATGCTGCCCCGCCGGTTGAAAACCGACGGAAGCAAACTACTGTAGTACACCAAAACGCATCCTTCGTGGGCAAGTCCCGAACGGATGGGCTAGCGATATTGAGGGTGCCTCTGGGCGTTCTTGAGCGTCGGAAAATTCATGTTCGGCAAACACGGAAAACATGAGAAAGCCAATCCATAAGCACAACCAACCACGAACGGAACGCATCACGAAACGACTCGAAGCTTTCAAACGACAGGGCAAACATCAGAAATTGGGCGAAAAAGGGCCTTGACGGCCGATTTTTGAGGTTGATTTTCAGTCGGTTGTTTTCGGACCGCGGCCTCTATGTTACCATTTGGCACCGGGCGTTTTGGTCAGAACTTCTGTAAAAAACGCACTCATTTGATTGGACCACCGAGAAATTCACAACAGACGCAATGACACTTCCCCTTCGATTGATTCTGATCGATGGATAGTCGATTTCGAGTTCCACCAGGATTCCTCGACCAACTTTACTGATTACGGCAATGATTTTACTGTTACTCATACTCCCAATTGCAGTCGCTCTGTTTGCTTGGATCGTATGGCGGCCAATCTGCGACCCTTTGAACGCAGGTATAGCCACCGTTGGCCTTCCAATCCAGGAACGCACGCTTGCGACAAGAACCTCGTCAAAGAATGTTGGCGAGGCGTCTCTAGCCTCAACATGGCTGGAGCGCCAAACGACAAGGAAGGGCTCGATTGGAATACAGACGCGTCCCAACATTGCGACTCGCCGTGCGTGGCCTGTTCGGAATGGGGCATTTTTTTGGAGTGTTAACAGTAAGCTCGTCGAAGTATATGGATTGTTGATCGAGCCAAGTTCTCCTTAGGGCACACTCGCTTTCGAACATATTGCTGTCTGTTGATCAATTGATTAACAGAAAGAAATGCCGTGTTTACCTCTTCCAGCCTCTTGTCGGCGACTCCGCCGTTCATCCTTTTCGCCGAAACCGTTGCTGCAAATCCCATCGCAACTTGGATCATTCCGGCAGTCGGGGTCGCGATCGGCGCAGCCATCATGTACGGCCTCAATCGATTGCAGGGACGCGATGCCAAAACGCAAGCCAAGCGTTTGCTCGACCAAACCAAGCTCGATTGTGAGAACCAGACCAAGGCCGCTGAGTTAGAAAAGAAAGAAAAACTTCTTCAGCAGCAATCTAGATTCGATAGCGAAAACCAGAAAGTCAAAGATGAACTTCGAAAACGAGAATCGACTCTCGAACGCAAGGAAGAGCTACTCAAGCAGTCTTCCGACGATGCTCGCAAGCAAGAAAAGTTTGTCGAAAACACTCAGCGCAAGCTGACCGAACGCATGGAGGACGTCACTCGAAAGGGTGATCTTTACACCAAGCTCATTCAGCAGCAACAAACGGACCTAACGCGTGTCACGGGTATGTCGATCGAAGAAGCGAAAAAGCAATTGATGTCGATTCTTGAAAAGGAGCTACAAGGCGAGTTGGGGTCCGTGATCCTGAAACACGAAAAGAAAGTGGCTGAAATTACTCAGCAAAAGACTCAAGACATTCTGTTGGTCGCCATGCAACGTTACGCTTCCGCACAAACATCCGAAAGCAGCACGAGCACGGTCGATATCCCAAGCGACGACATGAAGGGACGCATTATTGGTCGAGAAGGACGAAATATTCGCTCGTTCGAAAAAGTCTCGGGATGCGATCTGATTATCGACGACACGCCCGGCGTCGTGATTGTAAGTGGCTTTGACCCGGTCCGCCGTGAAATCGCTAGGCAGTCACTCGAAAAGCTCGTGATCGACGGACGTATTCACCCGACTCGCATCGAAGAAATCGTCGCTGCCACCGAAAAGCAAATCGAAGCCTTTATTCGACGTAAAGGTGAGGAAGCGGCCCAGGAAGTCAATATCCAGGGACTTCATGAACGAACGATCGATATGTTAGGGCGATTGCATTTCCGAACAAGTTACTCGCAAAATGTTCTGCGACATAGCGTCGAAGTAGCATTCCTATCTGGCATGATGGCCGAAATGATTGGGCTCAACCCTCAACTCGCACGTCGCTGTGGCCTATTGCACGATATCGGCAAGGCAGCGGACCATGAACTGGAAGGTGGCCACCCGAAAATCGGAGCGGACCTGCTCAAACGCAATGGTGAGAACGAACAAGTCGTGCATGCTGCTCTTGGCCACCACGACCAACTGACGACTGAGTTCCCATATACGCTCCTTGTTGCTACCGCCGATGCGTGCAGCGCCTCACGACCAGGGGCGAGACGTGAATCGCTTGAACGCTACATCAAACGGATGGAAGAGCTAGAAGCCATTGCAAAGGGATTCAACGGTGTTGAGCAAGCGTTTGCGATTCAGGCCGGTCGCGAATTGCGTGTTATCGTTAGCTCTAAGAACACCGACGATGCCGTTGCCGCCAAAATCTGCCGGGACATCGCTAAGTCGTTCGAAGAGCAACTAACTTATCCAGGGGAAATCAAAGTGACCGTGGTCCGCGAATCCCGCTTCGTCGAAGTCGCCAGGTAACGAGCCAATAGCTGTCCGCCGCCACGATCAGCCCAAGGGACCCAAAAACCAGGGCTGGTAAAAGCGAGCCGGAAACCAGCCAGGCAAATAATCCCAAAGCCATCAGACACCACCATGGTCGTTCCATTAGGGCTGTCCCGAGCGATGATGGAAACCAAGTTAAACTCGCCAAAATGAGCAAGCAACCTACAAGCGAATACCACTGATTCGCTCTTGCGGGATGGGATCCCGACTCGGTTGCATCTGGTTCGACGAAGGCATTCAGACTGTTTCCCAACAGTTGTAGACGGCTATTACGTTGAACGACCGATTCTTCCATCCGCGGTGATCGAAAAAACCTTTGCATAGAATGCCACTGCTTAACAGCCAGTCCGAATGCTTCTTGCTCCTCGGTTTCAACGCTATTGGACCATTGGTCCAAGTAGCGATAGGCTTTTTGATTCCAGTACCCTTTCCACTGATCGAAGTCCGAACCTTGCTCGAACCTCGCCGCATTGGGCCAGCGTTCTTCCGCTTCCTCGAGAATTCTTAAACAGGATTTTGCAATAGCTCCAATAGCGATCGAAGGTTCCGTTGCCGCAATCGACCTGCCATCCAGCATCACTTCCATTCGATCGCTAACAATCAAAACAGGTTCTACGATTTCGGTGTGCCCCATCAATTTGGGAGCATCGATCTTCATCTTGTCCTTTGTCCAAATGTCGGCTCTGTGATTTGAAAAGACCTTCACGTCGGAGCAAAGCCCGGCTAGATTTAAGGAACAATGAATGCGTTGGCCTTCTTGTTTGAAATCAACTGGCTGGCCGTTAACATCGATCGACAAAACCTCAACATCATCCCCAAGTTGCCACTCCAATGCCCCGTTTGCGGACGTGCTTGCCGTTGCTTCGATCCAATATTGTGATTCCAACAAGGCGAATCGGCTGGTTGGAGTTACCAAAAAAGCTTCATCGCGAACACGCAAAATGCATTTAGCGACAGTGAGCTGTAGGGTTGTTTTATCGAATGGAGTGGCATTCGATTGCGTTCCCATGGCCTTTTCGGATTTGACTTCTGTCAACGCATCCACTCTTTGGGTCGTTATCCGTTCGCTGTCGAGCGCGCGAATTTGGGTCGTCAGTTCCGAATTGCGGGCAGGCTCATCGATTCGCGGAACGAATCGGACCAAGGTGGAGACCTGCGTTTTTGCCTCAAGCCCCGACGGCTCCGGTAAAGAGACTTGAAGCCACGCCTTGCTGGAGTCAGGGCAAGGGATCAAATTAATCCTAGCTTCGCTTTGCCATCTGTCCTTGAGCGATGCAGGCACCTCAAGGATAAAGAAGGGTCTCGATGACACGGAATTCGTCAACTGCGCAACTGCGTCGATTTCTCTAGTACTTGCACTCGGATTTTGTGTTACTGTTAAACTCCCAACGAGCGGCTCTTTGCGATGAATCATCTGGTAACGGGACGCAGCCAACGTCACCGAATGGATATCGGAATATGATTTAGCCAAATGAAGAGCGGGGGCGTTCAGCCCCTCCCCAAAGATCACGGTTGACTCGGACTCCAAGCGAAATGCGATGCTCTGCGAAGCTACGATTTCCATCGTTTGATCTGAATTCACCGTGCTGGGCAGGGCTATCCATGGCAGTTCCAACCACTCCTCATTCGCAATGAGTCCAGATGGATTCGACACCAGCCGCTTGGCTTGAATCCATAGGTCGCTAACTTCAAGCGATTTGCGATCGGCCAACACTTGCAGATGAAGCTTGCCGTTGGACTTGCTTTGCAAATACCGAATCGGTCCGCTACGGTTGTAAAAATCCGTGACCACAAAATCATCTGGTACGTCAACGACAAGCAGTTCGGCGGTCGAACTACCACCGAGCAATTCGATGCGAGACGTTAAGCTCTGGCGATGATGATCGATAATCCACTTGGTCGTCACCCGCGCTTGTTGCTGCTTATCCGTTGGCGACTTGGGTTTCAATACGCCGAATCCACCCGTCGATGGAATTCGCAGGGCTGTGGCTAGAGGCTTGGTTTTTAATTCTGGCCATTCCAGTCGCTCGGTCGAACCGATAGCTAAACTCCAAGTGCTGATGCCTTCAATGCTCCAACTAGCCCCTGGCGCCCTTGAGTACCGAAGCGTGCCGCGCCGCGTTCGCGGATCACGGCATTCTGCGAATAAGACATTGAGGCTTTGGTTTGCAGACTGCGGAACCCAAACCACGGAAATCTGCCGATCGCGAGGAGATAGCGAACTTGGATTCGCATTGCCCGGCGGTTTCCATTCCAGAACGTAACGTCGCCTAGACAAGGTAGTGCCTGACCGCGACTCCACCCATTCCGCATCCCCCCACTGCGTCCCGATAGGCAACCACTGTTGGTCGGCTTCGATCTCAATCTCACGGCCAACAGGTACCCCTTTTGGGAAATCAAGAATTGTCTTGGCTTGCAATATATCGTTCTGAAGAAACAACTCCGTGTGCATTACGGGCACGTCGCCACTCTCCAATACGCTGGTCGACGGATTGCTGAGTGGACTGCCCGACTTGGGTAGCGGAATCGTTAAGGTGCATTGCAAACGATCTATGGCTCCTAGCATCGCGACGAAACGACCACCCGCTGGGTCTGTAACTTGTCCACGCGAAACGATTTCAAAGCTGTTCTTTGGATCCGTTTCGATTTCCATCGTCGCATTTCCGACCGGCAGGACCGCAATATCCAGAGACTGAGAAGGTGACTCTCGGTTGCGATCCGGTTCGTTGAATTTCAACAAAGGCTGAGCAATAATTTGAACCGATCGTTTCCCCGGCTTGTCAGGCGTCCAGATCCACTCAAATCCGGTGCTGCGCAGTTTGTTGCCGAGATTGAGCTCATTCCCATCCACACTAAATCGAGCGAGTTGCAACTGCGTCGCATTGATGGGGAAACGCACCGGAGCTAAATCGTCGCCGACCAGGAAGTCGTAGACCATGGTAATCTGATCTGCCGAATTAATACGTCCCTTTACTCCTATGCGCAAACCATACTTCGCGGAGATCGGGTGCGTACCACGCTCGCTCTGCCCGCTTCGTTCCGACTTACCCGTTAAAACATCCAACATCTCGACTGGGACATAGGCAGTCGTTCCCGACATGTTCCCTTCCTCGTCCATGGGGATAACGATCTGATATGCATTTCCTCCCGCATCGCTCTTGTCTTGGCCATATGCCACCATTGCAAACGGTGAATACTCGCTGGAAACAGTCCAACCCATCGCCAAACACAGACCAAGCGATCCCATATTGACCGCAGAAGTCCGCGGTGTACTAATCGGCTTTCCATGCGAGTGATTGGATTCTGATTCATTGTCACCCACGCGATCATTCCATGGCAACCATTTCGCTGAGTGCCGCTGAGACAGACTTTTGTCGCCGTTGACAGGATTCGAAAGCAACCTATAGATCATGAAGACCACGAAACTTGCACTCATACCAATCAGGCCAGTATAGGCGAATCGAGCAGCAACCAACGGTGCCGCATGCGCACACACGATTAGGAAAGCAGCAGCCAAAGCCGCGACATGATATCGAAACAGGATTAATCGTGGCGTGAGCAAGGCTACCACCGCAAATAGCAACACCAAATACGAGCGGTCGATATCCTTGCGATGAATGCGGAAAGCGCCGCGATCGCTTTTTGCTCCATCGAAAGTTCTCGTCTCCAGAGTCGGCGAATTCATCCTCGTGATTCGCCAACCCTTTGCAGCCCACTGGGGAACAAGACCGCTTGAAGGGCGTACTTCATTAGCAGAAATCATTGAATTAGCAGATATCACTGGGTCTTGAGAGAAAGAGTATCCGAACAACAACGCAATAACGTCCCGACTCCAATTCCACATGGGCCATTCCCCCTGTCCTGGAACTCCTGTTTTGTTCTCCAATTCAGCTGGCTGCATCTCAACTGGCAACCATAGAAAGCGTTGCTGACTAACACAGGTTGCATCCATTGCCAATTCTGGCCATCGGAACGGGAAGTACTCTCCCATCGCTTTGATACTAGACTTTTTCGACAGTCGAGGACCTGTCAAGTCAATATGCAACTCCACCTCACCATCAAGATCGCGCAGCTCGGGAGTGATGACCAATCGGCGACCGTCGATACGAAACGGAATCGGCTGGACGACGGAGGAACGACGTATACCTACCGACAAAGGCTCCCAATCATTGTCCAATTCCATCACAAAGGGGGACTGATTCGTTGCATTCGAACGAAAATAAAGTGACGCCTTTTGTGCACCAAACGTATCGACAGCCACATGGTATTCGCTGGCAATCACAAACCATTTTCTTAAAGGAGATGGGGTCGAAACCTTGGCAGTCAGAACGATATTCGAGTCGCCATTCGCGTCGCTGAATTTTAGAAACTTGTAACCTTCTTCGTCAATGCTCCACGTGGAATGGACGGTACGAGACTCAATAGATACATCGGTTGCTAAGCTTCTGGCTTCCTGCTCCAGCATGTCTGCGCTGAGCAACCTTGGAATCGGAAAACGCACTTCACCATCGTTTTGGAGCTCCGAGTGGACGACAGCCAACAGGGTGCACTCCGGTGCCTTTTGACCTAAGTCAAAATGCCACAAACCGGATCCGAGATTGTTTAGCTCGGGACTGACCTCTAGTGGACTCAGCGGAATCCACTTGCTCCCTTCTTTCAATCTCCAAATCACATTGTCGGATGGAAGGTCAATCGAAACGCTCTCGCTTCGATTGGAGCTCAGACTCAACTGGATCTCATGCCTTGCTTGGAGAGCCGTACTTGAAATACGATCAACCTCCGTCTTGGTACTCGCTTGGCGGCGATAAGGCTTCGTATCCCAGACGAAATCTGGAGGCAACGTGCCTGAATTACGTTCTTGAGTTGTTTTCGGTTTTTTGTTGTTGGATGGATTGGGTGCCTGCGAGTCAAAGCGAAAGGCATAGTATTTACCATTTTTCGGCAACAGTGATTTCTGCCAGTCAGGAATCGATTCGTCCGTCACCAAATCGTCCAGTAACGCATCACAAAGTTTTAGCTCAAACTGTCCACTGTCTTCCAATACAAATGTGTCGTTTTGTTTCCAATCTACCAATTGGACAATTTTTGCATTCCTAATGCGTCTCTGTTGGCCCGAGGATTCCGCGAAATTACGAACCAGTCGAATCTCAAGTTCGGCTACACGGCTTTTTTGAACGCGATCCCAGCTTAGTCGCAGCTCACTGGCTGTTGCGATGGTTTCGACATCATACTGAGTCGTGACGGAATCACTTGGGTCGACGGAATGGATGGATCGAACACTCCAGCCCGGTGCGATCGCAAGTTTCGTCTGATTCGAATCCTGTTCTCCGAAAAAGAGTTTCGCTCGAATCACTGCTAGGGTGCCTTGTTCTTCGTTCGTCAAACGAGTCAACACCTCACAACGTCTAGCTTGAGTACTCCGTTCAAGCCCAATAGAAAGGCTCGGTGGTTTTGCATACCAAGCGTATTCAAGACGATTTACTCCGGCGGTCTTGGAATCTCCAGTGGGCTCAGCGATACGACTCGATTCGCATTCTACATAGGTCAGACGCCATGGAAATTGACTGTGGACTACCGTGGTGCCCGACATGACGTACCCATGGTCGAACGATACTCTGGGAGTCTCCGTTTCCCCCAGTTTCTCGAAGGATAATGATAATGGTGAAATGAATTCGGCGATCACGCTGACGGACGCAGAAGTGGATGTCCCTTTGATAGCCGGTCCTACGCTCCATTGAATCCATCCGTCATCCAATTTCCAATCAACTTCTTGCTGATTCACGGTCAGGCGCCGCAGTCTTGAGCCCGGTTCTAAACTCATTCGCAACCAGGGTTGTTCGGGTGATACAAAAACTTCCGCCTCGCATGTCGTACGAATCTCTTGCCCGTCAACAAAGTGTTCCAGGTTCTGAACTCGAATCAGTTGCCTATACCGATGGGCATCCAACCCATTGGCATCATCCTGCGGTCGATTTCCAACACCAAGAGCGATCGAAAAGGAGACGCTTTGACTGCCTCCCAGTTCAATCAACCAAAGAGACTCTGGGCTGCGAGACGGGCTCCGTTCTCGCAAATACTCCTTATCCAAATCGCTCCAGCCCTTTAACCGATGCTCCACTTCCCCCCATCCATCCAATCTTCGGGCCACCGTCAAAGAGTCTTGCACAATCGCCTGGGGCGGCAATGCAAGCACGAGGCAGCTATTAGCGCACTTTGGGATTTCGAAGATGAACTTCAGATTGTTCGGTGTGCTGGCTGAGTCCGCTCTGGCGGACCAACCAAACGGATAAGAATACTTACCCTGATAGAACTCTCCTTCGCTTTTAACTTGTTCACTGGGCATCGTTGCAATGCGAGGTGCTCCCTGTTCATCGAAAATCCAATTCCCTTGGGTGGTTGGTATTGAAACCGCTAGCGACCAAGGTCTCAGTGAGACTCGCTCACCGGGACGAGGTGACCCAACCAACGTTAATTGAGATCGTTCGGAAAACAGATCTGGGCCAACTAGTTTCGCTACATAGAACGTGGATTGCAACTGGAGTTTGCCATTCGTATCGGACGTTATTTCGTTCGTGGGCTGGCGGAATGTAGAATGTCGCTGAATGAATTCTTCCAGTTGTTTCACATCGATCGGACTGAAGTCGTCGAGCCCTATGTGAACGAGATCTTTACTTGGAACAAATACTCTTCGATAGGGGATCCCATTCGATGGAAGATCTTTTTGCTGCCCCTCACATTGGGAAACGTTTGCAAAAAGGGCACAAACCGCCCCAAAGCATAAAAGCAAAATGTGAATGCGAATACGAATACGAACCATCGCCATCATTTGCCACCATCTGCGTCTATGCTGGTCGTCGTCGAGGCGGTCATTTCGGGTGACATTCCGGGGGATGCTGCGATTGCGGTCACCGGCTTCAAAACTACAGCCGAGGCGGATAACGAAGCAACTCGCACCAACGAAGGAACCATGGGAGATGACGGACGCAATGCAAACACGCTTCTTCGCCGTGCCCTTCGATCAACTACCCATTTCAGGGTTGAGTACATGACGGCAATTCCGATGGCGGCGACTAAGCACTGAACGAGCGCAATGGAAAAATCCCATGCCCATTGTGAAAACGTCAAGCTGGATAGTAACAAAAATATGCTGATCCATGGCCTTCTTATCCACCGAAACTCCATTACAAAGAAGGATGCAATCAGTACAAAGAACGCAACCGGTGCCCACAAAAGGTATCGAGGTGCCAACCAGACTCGCATGGGTACGGTGTGGTCTTGAGAAAAGAATACATATTGATTGGTCTGTTGACTGACAAAAGGTTGTGACGTAGCACCCATTTGGCTCCCAATCGTATCTTGAGTCCAGTCGTTTTTTCTTTCAAACCAAAGGTCTTGCCATTTCCAGCGGTAGCCGTGCGACAAGGTCGATGTGTTACCAATCAAATGAACCGTTGTCGGCACGACAATTTGCCAAACCAGTGGCGCGCGCGACTTGCAATTGCTGATCGATGGCGACTCCACTTGAAGCGTTTTGAGCCATTGAGAATTGTTCGATGACCAGAGGAACACCTCCAACACATACGCGTCGTCGGACTTCGCAATTGAATTCTGTGCTGCATGGTCCAATAAAATATCGACACGTTGGACGTCGCTAGGACTGCGAATGGCAACCGCCTTTCGACCGTTGACGACAAACTCCCCATTTGCGATGAGCATCGCTGGCAATCGCAACGACACGAAATTTGCCCGCGTCTTGAGTCGGACAACAAACCGATCTCGTTGCTCGACCGCATTGACGATTGTTTGAAGCCAAGCCGACTCAACGTCGACGGCCGTTTCGTTGTCAATCGCTTGCAAACTCAGTTTGCCTGTCAATCTAGGTTCTAATTGGGTGCGATCAAAAGGCATTACCGTCGAGCCACTTTCCGATCCGGCTAAGGTTTCGTATCGCCCGCCAAGCGGCGATTGCACAACACAACGAATTCCCTCAGGATGTGTGATGTCTCCAATGTACGTGCCCACGGAAACAATGTCGTCAGACTTGTCAGCCGCAATCCATGGCAGGAGCAAATCGAACGAGGTTGGAGTGCTTGACAACTTGTCGCGGTGACTCAGGCGTTTCCGAATCGTCAACTTGCGTTCATTGGCTGATCGAGCAACACCTTCGGCGTTCGGCAAAATAAGCTGCAACCAAATATAGTGCCGTTCGAACGCAGGAGTCATGAATGTAAAACGGGGGCCGCCGAGCCCGTCTTGCAAAGCCCTAGCCTCAACGTGGACATTGTCGATGGTCAACTGCAAATCGTTTACTTGAGCTTCGGTACCAAGCCAGCCTTCGCCATCCTCCAACCAGTCTTTGGGTATCGCTAATCTAAGCGTTTTTGCAATTCCACCTGCATAAACTAGGCTCCAAGTTTGCGATAGGTCGAACCCCTCCTCCGTTACGGCAATCCTTGTTTGCGAACTCCCTTGGATGACCGTCCCGTTGGCCACGGCAATCCCTTTCCAGTTGGACCAAGTTTTCGACTTAGCAACTCGATACTTCAAGATGGAAGGGCTGCCTCGCGATGGACTGGAACTCAGCGTGAACGACTCACCTTGTTTCCAGCGTATCGCATCCATCCGTTTAATCGAATGCGACGTCCCGTCTCCTTCTTCCAGCTTCGCAACCGCCGATTGAATCGTCAGCTCTCCACCCACGCAAAGTGACAGTCTCTGTTGTGCAGGATCCAGCCACGAAAGCATTGGTAGTGAGAAACCAAGTTCGCGTTTTGAATCGTAAGCGTTCTCTGTCGGTCCACTCGGTCTGGATAACACAAACGAAATACTCCGCGTTGGCTGACGGATACTGTCGTCTCGTGCTGTCAACAATGGAAGGGAATCGATTGAATCCGTTGGCGTCGGTAACGCTTCGGCCGGTGATCGGTTTCCGCCAGTGCTTCCACTCTTTGGCTGCAAAGCATCCAAAAGCTCGCCGAGACTCAAGGGAATTGAGGTTGTACCATCTGAGTCCTGGGTGGAACGACTCCGAATTGCTACGAGGTCTAAGTCGCGGCCAGAGGGCTGCAACTGAACCCGATCGACTACCCAGCCCTGAACATCTAGCTGCAGAAAAGGGAGTTGACGCACATCCCCCAAAATATCAATTGTGCCGTTCAGATGCAGACCTCCAGAATCGTAGGCTACATCGTATACCGCCATGAGGTCCGACGCTCGATCTCCTACGTTCCAGTGTACTTTCAAAGGCTCGTTCTGCTGATTGAATCGAAAGCTATAGGTCAACGTGTCATTACCGTCGCTCGCTTGCGACTGCCGAATGAACTGAATGCCCGCTTGTGGCTCCCATTGAAAGGAGACATTTCGCGGTACCCCAACATCGATACTTCCAACGTGCCTCTGAATGCCTTCGACACGAGGCATGGAAAACGAAATCGGATCCGAATCCAACGCGTTTGATGTTTGCCATTCAATGGGTAATTCGATCTCCGTACGAGAGAATGCCTCTTCGAATTCCAATAGAAGCACCGTGTTCGCCTCGGTTGCCGTTTCTTCGGATTTCCCAAATCGATAGCCCGGAAACGAACTCGGTGACGACATCGGCTCCCGCCACTTGCTCCGATCCGGAAGTGTGATTAGAAATCGTCTCTCTCCCAACGTTTTAGGTCCGCGTATCGCCAAGTTGGAAACAGCGCGGAATTCACCAGCTTCCATCAACGGCATATATTTTGTCTGGCTCTCGACCTCGATCGCTTGGATTTGATCCGCAACCGACTTCTTGGCCCAATGGAAGGTGACCGTACCGCCTGATGTTCGGGCAATTGCAACCGAGCTAGGTCCGATCTCTTGAAACGGCTCGACAACTTCATCGCCACTACCGACAAGATTCAGTTCCCATTGTCCCATCGGTAACTCGAAACGAACGATGGTTGGAACCAATGGCAGATCCAATCGAAGGGATTGGCCCTGAGGTGAAGTCCGAACGTTACTCAGAGCTTCAAAGTGTAAGTTTCGCTGCCCCTGAGACCCTGGCGAAACTCGCCACACATAACCTTGACTGTCATTCGAAATACGAATCGACGGGAACTCTGGGACATTTTCACTCGAACGCTGCGAAGGTATCGCCTGTACGGCTCCCAGAGCAATCGGAATGCTGAGCCAGCGACTATTCGCTTCGATTAAGTTAGCCTGGGCTTCGACGTTGAGTTGAGCGATCGCCTGCACAACCTTAACTGAAATATCCATCCGTTCGAGTGCGTTCATCGTGACGACCGACGGTTGATCATTCTCGGCACTGAGATATCTTTCGAATTCCTCATACCTCAACTTTGGAACGAAAACACTTTCCCCCATACCATTCCGCATGATTATTGCATCGGGACGAATGCCGGGAGCTAGCACATCAGGTGTCTTGTCAGGAATCGACAACCGCGGCATTCCGACTGGCTCTTGCGCGTGACCAACCAAATGTTGGCCCCAGCACATCATCCAAAAGCCCACGCACAACCGCGCGACGACGTACCCGACAAATCCTTCGCGAGCCATTCGATGAAATGCTGTTAAGTGAAACAAGCGAAAAACCAAGCCAAGCTGGGGTAACGGGACAGCGGAGTGATTGGACAACCAAACGATTGTCCAAGCTGTCTATTTTACGCAATCCTCACAGCCTTTGGTATCGAATTCGACCCAGCTTACTATAACCAAGGTCGGTTTGGTGAACTTGGATGGCCTTAAAGCCGTCATCCCCACCACTATCGTTATAAGGCGAGTGGCCGACCGTAACCAACCTAAGTTGGATTCGTGCGAATTCATTGCGATTCTGAATTCTCACGAATCCGTTACGACGGTTGGGCAAGAAATGTTCTTCCGTCGAATTAACGCAGTTATTAATGAGGTTTACTTCGTCGGCTGGTCTTGGATTGACATCATGCCACCACGACCCATTCCGCCCATTCCGCCGCCCATACCTCCCATGCCACCACCCATACCACCCATGCCACCGCCCATACCACCCATCATTCCACCACCCATTCCGCCACCCATTCCGCCACCCATACCGCCACCCATACCGCCACCCATACCGCCACCTTGCATGATGGGTACGACCAAGTCACCGACTGGATAAACTCGTACGACATTGGCGGATGTCTTCTTGCTGGTGATGCGCATGACTTCGTCTTCGATGACGTACGTCAGTTGCAACGGCTCCAAGATCAATTTGAGGGCCGATCGAAAGGAAATGGCTGGAAGCTCCATCGTGATTGGCTCATCCGGCGTAATGTTCTCGTCTTCGAGCGCCTTGTCGTCCAGAACGATCGGAATGCCATAGGATTCTCTAAAAAACTTCATGACTTGGGTTAATGGTGTTCCATTGAAATTGATTTCGCCACGCTCATTGAGCGCTCGGTAGATCTTTCGCTCGGACTCTTTTCCGCCTGACAAATCGATCGATCCATAACGTTCCAGTCGACGTGCGCTCAAAGCTTGCCAAACGTCCGCTGGCGGATATAGGATGGGTGGATCATCCACAAAGGGAACAAGCAACTGCTCGTTCAAGTAGAGCGAATCCACAAAGGCTCGGCTCCTCTTTCGCACCGCATCGCGTATCAATTGCTCATTGGATGCCATGTTGGACTCGATATTGGTCACAATATCGATCGTTGAACTCCGATCGATGGCGGTCACCTGAGGAGCGATTTCATTGTTTGCCGAGGCAAACAACTGCTGAGCCATCAGTGAGTTGTACCTTTCCACCAATTGCTGAACCGTCGAATTCCGACGTTCCGTCTCGGCTATCAATCGCTTCGAAGCCGATTGGCTTGATTGAACAGCCTCTGTTCTGGAAAGTTGCTCCTTCAAATTGACTTCGGATCGGGCGGCAGATTGAATGGCCGAGGCAACTTGGGACTCAAGACGGTTTCTACCCGATGCATCCAATTCTGTCGCGCGTCGAATCTGGTCCTGCAACGCTTTGAGAGACAGCTTACTGGCCGATGGATCTCGGCTCTTGCTCGCATACGTCAATTCGCTCTTGACCTGCGCCTCCAACTGCTGAGCTGCCACACGCCGCAAACCTTCGTCCTCTAAAAGCAAATCACCTGCATTTGACAATTCGCTGAAGCCGCTTCCGCTGGAAGCCTGCGATGGCGGGCTGTCCGCAAATGGATCATTCGTCGGAGACTGAGCCGAATGACTAACAGAAATTAGAAGTCCGAATCCCAAAACAAAGGAAATCGGCTTCGAAAGCCTCCATCCCGGAGAGGCCACAAAGCAACGGGTCATCATGATCTATCGGTCCTAATCGGCTCGATTCGAGTACAAGGACCAGAGACGCAGCACAATCGGCTACGAATTTCGAGAGTGACAATTCACTTTGCGATGTCCTACGGACGAGCTGCATCTAAGGATAGCTCGTCTCGCGTGATTCCTAGCAAAATTAAACCGTTACAAAGATGTAATGGAACGTACAGGCCAATTCTTCAAGGGACGGTCCATGATTGACATCATGCCACCCATTCCACCACCTCCCATGCCGCCCATGTTGGCGTACTGCATGATCTAACCGATAAGCGGAGTTGCGATTCCATGGCTATCTATCTGCCAAGGAACCCAAACCAATGCAAGCAGTTTTGATTTCGTATCCGCCTTGCGAATCGGAATATCAATTGCCTCCAAGGCCAAGTTCTCGGTTGAGAACTGACTCGTAACCGTTTCGATGTCCACTTGGCATTGCCGTTCCAGTTCATCCTTGGCGGTCATCAATTCTTCGAACGTTTCTTGTGCTCGCATCACGGCCCCCTGCTGAGCCGTGACTTTCCCCAAGCCTTTGACGGCGCTAGCAGCCTTAGAAACGTTGGTCCGACTCGCAATCTTGTTCCCAAGCAGCGCACCCAAAATCGTCGTTCCAATGTTGAAAATGCCCTCGTATTGCTTGGCTTTGGCCTGCTGTTTTTCCTTCTCCAGTCGTTGTTGTGCCGCCAATATGCGTGTCTGAAAGGAACGCGTCTTTTCGCCGTACTTGGCTTTTAACTTCTCGACCGCTTCGTCGCGAGCTTCTTTGGCTGCGTGCGAGAGTTCGATTCGGGCATCCGTCTCACTCATCCCCGGGGAAGTTGTTTGTTTAAGGGCTTTGCACGTGTAAACCGTGCACTGCACATGCCTAAAGAAGTAGTCTTTGATGGACTTTCCCCACAACGCATAATTCTTGGCCGAGGACATTTCCGCTGGCAATTCTGCGAACAAAAATCCATCTTCCGGTTGATTGCTAAGTTGCAAAACATCCGGCTCGATCTTGTTCGCTTTGTCCCATAGCGGATCGGGTACTTCGTCCTGAATGTCAACCATGTACTGGACGTCTTCCCAATAGTCGACCCCGGCCGTGGACTTAACGAAGTGAATGGACGACTGACTGAGAATAGCCGGACGATAGACGGTTTTGTTCTTAACGCCAACAATCTTGGTTGGGACCAAAAACCTTTCCGTGACATCCGATGGAAGGATCGGTCGAGCGCCTGAGGCTTGGGCCGTTCCACTGGCACTCCCAATCGACCGCAGTGGACCTCTTTGCTTAGCCGATGTCTTTTTTTCCGACATGAGTTTGGAGATCTGATCTCGCGACAACGGCCCTCTCAAGAACGACAAAGCCCATCGCGATTGAAATATAGTAGGACCATCGTCATGAACGTTGTTCATCAAGAAGACTCGATTGCCTAGGGCCGAGAGCGATCGTTCCATGGCTGGTCTATCGAATGCGCTCCCTTGTTGCATGGAAGCTCCCTCAAGACCATCCAGCACTCGATCCTTGTCTCGCTGCGTTTGCAATCGTCCCAGGAACCATGTCCCCATGTTCGAAAGCCCTTTGTAGTCCAAGTCAACCGGATTTTGGGTCGCAAGAACGATTCCAAGTCCAAACGCTCGAGCTTGCTTGAGGAGCGTAAGCATGGGTGGTTTGGAGGGGGGCTTGGCCGACGGCGGAAAGTACCCATAAACTTCATCCATATAGAAGAGTGCCCGCAGCGAACCTGTACCTGGCTGGGCTCGCATCCACGCCAACAGTTCGCCAAGAAAGATTGTCACAAAGAACATGCGTTCTGAATCGTTCAAATGCGCGATGGAAATGATGGAAAGTCGCGGCTTGCCCTCGGGGGTATAAAGCAACCCCTTGATATCCAACGGTTGACCTTCCAACCAGCCAGCAAACGAAGGGGACGCGAGCAAGTTGTTGAGACTCATTGACAACTTGGCGCGATCCGCCGGCGAATAAAACGAATCCAAATCCATAACACCAATCTTCTTGATCGGTGGCGATTGAATTTGTCGAATCAAATCCTCAAGGCTAAGGTTGTTGCCGTTCCTCCAGGCCTGATCGAAGATGTTCGAGAGCAGAATGTGCTCGCGACTGGTCAACGGATCCGCATCGATACCAAGCAAGGTCAACAATCCGGACGAGGCCGAAGCGACTTTTTCTCGCATGGTCTCCGCATCTTCTCGCACCGCCGGCGATGGCGCGTCGAAGCTCCTTAGCACCGTCATCGGAACTCCAATATTGCTACCCGGAGTATAGATAGTACTGTCGACGGAGTCGCGGTACCGTTGGATTCGGTCTGCGTCCTGGTGCCAATCGCTAAGCCCCTTTCGCCATCGATTGGCGGTCTCGGTGGCAAGCTCTTCCAACGGTTTGCCTTGACGCGCAGCCTCGGCGGGCTCGATCCACTCCTGAAAGTCAGACGAAGCCAAATTGGGAAACGCCAGTAACAGATTCCCTAAGTCCCCTTTCGGATCGATGCAGATCGCAGGTACACCATCGATCGCCGCCTCTTCCAATAAACTCAGGCACAAACCGGTTTTCCCACTCCCCGTCATGCCCACGCAAAGCGCATGGGTCACCAAATCTTTCGAATCGTAATTGACCAACTCATCCAGAATCTTCCGGCCACCAAGGTCATACTTCTTGCCCAAATAGAAACTACCGAGCTTCTCATAATCTTGAACCGTAATCATGGATTCGTCTTTGGTAAGGCTTAAGAAGTTGGCAGTTGGC
>Ga0105048_10007417_pt1 | contig 17620 bp, 13 predicted proteins | sample MAT05_FD_78382 | JGI IMG/M metagenome (GOLD analysis project Ga0105048, IMG submission 78382) | Freshwater microbial communities from Lake Fryxell liftoff mats and glacier meltwater in Antarctica - MAT-05 | ecosystem: Environmental > Aquatic > Freshwater > Ice > Liftoff microbial mat | place...
AAGCTCTCGCTGCCAGCGTGAACCGCAAGATCAGCGTCATCGACATTTGAGCACACGACAGATGGGGCACCCGTTGTCAGATTGCGACGACACGCACGCGAGCGTGGAGGACCTTGATCAGGTGCTTGAGGTCGTCGGGGTCCGAGGTGACGATCGCGGCGTCACCGTGTCGTGATCGGGCGCCACCGACCACAGCTATGGACGCGTCGACGATGTCGGCGGTCGACGCCGCTCCACGAAGAACGCCGGACGATCGAGCGAGTGGGCCATGGAGCGAGACCTCGTCGCAGTGCTTCAGGGCGCGGGCGAGGAGTGACTGGCGCGTCTCGTCGCGCCAGGCCTGCGCGATCGCAGCTGCTGGCACGGATACCGCTGAGTCGTCGTCGGCGGCATTGCGCAGCATTGCCCAGACTGAGCGGTCGTTGCGGTCGAGAGCGATGAGGGCCCCGGTGTCGAGAATGAGCGCAGTCATCCGGCGATGAGTCGCTTTGCGGCAGCGAGCTCGTCTTCGCTGAACGCTCCGCGGGTCGTTTCCCACTCGGGATGTGGTGCTGGTGCTCGGTCCACTGTGGTGCGTACGCTCGTGTCATGCGGCTGGCGTGGTTCCGAGTTCTCGTGCGGTCGCTGGTGTTTCTCGTCGTGCCGCTGGCCGTTCTGAGTGCTGGAGAGTCGGGTGACGCGCAGGGAGGCGTTGATGACGGTCCGGTGTACGTGATGCGGATCACGGGCACGATCGATCTCGGGCTGGCGCCATACGTTGATCGGGTGGTGAAGGCCGCCGAGGACGACGGGGCGGCAGCGATCATCGTCGAGATCGACACACCTGGTGGCCGCCTCGATGCGGTGCTCCAGATGCGCGACACCATCCTCGATGCCGAGGTGCGCACAATCGCGCTGGTGGATGCCTCCGCATTTTCGGCTGGGGCGTTGGTGGCGATCGCTGCGGATGAGATCTACATGACCCCGGGGGCGGTGCTCGGCGCGGCGACGCCGGTGCTGGGCGGGTCGGGCGAGACTGCCGACGAAAAGACGATCTCGGCGGTGCGCGCTGCCTTCGAGTCGACCGCTGAGGCGAACGGCCGCGACCCTCGGGTGGCGGGGGCGATGGTCGACAGCCGTGTTGAGATCGCCGGGCTCGTGACCGGCGAAGAGCTGCTCACGCTCACCGTCTCCGAGGCGATCGAGTTCGGCTACGCCGAGGGCACCGTCGCTGACCGCGACGCCATGCTCGCCGGGCTTGGCCTCGCCGACAACGAACTGGTGGTCATGAACGTCGGGTTCGCCGAGCAGCTCGTCCGCTTCCTGACCGACCCACTGATTGCGGGACTCCTGCTGCTCGGCGGGTTCCTTCTGATCATCGGCGACTTCTTCAGCGGTGGTGTCGGCATCGCGGCGGTCGGTGGTCTCGCATTGTTGGCGATCTTCTTCTGGGGGCACACGCTGGCTGGTCTCGCGGGCTGGGAGGACATCGTGTTGCTCCTGGTCGGGATCGCACTGCTCGCAGTCGAAGTGTTCGTGTTGCCCGGGTTCGGCGTGGCGGGGATTCTTGGGCTGATCGCACTCGGTGGTGGCGCGTTCATGGCGATGATCTACCGCGATTTCGACTTCGTCACCAACGACGATCTCTGGCGCGCCGGGCTCACGGTGGGGATCACCCTGATCGCGGCGGTGATGGGGATCGTGGTGCTGATCATGTTGGTGTCGCGGCGCGTCGCGCCTGGTGGGCTCGTGCTGTCCACTCGGCTCGGCAGCGGCCAGACGCTCACACAGCGGACGGCGAGCGGGTGGCTCCGGTGGTTCGACGGCAACGATCGGCTCGAACCCGATCGCATCGAACGGCCCGAAGACTCCGACGCGAACGCCGAGCGGTCGCTCGTGGGATCGACCGGCACGGCGGTGAGTGACCTGCGACCCGGAGGCATCGCCGACATCGACGGCCAACGCATCGATGTCGTCACCTCGGGGGAGTTCCTCCCCGCCGGTGAGGCCCTCGATGTCATCCGCGACGACCGCTACCGGCGGGTCGTGCGCAAACGCCGCTGATCCGGCCCGCACCCGGTGAGCGGGCCTCCTGGGAGTGGGTTACGATCGTCCATGGACTCCGGCACCACAGCCCTCATCATCCTCGGCGCAGCCGTGCTGCTCGTGTTGATCCTGTTCTTCTACTTCGTCCCGATCGGACTGTGGATCACCGCGATCTTCTCCGGCGTGAGAGTGCGGATCGGCACCCTCATCGGCATGCGACTGCGCAAGGTGCCGCCCGCCTCGATCGTTCGACCGCTGATCAGCGCGACCAAGGCTGAGATCGAACTCGACATCGGCCAGATGGAGGCGCATTACCTCGCCGGCGGCAACGTGGATCGGGTGGTGAAGGCCCTCATCTCTGCCGACCGCGCCAACATCGAGCTGCCCTGGAAGCGGGCCGCTGCCATTGATCTCGCCGGTCGCAATGTGTTGGAGGCCGTGCAGATGAGCGTCAACCCGAAGGTGATCGACACTCCCAGGGTGGCAGCTGTCGCGAAGGACGGGATCCAGATGGTGGCGGTTGCGCGAGTCACCGTTCGGGCCAACCTCGACCGCCTCGTCGGCGGTGCTGGCGAGGAGACGATCATCGCCCGTGTCGGGGAGGGCACGGTGTCGAGCATCGGTTCCGCCGAGTCGCACAAGTGGGTGCTCGAAAATCCCGACGCGATCTCCACACGTGTGCTCGAACGCGGTCTTGACGCCGGCACTGCGTTCGAGATCCTGTCGATCGACATCGCCGATGTCGACATCGGCCGGAACGTCGGCGCCGAACTGCAGACCGCGCAGGCCGAGGCCGACAAGAACATTGCGCAAGCCAGAGCCGAAGAGCGCCGTGCAATGGCCGTGGCGGAGGAGCAAGAGATGCGCGCCAAGGTCGTTTCGGCCGAGGCCGAGGTGCCTCTCGCGATCGCCGAGGCCTTCCGCATCGGCAACATCGGCATCATGGACCTCTACCGCATGCAGAACGTCCAGGCCGACACCCAGATGCGCTCGGCCATCGCCGACGACCGCGACGCGTGAACACGAGCAGCGACCGAGGCAGCGACCGAGGCAGCCAGCGAGGCAGCCAGCGAGGCAGCCAGCGAGGCAGCCAGCGAGGCAGCCAGCAAGGCATCCAGCAGGGCATCCGCCCGCAACGCAGACCGCCAAGCATCTCGGATCGCCAGGCGGGGACCTTCCCCGAAGTCCGGCTGCCCCGGCCACCACGCGACCGCCTGCCCGCACAGCCCCTGGTCAGGCCCCTCGCTCCGGAGGGCGTCCCGATGGAGGTGCCGCCCAAGGGGCGCACACCTCTGGCGCCAGACCGCACGGCACGCCGTTCCCAGCCTTTGGCCCGCTCCGCTCAAAACGGTCCCAGTAGTCGTCAGCTGCTTCGCCAGGCGTTGTCGTCGCCGAGTGCAGTGCGCCAAGCGTTCCTGCTACGTGAAGTCCTCGGCCCACCCGTGGCACTACGCACAATCACCCGCGACCGCCCCAGCTGACGCGGGCGTGAGACATCAGTCACGTGTCATCCATCAGGGTCCGGTGAACCGTACTTACCGTGCCTTGTGAGAGATCGCGAGGCACCGTGAACACACCCAAAGGGAGCCCCCCATGTTGAAGCATACGATGATGGCCGCTGGCCTCGTCTCCGTCCTGTTCCTCGCCGCCTGTGGCAGCGACTCCGACGACGCCACCACGACTGCAGCGACCGAAACCACCGCAGCGGTGACCGACTCGACCGACCCCATGGCGGCCGGCGACATCGTCGCCGTGGCGAGCGGCGATCCGCAGTTCTCCACCCTCGTGGCGGCCGTTGCCGCGGCGGGCCTTGTCGAGACCCTCCAGGGACCAGGCCCGTTCACCGTCTTCGCGCCGACCAACGACGCGTTCGCCGCACTGCCCGCCGGTCTGGTCGACAAGCTCCTCCTGCCCGAGAACAAGGAAACCCTCGCCAAGATCCTCACCTACCACGTGGTGGGGGCGAAGGTGATGGCTGCCGATGTCACCGCTGGTGACGTGGCGACAGTCGAAGGCTCGACCATTGCGATCACCACAGAAGGTGGCGTGAAGGTGAACGACGCGACGGTGATCGCCACCGACGTCGCAGCCTCGAACGGCGTCATCCACGCGATCGATGCCGTTCTCCTCCCGCCCGGTGTGGACGTCAGCGCGCTCTGATCGAACCGATGACATGAGATCCGGGCAAGCCCGGTGACCGGTGAACGAGGGCCCCGTCGGGGCCCTCGTTTCGCGCGACAGGTCCAACCCCTCCCAGGCCAGGTCTCTTGGCCGATCGAGCTACGGTTCGACCATGGCCACCTGGGCAGGGGTTTCGAGCATCGACATCACACCGTCATGGCCTGTACTGCAGGGCGGCTTCGGTCAGCGCATGGTCGCCAGCGTCGGCGTGCTCGATCCGGTGATGGCGAAGGCGCTGTGCGTGCGCAACGGGCGCGATGCCGTGCTGTTGATCACGGCCGACCTGATCGCGATCCCGCAGCAGATCGCCGAACCGGTGGTGGCAGCTCTCAGCGCGGCGGTAGGCCTCGAGGAACGACAGATCTGCATCTGCGCATCACACACCCATTCCGGCCCGCTTCCGTTCGGGCCTGCAAACGCTCCAGGTGTGGCGGCCTACTCCGCACTGCTCATCGACGCGCTCGTTCGTGTCGGATGCCAAGCAGCGGAGCAGCTCGTCGAGTGTGCGATCGGATCCGGCGTCGGCACGGTCGATGTGTTCTTCAACCGGCGGACGCGAGGGAATCCCAACGTGGTCGACTCCCGTGTGGGTGTCGTCGTCGTGACGCCGGTCGGTGATCCGGATCCGTTGGCGGTGCTGTTCGGTGTCGGCTGCCACCCGGTCACACTGGGTTGGGACAACCTGTCGATCAGCGGTGACTTCCCCGGTGTCGCTCAACGGGCGGTCGAAGCCGAGCTCGCGGGGACGACGGCGCTGTTCTTCAACTCGACCGAGGCCGACGTGATCCCGATCACGAGTCCCGATCGCGACGCGCTCGACCCGCGCGGCTACTGCGGCGGCGACGTGCGTGACGCCATGACGATCGGTCAGGCGATCGCCGACGAGGTCTGCCGCGTCGCCGCAACCGTGGAGACACATCCCGACGTCGACGTCGGCGCCGGCCGCCGCGACGTCACCGTGCAGGCGAACAATGCGGCTTTCGATCTCGCCACCGCACAGCGTCGCCTCGATGCGGCGCAGTCGGTGCTCGCGTCGGATCTGGGCGATGATTTCGCCGACCGCGCCGGCGGGTACCTGTGGGCGTTCGCGTCGAAGTACGTGGTCGAGACCGATTGCTCCGAAGCAGACATGCGGCGGATCATGATCGCCTGTTGTGAGTACCTCGGTCTGTCCGCGCGAGTTGCACGTGGTTCCGCGCTCGATCCCGTGACCGTGCCGATCCAGGTGTTGCGAATCGCCGATGTGGAGCTGCTCGCGTTGCCGGGCGAACCGCTGGTCGAGGTCGGTCAGGAGTGGACGGATCGCACCGGGTCCGACCGGGCGTTCGTCGTCGGATTGGCGAACGCACACCATCGCTATCTCCCGTTGCTCCGCCACTTCGAGATGTCAGACGCGTCGGTGCAGTACGACACCGTGACAGCCGGTCTGGAACCAACGGCGGTCGATCGGCTGCTCGACGAGGCGGCATCGATGCTGCAGCTCGTGCGAGCGAACTGACGTAGGGAATCACTCGGGTAGGAAGAGCAGGGCGGGCATCTCGAGCAGGCTTTTGATGCGCTGGACGAAGGTCGCCGCGTCCCAGCCGTCGACCATGCGGTGGTCGAAGCTCGACGAGAGGTTCATCATCTGTCGCGGCTCGAAGGTTCCGTTGCGCCATACCGACCGGATCTCGAGCTTGTTGACGCCGATGATCGCGACCTCGGGCTGGTTGATGATCGGGGTCGTCACCAGACCGCCGAGCGCGCCGAGGGAAGTGATCGTGATCGTCGAGCCACTCAGCTCCTGCCGGGTTGCCCGACCGTTGCGCGCAGCACCGGCGACGCGAACGATCTCGGTTGCCAGGTCCCACAGCCCGCGAGCCTCTGCGTGGCGCACCACGGGCACCATCAACCCGTCGTCGGTCTGGGTGGCGACACCGAGGTGCACCGCGTCGAACACCGACAACGTCTGCGCGGCGCTGTCGTAGGTGGCGTTGAGGTGCGGCTGTTCGCCACAGGCGATCACGATCGCCCGAGCGAGGAAGGCGAGGAGCGTCAGGCGAGCCACATCGTCGGGTGCCCGGTCCGAGCGCCGGTTCAGCTCGCCGCGCAGCGCTTCGAGGTCGCTGAGGTCGACTGCATCGACGTAGGTGATGTGCGGAATCTCGCGCCACGACGACGTGAGCCGTTCGGCGATTCTGCGGCGCAGGCCACGAACCGGCACGATCCTCGGCTCGTCACCGGCGGTATCGCCTGGCGGAGCACCCGCACGGGTGCGTGAGCCGCCCGCGAGCAACTCGCGGTCGAGGTCGGCGTGCACCACTCGCCCGTCGGGTCCGGTGCCGGTGAGGGTCGACAGGTCGACACCGAGCGCTGCGGCGCGAGCGCGCACCGCTGGTGCAGCGAGGGCTCGTCCAGCAGTACGGGGGTCGGAGGGCTCCGGCGGTCCGGGGGAGGCGCATGGCGCTCGTTCATCGGCGACTGCGAACACCTCCGCGGGTTGTTCTGCGGCGGTGGAGGCTGGGGCAGGCCCCGGTGCGGCTCCGTCGAGGTCGATCGCCACCAGCTCACTGCCGACGGCCAGTACGTCGCCAGGCTGGCCGCGCAGCGCGACGACGACGCCGTTCACCGGCGAGGCGACCTCGACGGTGGCCTTGTCGGTCATCACCTCGGCGAGCACCGACTCTGTCGTCACCCTGTCGCCCACGGCCACGCACCACGAGATCAGCTCGGCTTCCGCCACGCCCTCGCCCACATCGGGCAGCTTCACACCGTAGATGCTCATGCCATCATCACCTCGCGCATCGCCCGGCCGACGCGGTCGGGACCCGGGAAGTACGACCATTCGTGGGCGTGCGGATAGGGAGTGTCCCAGCCGCACACCCGGGTGACGGGCGCTTCGAGGTGGTGGAAGGCCCGCTCCTGCACGGTGGCGCTCAGCTCGGCGCCATAGCCCGAGGTGAGCGTGGCCTCGTGCACGACGAGGCACCGGCCTGTCTTGCGAACCGAGGAAACGATGGCGTCGACATCGAGCGGGACGAGGGTGCGCAGGTCGATGATCTCCGCGTCGATGCCGGTCTCGTCCGCGGCCGCCTGGGCGACGTGCACCAGCGTGCCGTACGCGAGCACCGTGAGGTCGTCTCCGCTGCGGTGCACGCGAGCGGTTCCGAGCGGGATGGTGTAGTGCCCGTCGGGCACCTCCCCGAGCGGGTGCTGTGACCATGGCACGATCGGTCGGTCGTGATGTCCATCGAACGGACCGTTGTAGACACGCTTGGGTTCGAGGAAGATCACCGGGTCGTCACTCTCGATCGCAGCGAGCAGCAGCCCCTTGGCGTCGTACGGGTTCGACACCACCACCGTGATCAGCCCGGCCACGTGGGTGAACAGCGCCTCGGGGCTCTGCGAGTGCGTCTGCCCGCCATAGATGCCGCCGCCCGTGGGCATCCGGATCGTGAGCGGCGCCGTGAAGTCGCCAGCCGACCGGTGCCGCAGGCGGGCAGCCTCGCTGACGATCTGGTCGTAGGCCGGGTACACGTAGTCCGCGAACTGGATCTCGACGCACGGTCGCAGGCCGAACGCCGCCATGCCCACCGCCACTCCCACGATGCCGGCCTCGCTGATCGGCGTGTCGAAGCAACGATGCGATCCGAAGCGCTGCTGCAGCCCCTGGGTGCAGCGGAACACGCCACCGAAGTAGCCGACGTCCTCGCCGAACACCACGACCTGTTCGTCGCGTTCCATGGCGATCGCGTGGGCGTCACGGATGGCCTCGATCATCGTCATCGAGGGCATGTCAGGCCTCCAGCCGGTCGCGCTGTTCGAGCAGGTGGCGGGGGAGTGTTGCGTACACGTCGTCGAACATCGTGCGTGGATCGGAGGTGTGACCGCTCTTCACCGAGCCGTGCAAGTCTGCTTCGGCGAAGGCGTCGGCGATCTCACGATCGACCTCCTCCTGCAGCGCCGCCTGGCGTTCGTCGTCCCAGGCGCCGATCGTCTTCAGGTGCTGACACAGGCGTTCGACCGGGTCGCCCAACGGGAACCTGGCTGACTCGTCGTCGGGTCGGTACACCGACGGGTCGTCGGATGTGGAGTGCGCACCCACCCGTAGCGTCACCCATTCGATGAGGGTCGGACCGAGGTTCGCCCGTGCTCGTTGCGCGGCCCACTGCGATGCCGCATACACGGCGAGGTAGTCGTTGCCGTCGACACGCAGTGCAGGAATGCTGAACCCGAAGCCGCGATCGGCGAAGGTGGCCGACGCTCCCCGGGCGAAGTCCTCGGGCGTGGAGATCGCCCACTGGTTGTTCACGATGTTGAGGATCACCGGGGCCTGATAGGTGGACGCGAACACCAGCGCAGCGTGGAAGTCCGATTCGGCCGAGGCGCCCTCGCCGATCCATGCCGAGGCGATCGCCGTGCCGCCCTGCAGCGCCGAGGCCATCGCCCAGCCCACTGCCTGGACGAACTGGGTGGCGAGGTTGCCCGAGATCGAGAAGAACCCGTGCGCCTTCGACGAGTACATCACCGGGAGCTGACGGCCGCGCAGCGGATCGTGCTCGTTGGAGAGCACCTGGTTGATCATGTCGACGATCGGGTAGCCGCTGGCGATCAGCAAACCCTGCTGTCGATAGGTGGGGAAGTGCATGTCTTCCGGCCGGAGCGCACGCTGCTGGGCACACGCGATCGCCTCCTCACCCACGCACTGCATGTAGAACGAGATCTTGCCCTGGCGATGGGCTCGTAACAGCCGCGCATCGAAGCTGCGCACGGTCATCATGTCGCGCAAACCCCGACACAACTGTTCGATGCCGAGGTCGGGCACCCACGGCCCGACTGCGTTGCCGGCGTCGTCGAGCACGCGCAGCAACTGCTTGCGCATCAAGGCGATCCGCTCGACCTTCTCGTCGAGGTCGGGCTTGCGCATCTCACCAGCGGCGCTGATGAACGGCACCGGATCGGCCGGACGGTGCCCGCGAGCGGGCTCGGGGATCCGCAACTGCAGCGCGGGTGCGGAAGGGATCTCCATCCCCGAATCTGACCACGAATGCGGGGGATGTCAAACAGCCCCGTACGCACGAACACCCGTGACCGCACCGCACCCCCTGCACGAGGGGTCGCACGGCGCACGCGCGGTCCGGATTTCGGTCGGTCCGGAACAAGACGACGTCAAGAACCCGTCAAATCGTCAGCGCAGCGCGTTGGTCAAGGATTCTTGACTTCGGTTTCTCTCCGTGGCGGGTTACAACGAGCGCCAAGCAGCGAGGGCCGAGGCGGATCAGGGCCAACACCTGCGGATTCTCAAGTTCGTCAAGGAACCTTCCGATGATCCTGCCGGTGACCACACGACGACCACCACCACGACGACCCCACGACGGACACGACGGACACGACGGAGCGACATGAGGCGACACCGACACGAGCACGAACGAGGAGCAGCGCACGGCAGCGACGCGTCCTCGTCGCTGTTCGCACCGCGGGATCTTGCGACGCCCTCGATGGCGGGCGATGCCGACCGTCGATCACGTGACCGCGGGACCACCCTGGTCGAACTGCTCGTCACCATCGTGATCATGGGCACCGTCATGGGACCGGTGATGAACGCCGTCGTCGCTGCGATCACGGCGTCGAGCACCAATCGCGGCCTCGCTCATGTGGAGACGGCGCTCCACAATGCAGCCGATCGGGTGAACCGAGCAACGAAGCGCTGTGATTACTCGATCTTTGCGTCGGCAGCGGCCCAGGCCCAGCAGTGGCCGAGCAGCGCCGCAACGGTGCAGCAGTTCCACTTCGTCCCCGCTGCCAGCCCGACGGTGACCGGTACGTGGGTGAGCGGCGGATGTCCAGCGGGTGGCATGCAGGACCTGCTGGTGCAGCTGGTGACGGTCACCGTGACCAACCCCGACACCGGGGCCCAACGAACGATCCAGGTGGTCAAGAGTGATGTCTGAGTTGAACAGCGAACGTCGCCGCTCCCGCGACGCCGGTACGACCCTGCCCGAGCTGCTGGTCACGATCATGCTGCTCGGCCTCGTCGTGACGAGCCTTTCCGCAGCGCTGATCGTGATCTTCCGTCAGCAGGACAACACGACGGGCCGCCTCAACGTGGCCCGCGCAGAACAGAACATCGGCTTGTGGCTGCCGGCCGATCTCGCCTCCGCCGAACTCGTCGACGTCAGCGCAGGAGCCCACCCGTGCGCCGGCGCCTGTCCCGCAGGGACCGAGACCGGCGGCTCCAACACGCTCATGCTCTCGTGGGACTCGCTCGAGCCTGGCGCGACCAGCCCGATCGCGTCGACCACGAACGTGTCGTACCGCTATGTCGAGACCGGCGGCGAGTACCGGCTGGTCCGTGTGGCGTGCACGTCGGTCGCCGGCGGTGCGTGGACCTGCAGGAACAGCAACATCCTGTCAGGCCTCGACGCCCCGCCGCCCGGGACGACCTGGGTACCCGGCGTCACCCAGCCCACCTGGGTGATCCAGGTGAGCGAACCACTCGACCCGGCGGATCCGAGTGGCCCCGGCAACACGATCCCGGTCGATCCGTCCGCTCCGACGAAGAACGCCAAACGGGTCGTCGTCACCGTCGACGGCGGCGGCGACGCCGTGGGCGCCGGCGGTGGTGTGAACATCATCAGCCTCAGCGCCGGTGGCACCGTACGCAACGTCATCGACTCGACGAGCACGGCCGGGACGCCGAGCTTCAACGAAGCCCGCACCCGGTGCGGCGGAACCTATGGACTGATCATCGACGACTCCGGCTCGATCGGCAGCGCGATGGGCGCCGTGCGCACCGGTGTGATCCAGTTCATCAACGCCTTTGCCGGCACACCGGTGAAGCTGCAGGTCGTGCGCTTCGACACCACGGCGAGCGTGCTCGGGCAGAGCCCACGCACCCGATACTTCGACATGCTGAACCCTGCCGATGTGGCTACATTGCGCACCGCCGTCGGCACGCTTCAGGCTGACAATGCGACGAACTGGGAGGACGCCCTGCACCGGATGTTCTTCGACCAGAACGGTGCGATCCTGCAGGTGGTACCCGACAAGGTGCTGTTCTTCACCGACGGCGAGCCCACCTGGAATCGTGTCGACAACACCTCCACTGCCTCGGCGCCGATCACGCCGCCCGAACGAACCCCGCTGCTCGCCCTGCCCTCCAGCGTCTACGACCAGGAGGCGTTCAACCGGGCGAAGTTCATCGCCGACCGGTTCCGGGCCGACGTCGACTTCATCGGCGTCGGGGTCGGCTCGGCCTTCACGAGAAACAGCAACTGGCTCGACATCGGGCCGGGCTGGCACTACAACTACGAACGCGGCTTCCACTACGAGAAGCGCAACACCTCGACGAGCTCGTGGTTCACGGTGAACCAGGCGGGCTACGACGCGACCACCCCGACGACGAACCGGCGCATCGCCTACACCTCGCCCTTCTCCTTCTGGGAGCCGACGACGGAGGCGACGTACAACACCCTGTCGTCGAGCGCCCGGCGGCGCATCAAGGACTACACACCGCCGTTCGACAACTACGACGTGATCACCACGTCGACGCCCAACCGGACGATCCTGTCGAGGCTCATCGCCGGTAACGACATGGGCGTTGTCGCCGAGTCGGTGAACGGCCGGTACATCAACGCCGATGTGGCGAACATGTACGTGCTGCCCGACTTCAACCAGTTCGCCGGTGCCCTCGAGGCGGTTGCGCTCGCCGAGTGCGGCGGCACCCTCACCATGCAGACCAAGGTGGGTGCGGTCGCGGCGGCCGACCCGTTCACCTATCAGCACAGCGCGAGCAGCAGCTCGGGTGGCTTACCGCTGCAAGCGACGATGGACGTGGTGACGACGACGAGGTCGTTCGCGAGCGGCACGTTCGACTTCTCGATCCCGAACGGTGAGTTCATCACCGTGGAGATTCGGCCGGTCGACATGTCGGGCCTCACGAGATACACGCCGATCGGCTGGGCGTGCACCGCCGGCGGCGCGGCGAAGACGATCCAGACGTTCCCCATCACCGGGTCGCCATGGACCGGCATCCGAGTGCAGGTGCGTGCGAACGAGGCCGTGTCGTGCGTGCAGACGGTGAACCGCACATGAGGCACCCACACGTGCAGCTGGCCGATCCGGGTCGGCATCGGGACCAGCGCGACGAAGGCTCGGCGCTGGTCATTGCGCTCGTGATGGTGATCGTGTGCGGTCTGATGATCCTGCCGATCCTCGACTACGCCCAGTCGGTCAGCCGGCAGAGCCGAGTGCTCCAGGTGAAGACCACTCGAGTCGAAGCGGTGAAGGGCGGCTTGCGCACCGCATTGGCCGACCCGATCAACCTGTACAAGGTCTGCGACGCCGCCGGTCTGACCGTGCCGGTGAGCCTGGCGTCGCCCGGCCTCGCCACCTCGGTCTCCACCCAATGCTGGAAGATGGACTCCACACACGCCGAGGACCCAGCCACCCTCCGCTACGGCGTCGGAACGACCCAGGTGGGCTCGCTGGTGCCCGCCGGCACGATCGGCGCCACCATGCCGAGCAGCGGTGGGTCACCCGTCCAACAGTGGCGGAACGACACCAGCGCCACTCCGGTCGACGACAAGATGTGGCTCCCGCTGGTCCCGAGCCGACATACCAGCCTCCGGTCGCCGATCGGGTTCTCCATGCCGGCCGGGTACCCCCTGTGCACCGTCTACTTCCCCGGCACCTATCAGGACACGATCGTGATCGACGGCGCCACGCCGGTGTTCTTCACCTCGGGCATCTACTACTTCGAGAACCAGGTCCGGATCAGCGGCAGCGCGAACGTCGTGGTCGGTGGCGGAGCGAACGAGGGGTGCACCAACGATCAGAACGCCGCGTTCTACGCCGTCAACGCACCAGCCGTGCACAACATCAGCGGTCTCGGAACCACCTTCGTCTTCGGCCTCCAGGGTCGCCTGGTGGTCGACACGGTCACGGCCGGTTCGGGCCCCAGCCTGGTGTTCAACAAGCGATACGTCGGCCCGGCCGACGTCAGCTCGACCACCTCGGCCGGCGTGTCGATCATGTCGGTCAACGGTGAGCTCGCCGGCACCAACCTGGTCGACCTCGACCGTCCCGGAACGCTCAACGTGCCCGCCTCGCAAGTGGGTGGCGAGACGCCCTCGCCCGCCACGTCGCAGGGGTATCGACCGTCGACGTTGGTGACCGGCGTGGTACAGCGGGCAGGCGGACGCTTCGTACGGATCCAACTCGCGAGCACCGTCGACCCATTGTCGCTCGCCGAGGTACGGGTGAACGGCATCGCCAACAACGGCACGGTCGGTGAGTACGCCCAGGGCAAGCCCGCCACCCAGTCGACGACCGACAACTCGGCGCCAGCCGCTCGTGCGGTCGACGGCAACACCGACGGCATCCTCGCCAACGGCTCCGTCACACAGACCGCGAGCATCGGCGATCCGACCCCGTGGTGGCAGGTCGACCTCGGCCAACGGATCGACGTGAGTGAGGTCGTGATCCACAACCGCACCGACTGCTGCGCTGCACGCCTGCAGAACTTCACGGTGTTCGTGTCCGACACCGACATGACCGGTCGTACCTACGCCGACCTCCTCGCCGACATCACCATCAGAAAGTTCACCTCGCTGCCGCAGGCACCTGCGGTGGCGAGCATCCCGTTCGCCACGGTGTCGGGCTCGACCCCTGCGCCGATCGTCGAGGTGAACCTCACGACGGCTGCGCCGGTGCGGGTCGAGATCCCCGGTCACGTGAGTGTGCCGCAGGGGAGGGTGGTGGTGAACACCGCCCCGGGCGTCGTGGCTGGCAAGTCGGTCTCCATCGGCGGCGGCCTCCTGGCGGCGACGATCGAGGTCTCACCGAGCCGGCCGGCAACGCTGGCGCTCGGACTGGTGAACCCGATCGTGATGCACACACTCAAGGTCGTCAGCACCACCACCGGTGGCACACCCGTGGTGGTCTCCACCGCCATCGTGCAGGTGAAGGAGAACGGCGCCTACGCCGTGAACAGCTGGGCGACCCAGTAGTCGGGCTCCCCACGTGCGCGCTCATCGCGCGTCGGAGTCTTGCCCGACTCCTGACGTGATCATGAACATGATCTGACTCAGGTCGCGCCGTCGACCGTCCGATCCTTTGCGTGACACCACGGATCGGAGCATCGGGTGACGCGAGCGGACGGTACCAACTCGTCGAAGCAGGCCAGCCTGACAGACGGCGAGCCCGAACACGACGACACCACGTCAGACGTGCTGTGCACCCCTGTGCCGACGCGGCGACCCGATCGTGGCTACACACTCGTCGAGGTCATCGTCTCGATCACCCTCCTGGGGATGGTCGTCTCGAGCATCCTGCCGGCGATGTGGTCGGCGATCCGGGTGTCGCGACTCAGCGACACACAGGCGAAGGTCGAAGCGGTGCTCGGCAGCGCTGTCGATCGCGTCAGCAACTACGGGTGGAATCCCTGCCCGGAAACCGACTCCACCGGTGGGTATGCCTCGAAGGCGCGCAACGCTGCGGCGATCTTCGAGTGGCCGGCCAGCACCGTCGAGGTGTCGTCGATCCGCTACTGGGACACCTCGACCAAGACATGGTCGACCGTGAACCCCGTGCCCACCGCCGACTGCACGCGCACCACCATCTCGCTCACGAAGGAGCGGACCCTCCAGGAGGTCACGATCCGCGTGACGAGCCCGGACGGACAGCAGACCAACGAGATCGAGCTCGTGATGGGCGATCTCAGAACGGACGAGGAGCGAGATGCGACGCAGGGCTGACCGGACCGACCGGACCGACCGGGCTGAACGGGCCGACCGGGCTGAACGCCTGGGGGCTGCTCATCGCCACCCGAGGCGGGCGACGCGCGATTCGGGGTTCACCCTCCCCGAACTCCTCGTGTCGATCACCGTCGCAGGCACGATGCTCGCATCCGTGTGCGCGGCGCTCATCGTGGTGCTGAAGACCGCGCCCCAGGCCGAACAACGGGTGGCGGTGTCGAAGGACATCAGCTTCGTGCAGACCTGGCTGCCCGTCGACCTGGCGTCGGCGTCGGCGACGAACACCGAACCGCTGTTCTCGCCGGCGACGAGTGAGGTCCTCCCCGGCACGAACGCACTCACGATCCGGCGGTTCGACATCAGCGGAACGACGGTACGCGAGTACTACGTCGCCTACCGGTACGTGAACGTCGGGCTCGAGTGGCAGCTCGTGCGATTCGAGATCCGCAATGACGGCACCCCGGCCGAGACGGTGTTCCGAGTCGGTGTCGCGCACGAGCTCCCGGCGCCCCCGCCTGGCTGGACGCCGGACCAGAAACCGGTGCACGCCGTCGAGGTGAAGTCGCGCAACCAGGTCGTGTTGAAGCCGATCGGCGAGGACGTGATCGTCACGTTCGACAACGGCGAGAGCTTCACCACCGGTGGTGCGGGCCTCTCCGAGGACGAGTTCCTGCCGAGCGACCCGAACCTCGGGTTCGTCGACCCGAGCGCCCCTCCCAGTCGGTGCGGTGGCACGATCACGCTCGTGCTCGACACCTCGGGTTCGGTGCCGGCCAACAACGGAGGCGTGCAGCTCGAGACCGCTGCCACCGAGTTCATCGACCTCTTCCAGGGCACGCCGGTGCGAATGAACGTGATCGGCTTCGATCGGGCTGCGTACCGGATGTTCCCGACGACGGAAGGTTCGTTCTTCGGGCTGCTCAACCCCTCGGCCGACATCACCGCGGCGCGCAACCGGATCACGGTGCTCGACAACCGTGACGGCAACTGGAACCCGAGCCTGCGCGACTCACCGCTCGTCGACGGCATCCACTGGGACCAGATCGGCTCGGGTACGAACTGGGAGAGCGGCCTGCACATGCCGTTCTTCGACACAGCGAACAACCCGTACCCCACCACCCCAGACCTCGTCGTGTTCGTCACCGACGGCGAGCCGAATCGCAACATCGCCAACGCCGGCGGCTCGAACATCTCGACCTCGGTGGCCGTGGCGAGCGCCCAGAGCAAGGCCAACGACGGCCGCCGGACCTCGGCACGGGTGATCGGTGTGCTGGTCGGCGCCGATTTCAACAAGGCGTCGGCGATCAGCAACCTCAAGTCGGTCGTCGGCTCGGTGGAGTACGACCCGGCGGCGAATGGGGGAGGGGGCAATGCCGCTGACGCCGACTTCTTCCGGGCCGCCTTCGTGAACACCGCAAACGCCCTCCGGGCGATCATGGCCGCCGAGTGCGGCGGCACGATCACCCTGCAGAAGAAGGTCGACGTGGGCGGCGTGCTCCAGGACGTGCCGGCCGACAGCCGATGGAACTTCTCCACCGACATCGGTGACCGCCTGCTCGACCGCAGCGTCACCGCATCGGTGACCCTCGACTACTCGTTCAACACCGGCCAGCCGAGCAAGACGGTCCGCATCGTCGAAGACGGTGCCCCTGCGGGGTACGTGTTCGACCGGATCGAGTGCTCGAAGGCGGGCGCGCCCGTGAGCGGGCGGGTGACCCAACCGATCACCGATACCGACGGCCAGTTGGTGTTGGGCGCCGACATCCTCCTGCAGGCCGATGAAGCGCTGTCGTGTCTCGTGATCTCGAAGCCGGCACCATGAACCGCCGTCTCGCACCCCGTGCCGCTCGCCACGCAGAACGCCGCGCCAACCGTCGCGCCAACCGTCGCGCCAACGGCGACCGGGGCTCGCTGCTCGTCCTCACCATGGTGATGGTGATCACGGGGAGTCTCGTGATCGGTGGACTACTGCAGTTCACCGCTGCGGTGATGCGTGCCCGCCCGCCGCTCGAAGAGCGTACTCGCGGCATCGAGTCGGCGAAGTCGGCGATGCGACTCGCGATCATGATGCAGGTGTCGAAGGGACCGTCCGGCTGCATCTCGCAGACGAACTACCCCGGCGGCACGTTCGACCTGAACGGCTTCACCGGACAGGTCGCGTGCACGCCGCTCGCCTTCTTCGACACGGGGCGTCAGCGGTACGGCATCATCACCACGCACTCCGACCCGTCCCGCGGGGCCCTCCAGGGATTCGGTGGCCCGCTGTCCGGCCAATTCCTGAAGGACATCGATGGTGACGTGTTCTTGAACGGAGGCGACCTCACCACGCGCACCGGCGACGTCCTGGTGGCCGGCACGTCGGCGAACCCGTACCTGATCGAGTACTCCAACTCCGTCGACCTCGCACCGGCGGCGCCCGGCGTCCCTGTCGCGCCTGCGGCTGCCCGGTACCGGTTCGGCGTCGCTCCCGACGTCGACTGCGATGCGGCTGCGCTCGGACCCGACGGTTATCCGACGGCGTTCTCGCAGATCGAGAGCTCGGGTGAGATGTTCACCCACGTGCACCAGGCCTGCTCGATCGCGGCACCTGTGCCGTGGTGGACGCGAGCGGGTGACGACCCGAACCCGAACGACAGCATCCCTCAGTGGCAGTACCCGCGCCTGCCGCAGATCCCCAC
>Ga0105048_10007419_pt1 | contig 17616 bp, 20 predicted proteins | sample MAT05_FD_78382 | JGI IMG/M metagenome (GOLD analysis project Ga0105048, IMG submission 78382) | Freshwater microbial communities from Lake Fryxell liftoff mats and glacier meltwater in Antarctica - MAT-05 | ecosystem: Environmental > Aquatic > Freshwater > Ice > Liftoff microbial mat | place...
CTTTGGCACGTTCGCCTTTGGCACGTTCGCCTTTGGCACATCCGGTTTCGGATCTACTTTCGGACGATCGGGCTTCGGGTCCACCTTTGGGCGATCCGGCTTTGGAGCAGCTTTCGGCGCATCAGGTTTCGGATCTACTTTCGGACGATCTGGCTTGGTGCCAGGTTTGGCATCTGGGTCTGACTTCGGGCGGTCAGGTTTCGGGTTCGCCTTTGGCCGATCCGATTTGGGCGTCCCTTTCTTTCCGTTGTCGGGTGCGTCGACTGGCGCAACCTTCGATCTTCCCTTGCGAGCATCGACCGCCGGTTTGTTCTTCTCGCCTGGAGCGTTGGGATCGGTCGGAGACGTTACCGGATTTTCGCGAGACTTGCGAGCGTTTCTGGGCTTAGGCTCGACATTCGGATCGACGTCTGGAACCTCCTGCGCTTTTGGCGCGTCTACGCCATTGTTCGCGTTTCCATCCGAACTCGCTGCAATCGGAGACTTTTGAACTTTCACCATTTTCGGATCGACATTTGTGTTTGATTCTTTCCCGCTGGTCGGTTCCAATAGTTCTGCCTCGACACGTTGTCTTTCTGCGAGGAATTTTTGCATCTCCTGCCCACGCTTGCCGAGTTGCTGACGCTCTTCCTTGTCCATTGCCTTAAATTGAATCTGGTTGTCCTGATTGGCCTGGTTCTCCACCAAATCGTTCAGCGACAAAGTCAGTCTGGTATTGTTCTGTGTCGCATCTGCGTTGTTTGCCAGGTTAGCCGACTGGGCGGCAAATGTCCGAGGAGGTCGGGCATCTTCATTTTCCTGAAGGCGCTGGAAATCCGACTGCAGCTGGCTTTCCCAATTGACGTTTTGTCGATTGGCCCAGCGTTGACTTGCATAAAACGGGTCGTAGCCATTGCCACTTGTGGCAAAGGAAAACCAGGGGTAGTAGCCCGCATTGTTGTAGCTGGAGGCGTAATAGTCACCAATGTAGTAGTGACCGTAGCTCGGCCTTGAGAAGAGGTAGCTGGTGAATTGACCCAGATTGATCACCGTCCGCGGCGAATACGAATATCCCTGTTGCGAATAGATCCCTGAATCAAAATAGACAGGTGCGAAAGCGGGGAGCCAGGTACGGCAAAGCGTGGATGGCGTTCTCTTCGTATGTCGTGGAAGACGGTTTGCTCATCACCGGACAGAACCCCACCAGTGCTGATGGGGTGGGCGAAGCGGTCGTGAAGAAGCTGCAACAGGCCACATGACGCCTTTCGGTCAGTGACTCTTGATCGCCCGCTGACACGGTAGACGCGACGGCAGCGATGTAAATCGCGTTCGTGTTTCTGCTTCACGGTTCTCAATTCGGATGTCACTTGACAAATCCAGCACCAAGGCGATTGACGCAGCGCTGCTGACACCTGAGCCGTCAGACTGGTCATTTTCCGTTCGATGCTGTTTCGCTTTCATCAGTAGGGCTCACGCAGGTTGTTCGAGGTTATTTATCGAGTCTGGACGGGTGGTGCACAATCTGCGATTCCTGCAACGACTGTACTCTGATCTATGGCACGCTATTTGCGAACTTCGCAGACACTCGCAACACAGGAATCGTTTCCTGGGAACAGCGAAGGAGAATCTTTTTTCCAGAGGAGCACATGATGAGTACTGCCACATGCACAACCGCCGTAGGAGTTTTCTCAAAGAGGGAAGACGCAGAGTCAGCAATTACAGCGCTTCACCGTGCAGGATTCGGGACTGACGAAATTGGCGTAGTCAGCCGCAATTCTCAGGGAGTTGCAACAGTTCGGGACCGCAAAATCAATACAGACGCAGACGACACAGACGCAGACGACGCAGAAGCCGCGACGGGTGGAGCGGCGGCAGGGGCAGTGGCTGGTGTGGGAATCGGGGCACTGATCGGTGCCGGCGTTCTGGCCGGGATTGTACCTGTCATCGGTCCTGCACTCTTTGCTGGGACACTTGGTGTGCTTGCGTCCAATGCAGCGGGGGGTGCCGCGGTCGCGGGATTGGTCGGCGCCCTCCTAGGCTGGGGAGTGCCGAAGGAAGATGCCGCGTATTATGAAAGTGAAGTGTCAGCTGGCCGAACCATCGTGACGGTCACTTCGGATCGTTGTGAGGAAGCTAGCCGCATCCTTCAAAAAAATGGCGGAACCAGTCGAGCGACGGCTGCAAACTGTTCCGACAACATGTCCTGCAGTTGAACTACAAATCCTCTTTGCCGACATCCCGTAGCGCCGATCGATGGACTCGAGAGTTGGTGCGGAACGTTCGACGACGATTGCAGGCGGGCCGGTGATTGGCCTGCCTGTCATTTTCTGCAAATGGCGGTCGCGGAGGTCCAATGAATGAACTGCTCAATGCTTTGCAATGGCCCGCCATGGTCATCACACTGACAGCCGCTTGGCTCGTTGCATCGACGACGAAGCGAAAGCGCCAATGGGGGTTTTGGTGGTTTATTGCAAGCAACGCAATCTGGATAATCTGGGGCTGGAGTGTGCAGGCTTACGCATTGATTTTGATGCAGACGGGACTCTTTGCCATCAATGTTCACGGCGCAAAAAAGAACGAAAGCGGAACCAGCGAACATGAGTGACGAACGATGCCCTGTGTTTCGGAACGAACGGTCGATACGATTCATCCCGACGCTGAGCAGGTCCGACTGTAAGGCGAGCGGCAGATTAGGAACTACGGGGCCGAACAACCGGACGCTAGTGCGTGGCGGCTGATTTTGTTAGCCGCAGGGCGCTAGCGCCCGGTTTTCGACGGTAACCAGAAATCTGCCACTCGCCTAATCAAGTGATTTGGCAATGGCAGTGACGATTCATATAGGCAATAGCGACAACAAACTGACGCATTGGAATCCTCATGAAAAAACGTAACCTCAATGCCGATTCTGCGAAGCTCCCCACAGACAGCGACGCGAAGGTGGTCGATCTAAGCATCAATATTGAGGAAAGTCCTGGCACCATTTTGACCAGCAACCAGGGCGTACCGATCAATGATGACCACCAATCGCTGAAGGCTGGCGAACGGGGTCCCACGCTGCTGGAAGATTTTCTGCTTCGCGAAAAGATTACGCACTTCGACCATGAGCGAATCCCCGAACGTGTCGTGCATGCTCGTGGGAGCGGTGCGCATGGTTTTTTTGAACTTGACAAATCGCTCAAAAAATACACCCGCGCGGCGTTTCTGCAGGAAGCTGGCAACCGCACGCCAGTCTTCGTGAGATTCTCCACGGTCGCCGGTTCCCGCGGCTCAACAGATCTCGCGCGGGATGTCCGCGGCTTTGCCATTAAGTTCTACACGTCCGAAGGAAACTTCGACCTGGTCGGCAACAATATGCCGGTCTTCTTCATCCAGGATGCGATTAAGTTTCCTGACTTGATTCATGCCGTGAAACCTGAACCGAATAATGAGATACCCCAGGCTGCAAGTGCACACGATACGTTTTGGGACTTCATTTCACTGACGCCAGAATCCGCCCACATGATCATGTGGGTCATGTCGGATCGCGCGATCCCGCGCAGCTTCCGCATGATGGAAGGGTTCGGCGTCCATACATTTCGGTTTGTGAACGCCAGAGGCGAGTCCACTTTTATCAAATGGCATCTCAAACCAGCTCTGGGAATGAAATCTGTACTGTGGGACGAGGCACAGCGAATTTCAGGCGCGGACCCGGATTTCCATCGCCGCGACTTATGGGAAGCGATCAACTCGCGAAATTTTCCGGAGTGGCTAGTCGGAGTACAGTTGATCCCGGAAGCTGACGAACACAAATTCGACTTTGATTTGCTCGACCCCACCAAGCTTGTTCCCGAGGAACTGGTTCCCGTGACGCCGATAGGTCGATTAGTGCTCGATCGCAACCCGGATAACTTCTTTGCTGAAGTGGAGCAAGTCGCCTTTCACACCGGGCATGTCGTGCCGGGTATCGATTTTACCAACGATCCACTCCTTCAAGGCCGTCTTTTCTCCTACACGGATACGCAACTCATCCGTCTCGGTGGTCCGAACTTCCACGAAATACCCATCAATCGTCCGATAAGCCCGCTGCACAATAATCAGCGGGACGGCTTCATGCGGCAAATGATCAACCGTGGTCAGACATCCTATGATCCCAATACTCTGGGCGGCGGAGCTCCGCGACAGGCCAAAATGTCCGAAGGCGGCTTTGCTTCGTATGCAGAGCGCATCGATGGAGTCAAAATTCGCGCTCGCAGTCCCAGCTTTACCGACCATTTCACTCAGGCGGCGATGTTCTTTCACAGTCAATCGGAAATCGAACAGCGCCATATCATCAATGCGCTGCGGTTTGAATTGGGGAAGTGCGTCAAAACAGTGGTCCGCGAACGCGTATTGTTCCTGTTGTCCCAGATCGATCAGAGACTCGCGGATAAAGTCGCCGAGGGATTGGGGCTCACAGTGCCAAAGAAGATTGACGGCCCGCTCAACCAAAACTTTGGCGCCGATGTCGATCCGAAATCCGTTCAACCAAAGAAGTTTACCGGCAAGGCATACGATTCACCCGCGCTGAGCATTGTCCGTTCAGCCAAGGCGGGAATGCAAACGGCTAAAATTGCTATCCTTCTGGCGGATGGATTTGATGAAGGTGCGGTGAAATCTATTTCTCAGGCGGTTACAAAGGCTGGTGGGCAAATCAGATTGATTGCGCCCCACGGTGGTCTGGCCGTTGGCGTCAAGGGAGGCGAGTTGGCGGTCGATTTCAGCCTGCCTACTGTCTGCTCCGTGCTTTTTGACGCAGTTTATGTAGCGGGTGGTCAAGAATGCGTGGAAACACTGAAGAACGACCCGCGCGCAATTGAATTCGTGGAAGAAGCGCACAAGCATTGCAAGGCGATCGCCGCCACGGGAGCCGCTGCTGAATTCCTGAATTCCACTCGCGTAGCCTCCTCGATTAATGCGAAAGATCCGGCCATCGTCACGGGTGATCGACCTGTGAACGAGGTATCTGCCGCATTTGTAGAGGCGATCAGCCAGCATCGATATTGGGAGCGGGAGCCAAGACTTTTGCCAAATGATTAATTCAGGCGGCACGCGATGTTCACACAATGGCCCAGTGCGGCAGTCCAATTGTCCCGGTCATTTATGAATCGCATTGTGATTGATCAGCTTGAATTGGTCGTTCAGCGTTCGAAACGATCCGAAATACCCCGCGCTGCCCCTTGAACGAAACAAATCAACATTGCTGACGGTCTGGAATATCCCGTCTGAACACGAACCCTGAAAGGGTTCCACAATGCTGGTCTGTGTTGCCCTTTCAGGCCAAAACGTGTTGCTGCCGTGGAAACATGGTGCGTTGCCCCAAGCTGAATTGCCGAGGCCAGTTGGGCCGAATCAGAGTGGTTTAACGTCACAAGCAGCCTCTATCGAACCTCCATGCATTTCGACCAGTCGCTTGACCAGACACAGGCCGATGCCAAGTCCGCCTCTTGATCTGGAAAGCGAACTCTCGACCTGCGAGAACATTTCAAAGATGCCTGGCAGCTTGTCGGCAGGAATGCCGATGCCGGTGTCCGCCACAGTGACGACAATATCACTTCCCTGTCGCTCGGCTTCAAGCACAATGCGCCCGCCCGGTTCGGTGTACTTTGCGACGTTGTTCAAAAAATTCAGAAAGACCTGAGCCAGGCTGGTTAAGTCGGCATCCAGCAGAATTGGTTCCGGCGGCAATGTCACTGAGAGGTCGTGACCGTGCTCCGCAATCAGCGGGCGGCTCGTCTCAACTGCCCCTTGTACGACTTTTTCCAGTTCGACACGTCCCAAAAATCCGCGCGACTGCCCCGGATTCGTTTCAGATGACCTTCATGCGAGAGAGAAACCAGCGAAACTTTCCGTCTTTGCCGCGCAGCGGGAAGGTGTCCTCCCAATCCAGGCCTTTCCGAACGTGATCCGCAAACTTGCTGATGACGCGATTGGCGTGATCGGGATGATGAACGGCGTGCCATCCCTGGCCGCTCATCTGTTCCGGCGTGGTGCCGGTGTAGTCGTACCAGTTCTGGTTGAACCAGTGGATCTGACCATCGGTTCCTGCATCGGCAATCCATGCAAGTTGGGGTATGTTGTCGGCCAGCATTCGAAACTTTTCTTCTGCCTCTCCCAACCGTTTCTCGGCCTGCTTCCGGTCGGTGATGTTCACAATCGCGGCCACGAACCCAACTATGTTCTCGCCTTCCCGTTCCGGCTTGTAGGCACACCGCATAAACTGCGTACCGCCTGTCTGGTATGGGATTTCAACCTCGAACTCGACGAAATTGCCGTCCAGAGCCGAAGTTACATGTCGATCGAATGTGGCATACGCCGCCTCACCAATGACATCCGGGATGCGTTTGCCGATCAGATCCTGCGGCTCCAGCCCAAATCGCGCGGCGTAGGGCTTGTTGAGTAATTTGTAGCGGACTTTGGTGTCGCAGTGGGCGATCAGCACCGGGGCATGGTCCGTGACCAACCGAAGTTGTCGCTCACTCTCCCGCACCATCTCGTGCGCCAGCTTGCGGTCTGTGATGTCGCGCGAATAGACGGCGAGTCCGCCTTCCGCCGTAGGATAAGCGCGATCGGCGAACCACCGCCGCAATGGTGGATAGTCGGCTTCGTATTCGACACTGGACCTTTCGGACATGCCTCGTCGCAGTAGCCCGTATGCTTCGGTGTGGACGGCTTCGGGTAAGAGTTCCCAGACATTCCTGCCGATCAACTCCGAGCGGCTCATTCTCATGCGTGCTTCCGCCTGTGCGTTGACGAAAACGATTTTCCTCGCAGCAGTGTCCTCATAGGCTGTCGTTCGGGAATGGAAATGACCAGCCCGATTCCGACGGCGAGCAGCATTGTCGCAGTTTGAAACGCAATCGTGGTCAGCTTTGGGATTGTATACAACGTACTCGCACCAAAGAGATAACCGATGATCGAGAGCATGGCAATTGCCATCGTCACGAGCCCGCCCAGCATTGCCAGGCGGCGCATCTGACTTTAGTTGCTCAGGACGATGGACAGGCCAATGATCATCAAGGCAGTGGATCCCGGGGGGCCCATGCGGCCCGGCGTGACCGTGCCGAGCTGACCCCATTCACGATAGACGAGCAACCGATCGATACCCAGATCGATTCCCGTGAAATACTCAGATATTGTGGCCGCGCCGATCACGCCGGCGAAGCCTCCCAGCACCGCCCCCGTTCGGCGAAGACCCAACGACAGCAGTACCACCGCTGCGCCGGTTGACAGGACCCCGAGTGCGTTGTTCGGCATCTGCGCGATGCCACTATTGTTCCAGTCAGTGAATCGACGAATGTCCAGCACCCAACCCAACAGCGTCAGCAGTCCGCCCACAAATGCGTAGCCGCCCAAACCGACGGAAATCCAACCGCCGACAGGAGTCCGAATTGACCCTGGAATCACAATAGTCGTCATGGCGAAGTGCTTTGGTTGGTAATTTCCAGCAGCATCGAGGGAATACGGATTGCAGCGTCGGCGCTTGGGGTTCGTGTCGTTGTCAGCCGTAAGGAGTATAAGGGACCAACCGATTGTGGCAAACCGCTGACCACGAATATTTCAACCAGACTGGGACTCTTGAAGATACCACAATACGCGCTACGAGCGATCGACCTGGACGACGAATTGTCAATGGCAGAAGTACCTCTTAAACAGCGGTGAATCACATGTGCGTCTGGTGACTCGATTGGCATTGGCGTTGATCGACGATGTTATCGCTGCGACTGAGCCTGAAAGGCTCGCGCATGTCAGCCTGGGGCAAGAGAATCCGCGAATGCGGATGAACGCCGCCCCAGGTTGATATCTTTCACGCCGAGATCCGCCCCGCGGCGAAGATTGCCGTGGGATTGAAGACGCGCGTCGATCCGCGACAGGCCAAGCTCGCGCGCACTTTGGTCCGCGAATGGTCAGATGTGGACTTCGACTTTTGCCACTATGAGGATACCTATCGGGAAAAAGTGCAGGAGCTCATTGCCGAGAAAGTCAAAGGGCATCAACTTGTTGCGCCCGAGGAAAAGGAAGATGAACCCGCGACAATCAATCTGATGGATGCATTGAAGAAGAGTCTGAAGCAAGCGCGGCCAGCGGCAAAACGCCCGGCAAAGTCGAAATCGCCTAAACGGCGATCGCGATCAGCATAACCGACTAATGCCGCAAGGTATAGTTGTTGGGTCACCAGTGCGGAAGTCAGTATTCGTGGTAGTCTTTTTGCCCGGTTTTCCTTCCATGTGTTTGGCCGTTTGATCGCGTCTTTTGGGACGTGGCGACCTCGAGTATGAAAAGTTGATCTCATGTTGAAAACGCATGGGGCTCCCTGGAAAAAAATAGACGTCATCCTTTCTGGATCGCCATTTGGGCATTTGCGATTGCGTGGCTGGTCAAAGGAAGGACGTTGCTGATGATTGGTGAAGGGCTGGAAATTGTGAAGTCTTTCAAGCATAAAAATGATTGAAAACGGTAAGTCACGAAAAAGCATCCCGGCGAATATGTTTGCTTCAGAGAACTCACGGAATTGAATGCGGTGTTGACTGCTTCGTGAACGGCTTGGTGCATTGTCGACAACCCCGCGTTGGGAGCAGCCGCAGTCAATGCTCTCACGGTCCAGAAGCAGCTCCTGGTTATACTTCGCGCGGCCAGAAATGAGTCCGGCGAGCGGAGCGGAGCGAGCCCTCCGGTACCCCGTTTTTGTAGCGACAAGCTGCCGCATGCCGCTCGCCAATTCTCTCACTCATGACCGCCTGGAGTATAAGGGACGCGATTCGCATTAACAACGAGCGTATTCACCGGTCGATCAGGAAGTGGGCTTAAGCTCATTCCGTCAACATTCAGCCGAGCGGAGAAACTCCATCCCCATCACCATCGTGAAAGGTAACGCGGCGTGCCGTTGTCGTTTCGCCGTATCCTGCTGAGATCGCCGATCGATCAGCGTGACGGCCCAGCTATCGCCGAGATGACTCAAAATGAGCGTTCAACACGCTTGGTTATCTCCGAGATGGGAGCGACAGGTCCAAGCGCATCTCTACCATTGTGGCTCTCAGCCCCATCTTTTCAAACAGGCGCTGGGCTGGTTTGTTCTGGGGAGAGACCGACAACGTCAAGCTGTCGGAGCCAAGGCTGGAGGCCGCATCGATCGCCGCCTGGACCAGCTGTCTACCGATGGCGTTCCCACGTGCCGCCGGATCGACATACAGGTCGTGAAGCCAGGCACCGGCACCTCGCAGATCTTCGAGACTCGCGGGCTCCATACGCACGAACGCATAGCCCACCGCCGCCCCATCCTGCTCCGCCACCAGGACTTGCACATCCGGTCGAGCAAGCTGTTCGGAAAAGAACGCTGTGAAGACTTGCTCAGTGAGCTCTTGCACGGCGAATCGATCCGCGTCAAATGACGAGTGGAGTCGAGCCAGTTCGGCACTCAGGCGACCCAGATCCGGCAAGTCGAAGGCATCAGCCTTCCGGATGCGAAGACGAGCGTTGCTCATTCTGTCACCAAATTACTGCAATCCTGTGGTTGTTCAGTCACACACACCGAGCATGCCATGTATCACCGCTTGTCACCGATACTTAAAAACTGAAACAAGGCTAGCTCCTGTTACTCCCCATGCCGCTTGATCGTAAGACGAGCGAATTCACGAGGAATCAGTTGTTTTAACCGCTTCTCAAGCTGGTAGTAACGCTCAAGCGGATTTTTATCCTGCCCGGTCTTGCGATCCTGTCCGCCAAAGACCGCATAGTCTGCGGCTGCGCCATGGTCAATACGAAGGTAGTCATAAGGGTCCGCTGTGTCCCAAAAAAGTGCTTCCGGAAGCGTGTCTTTGGGAATCTCTGCGCCGACCACATATGACGAATAAGGAGCAAGTTTAGTCTGCAAGAGCGTCGCGCCAATCAGTCCGGCTTCACCAACGAGAGGAACATGGGTCGCGATCACAATATAGCTGGCATCAATCCATCGGCCATTCGCCTTCACGCATCGGGGATGTTCAGAGAATTCGGTCGCTGCGGTGTGCTCAAAGATGAGTCCACCATCGTCTCGGACGACCTTGGCGAGGCCGCTCAGGTAACGCAGCGGATGAAATTTTGCCTGATTCTCGAAACGAATTCCCGGTTTACCGATCGGCGGCACAAGCGACATAAATGACGCGTCGAAGCCCAACTGTTGAGCCAGTTGACGGTCCTTCTGGAGCGTTTCTATGTGCTGGAGTTTCGCAAAAACTGTGCCACCCGGATGTGCAATGATCGTTACGCGAGGACGTCAGAAAATCACGATTCGTAAGCGCGATCATACAGCCTGGCGTGCCTGATTAGGGAACTTTGTATTCCTGTCTTTACGTCGCAGGCTCGGTATTCCATGGGCGAAATCGTGATCATCAGGGCGAACGGGAGCCTGAGCCCGGCCGAGAGTTGAAGGACTCAAAGGTCGCTGAACGCGCGGCATGGCCAGCAGGCGACCAGCTTCTCACGCCGGTTCGGTTACGACGCCGTGTTCACCAGCAGCATCATGGTGTCCTCAGAGCATCCGTCTTACATCGGCTCCGAAGGTTGGGTACGCGAACAAGGTGGATTTAAGATTCGTTGCCGTGATGTCGAACTTCATGGCGAGAGCAAAAAGATTGATGACTTCTTCCGCTGCGGGGCCCAACAGGTGGGCACCTAACAGCAAGTCTGTTTTTTTGTCGATAAGAATCTTGTAGGCAGCACAGTCTTGGCCTGTTTTTCGCACCGATCCCCACGTTGAAGTGTCTTGATAACGCACATCCAAATCAAATCCATGTTGCTCGGCGTCCCACTGCGACATCCCGATCGCAGCCAGGCACGGGGAAGTGAAGACCACTCGCGGAACTACTCCATAATCCGGTTTTCGTTCAGCCGATTCGGCGAACAGATTCTTTACGACGATGCGTGCCTGTTCGTTTGCTACCGGAGTCAGTTTTGGCTGATCGTGGTCGGCACAATCGCCGGAAGCGTACACATGCGGATTGGAGACGCTGCGCATGAACTCGTCCACCACGACACCCTGCTTGCTATGTTGAATGTGGCCGGCATCGAGGTTCAACTCGCCAATGTTCGGCACGCGCCCGGCCCCGTGGACGACCAGCTTCGTGGTGATCGTCTGCTGCCGAGCGTCATCATCCGCAGTCACGACTTGCAGCATACCATTTTCTTCTCTTGAAACCGATTCAACACGCGAACCGCAAATGAACTGAATGCCGATTCCGGTTGACCAACGCATCAATTGATCGACCAAATCGGGATCGAAACCTTTTAACGGACGTGCATGGCGGTCGATCACCGTGACTTCGCTACCGTAGCGAGCGACCACATGCGCGAACTCCATCGAGATGTATCCGCCCCCGATGAAAACGACATGGTCAGGCATCTTGCTCAGTTCGAAAAATTCGGCGCTATGCGTAACGTGCTCCTCGCCATTGATCCCCAATGATACTGGACGAGCGCCGGTGCCGATGAAAATCTGCTTCGCTTCGAGTTGCCAATCATCGACCTGGATCGTCGTCGGTCCCGCGAACCTGGCAATACCGTGAAAAGTTTCAATGCCATGTTTCTGAAATGACTGTTCGCTCTTCTGCAAAACGGGTTGCGTGAACTCACGTTTGAACGCCAACAATTGTGACCAATCGATACTCGCTTCCGAGAATGTTCCCAGTTTGCCGTTGGCGCGACGCACTTGGTCGATCAAGTTCCCGGCGTTTGTGTAGACTTTTTTCGGGTTACAACCACGCAGCGCGCATGTTCCGCCGAACTCGCGCGACTCGACTACGGCGACGGACCTTCCATTCTCTGCCGTCTTCTTAGCCACCGTTCCAGCGGAGGGTCCAGTGCCAATGACAACCAAGTCGAATTGTTTACTTTTGTTCATGGCAGTTGGATGTCCAGGCCATGGTTGAAGCGATTGGTGAAGTTTGCCAGCGCGACGGCGCCTGCTAAACTGACAAGTTGTTTATCGTTGAAAAACTCTTTCAACTTCGTAACGGTGGCCGTATCGACACGGGCTTGCCTGGTCAGCTGTTCCGCATACGACAACACCGCCTTCTCTTGATCGTCAAAGGCGTCACTGCTCTGGTAGCTCTCAATCGCCTCAAGTTGTGCGGCAGTGATACCCACCTTGACGGCGGCTTGTTTGTGATAGTGCGAGCAGTAGTCACACTGATTGATTTGCGAGGACTTGAAATAGGCAAGTTCGCGAAATTTGTCGGGCAAGTCGTTACGAATCCCATCATTGATCTGAGTCATTCCCCCCAACACATCGGGCTGGTAGGCCGCCGTGCTGAAGATGTTCATCGATTTGCCGAACTTTTCTTCGATGGCTTTCAGTATTGGCTGCGATTTTGCAGGTGCATCGGCAATTGTGAGTGGTTTGACGTGTGGCATGATAAGTGATCTCGATTCAAATTTAGAAACTGTTGACATGCGTTGAGTGGCACGGGTAGACGCTGCAGCCTAAGGCTGACCGCAATTCATGTGCCGTTATCTCTGTGAGTTGGACAGCACCACTTTTTACAGAATAATAGCCCGAAGCGTATCACATCTGGCCGAAACGTCGCCGCCGTTTCCAGCGCCTGGACACCGTCGAAAGCTGTTTGTGTCTCATTGCCGGTCAGGCTCAACAACATTGTGAACGTGATGGCTGAATCCCGGTTGTCATCAACGACGAGAATGCGTTTCGCTGATGTGTTCACGGGTTCGATCAGGTTCGACTTAGACGGCGGTGGAGTTGAGGTTTCGACCTGCACGAACATTTGGAAGATCTGGTGAAGCTGTTCGGGAGCGATACCGATACCGCTGTCCTGGACGCGGATCAGGGCATTAGGCACGAGAACGCGGGGAGATGATGACAAAGGGATTGAAGCGTCTTTTTCTTTATCGTTGTCTCCCCCTTTCCCATGTTTGGGATGGAACTCACCTTGGGTTGGTATAGTAGTTGCATGATAAGGGTTGTTCACCGAATCTTGAATGGCGGGAGTCATCGTCGGTGGCTGAAGATATGGTTCATGGAGGTGAGTGTCATGCTTGTACTTTCTCGACAGCCCGGACAGAAAATTGTCTTTCCAGGACTTGGCATTTCGATTGAAGTTTTGCGGTCAAATGGTTCGGTGACCAAACTAGGGATTGAAGCGCCGCTAGACGTGCAAATCATGCGCGAAGAATTGCTGGACCGCACTCCGACGTTAGAAAATTCCAGCTCGCTGATCGCCATCACGCCTGGAGAACGGTTTCGACAGCACGAATTGAACAACAAGCTCAACGAACTCACTCTGAAACTGCAGTTACTGCAGCGGCAACTTGAATTGGGCCGCGCGACCGACTCTGACGGTCGGTTGACGACTGTGTTGTCTGAACTCAACGATCTGGAACGGACGACTCCAGATCAGCGACTGCCCTTGAACTCTCTGCAAGTGCTAATCGTTGAAGACCAGGCAAACGAGCGAGAATTGCTCGCCGATTGTTTGCGACTTTCAGGAGTTCGAGTCACAACCGCAGGCAACGGTCGTGAAGCATTCGACTACTTGCATGACCACGAAATCCCCGACTTGGTACTGCTCGACATGCACATGCCGGAACTGGACGGCCCTTCACTTATGAAGCTGATCCGTGACGACATCAGGCTGCACAACCTGCGAGTCTTCGGCGTTAGCGGTTCGACCCGTGATGAGTTCAGTTCGACACTGCCCGTGGATGGCTGGTTCTCAAAACCGATCCGCATGGATGCCCTGCTCGAAGTGATGAAGGTTCCGCGATCGGTCGTTTCCTTTTCGGCATGAGAGTGAATTGGTGCAGGGATCTGAATTTCTGTTGGCTGAGCGTGGTCAGGAGCTGACGGCACATCGAATTTGGCCATCGTTTTCGAGCCTGAGTATCGATGTCTCCGTTCCATAGTTCAGGATCCGGGTTCGAACTGAGTCCTGCTCGTGCCGGGCGTGCTGCAAACTGTGCTCGAAATGCCGCAGCTTTTGCCGATAGTATGGCGGCAGGCACGAGCGTCCGAGCTCGATCGACGAACAATCGGTTCGAACGCTTTCCGACCGGATCCAGAGTCGTCGGGATCTCTGGAACATTGGGCAGGTTAGATCATGTCTATTCGAAACTGTTGCCTTGTCGTTTTGCGCTGACTGCAATACAACTTGCTTGCCACGTGTTTCACGTAGACGAATTTTGAAACGACCTTCATGTTTCTCCGGTGTGCTGGAGAATTGACGACCCTCAAGTTCGACTGTCCCGGATTGGTTGAAAAAGGTGTCCTGACACCGAGGATGGAAAAGTGCGCGTACTTGTTACCGGAACTTCGATGTTCTTCACTGCGCGACTCATTCAGGGCTTTACCTCGCGCGGCGTGACCGTCACGGCAGCCGATCATCACAGGTGGTCAGTCGGCAAGGCGATTGCGCAGACGAAGTGGCTGCGAACACCGTCTGTTTCGCAGAATCCGGCGGGGTATCTGTCCGCCCTCGTTCAAGAGCTCAAGTCACGCCCATACGACCTCCTTGTGCCGACGTTTGAGGAGTCATTGCTGCTCGCAGAATTCCGCGAAGAAGTGGAGCCACTGACCAAACTGCTGCTGTCGCCATTTTCAGTGATGTGGCAGCTGCATCATAAACCAAGTCTCTATCGCCTATGCTCTCAGCTGGGAATACCCACGCCTCCGACGGTCGCTCGTCTGCATCCACTCAATCTTGAACAGCAAGTCCGGTCGCTGCAGTTTCCTGTCGTATTGAAGCTGCCCAACAGCAATAACAGCACCGGCAGGGAGTTCTGCGATACCATGCCAGCGCTGGTCGATCGCTTTCACGCATTGTATTCCCGGGAAATTTTGCGTCACGCCGAACCTCCGTTCGTGCAGCAAAAGATCGAGGGTCACCCGATTTATACACTGATGCTGTGCCAGGATGGACGAAAGCTTGGCGAGGTGATCTATCGTCCGCTGCGCAGTTTCCCGGAGAACGGCGGAACTTCGTCCCATCGGGAATCGATCCATCACCCTCGAATCGCGGCGCTGACAGAAAGACTGGCCGCAGCAACGCGATGGAGCGGATTTCTCGGTCTGGACTTTATTTCTGATCGTACGGATGGCACATCGTACCTGATCGATGCCAATACTCGGGCAAATCCTGCCGTACAACTGGGGTATCTGGCAGGAGTTGACTGGACAGGTTTGCTGATCGATATCCAGTGCGGTGTTGCTCCCGCTCCGATGACTGCTCGAGTCGGTGTCCGTAGCAGAACCCCGTTGCTGGATGCACTATGGCTGCTGGACGGGCTGCGACCTCAACGAAATTGGGCACGGAAACTGTGCCATCGTTTTCGCAGTGTAGTTAAACCAGATTGGGTTCTGGATTCCGGTCATGACTTCATGGGTCCACGCGACTGGCGCTGTCACCTCGCCCTTGGCTGGCAGAGTTTCTCTGCCATGTGCAATTCCCTGTTGACAGGACAGGCCCTGGGCCAGTCCTTCACGAATGGGGTGAACTACGACCCGGTCACGGTACAGCCCATGCGGCATGCAGCGGGAATGTCGCGGGGAGATGATTCGCAAGTTGTGCATCCTGAAAACTTCGGCAAGCGATCTTCTTTGGGGCTTGAATCCCTGTGAGTTCAGTGAATTGTGGCGTGAAACACAGCGAGTCGCCAATGTCAGGAGGCAAGGGCGACGATCATCGCCATTGCGGTGGCAGGGTATGTTTTCGGCGAAGAAGCCGCTCAAGGAGCGATCGTCGGTCAGATTCGATATCTGGTTGGCAAGGACGGGGCCATCGCAATTGAATCCCTGATTCAGAAGGCCAGCGCTCCCCAACACAGCCCAATCGCCGCGATGCTCAGCATCGGCCTGTTCGTGTTCGCTGCAACTGGTGTCTTCGCTGAACTGAAGGACTCGCTGGACACAATATGGGAAGTGAAGGCCAAGCCAGGCATCGGGCGCTGGATTGCGCTAAAGACGCGCTTGTTATCATTCGCAGTCGTTGTCGGAACTGGCTTCTTGTTGATGGTTTCCCTGCTGTTGACGGCGATGCTGACTGCATTGACCCAATGGCTGGGCCAATGGATGCCAGTCACAGTCTGGTCAGCTTTTCTTCTGGATCTGATCGTCTCGTTTGTGGTCATCACGTTCTTATTCGCGCTCATCTTCAAGTTGCTGCCGGATGTTCTCTCAGCTGGAAAGATGTGTGGATTGGTGCGGTGACGACTTCAGTCTTGTTCATGATCGGCAAGTCTCTGATTGGCGCGTATATCGGCAGTGCAGGGATTGCTTCGGTTTATGGGGCGGCCGGATCGCTGGTGGTCGTGCTTGTCTGGACTTATTACTCATCACAGATCCTGTTTTTCGGGGCAGAGCTGATCCGGGCTCAAACTCGATACTTCACTCGAGGCCCGATCGTGGACACTGAGCAGGCGGTCCCGATGACCAGGCGAGAACTTGTCAAACAGTCCAGGCCGCGGGATCAGGAGTGTTCGGCAAGCTGAAGTTCCGTTCACCGTCGCTCCAAGTCATACCGCTCATTTCGTTTCTGTCGCGGCAGAATGCTGGTCGAAAATCGTCCGATCCGGTCGCTGACAGGCCGCCAACGTGCTTCTGCTCGTCCGAATGGACGCCTGCTAAGACGACAGCGTGGGAAAAATAGGATGGCGTCGCAGGCCAGTACTAACAACGGATACCGGAAAAGTGTCTCCATCGTAGCGATCGCTCTCATGCCGTGAAGATCGCATGAAGTGGCATCGGACGTGCTGGGGACCCAAGTATCTGCACTCGCGTTCGAGAAGTCGTGAACCTTTTTTTTGCTCTGCGACTTCATTTCGGCCACTGCCCAGCCGGAAGTGCCCGCATAACAATCCTCGGTCACGTAGCGACCGTTGATGACTTTACTCGCGGTTATACCTGACGAGCACTCAGTTCATTGTTACGAGCAGCCGCTTTATCGCCCAGCGTCGTGAGTAATGATGGGGACAAAGTCGACTGACTTTCATAACCGAAGGCGGCATTCTGTCCGATTCCGCCAGGCTCGGGCAACAGCCGGTTGACCAGTGCCAATATCTCACCGGTCAGAGTCGGCGAGATTCGAGCGGCCCAGACAACTGGACTGAGCACGTTGCCGATGCAGACCAACCCCAATCCTCGCGAGCCGCCAGTAACGATCACCGATTTCCCGGCAAACTCGAACCAGCGACAGCGGCGCACCGCCTGCCGTGCCGTCCAAATAGTGCCAGCGCCGATCGCGCCCATGATCAACAGATCCTTCATGAATCGTCGCATTATCGCTGCTCCTGAGATTGTATGCGTTAAAACCTGGCCACGACGGATTCCTGACTACACCACGCACGTTGCTGTGATGCAAAGCAATTTGAGTGCCACTCGCTTCGGCACATTTTTTGCGAATCGGGATGTTGGTCGGTCCGTCACTTCTATATGAAAGGTTGACTCATGTCACAGCGAGCGGGGCGCTGCCTGGCGGGAGCGATAGCGGGATCACTGGCAACGGTGCCGATGACCGCTGTGAACGGAATACGCTGATGATCATAGCACATCTTGTTTGGGGCGCGGGCCTCGGATTGGCAACGCACTTTCTTTCCAATGAAGCTCGTGGGCAACTGGAATTCGAAGTATGAGCTCCTCTA
>Ga0105048_10007421_pt1 | contig 17616 bp, 18 predicted proteins | sample MAT05_FD_78382 | JGI IMG/M metagenome (GOLD analysis project Ga0105048, IMG submission 78382) | Freshwater microbial communities from Lake Fryxell liftoff mats and glacier meltwater in Antarctica - MAT-05 | ecosystem: Environmental > Aquatic > Freshwater > Ice > Liftoff microbial mat | place...
ATCACCTCCTCCTCGCGCGCTACGACCTGTGCTCCGCCAGCCGCATACGCTTCGTTGGTGAAACCCGCCGCGCGTCCGGCATCATGCTGGATGATCACGGTGGCCTTTCCACGCAAGCGTTCAACACCGTTCGGCGAAAGCACCACCACTCGGCGGTCCGCTAGTTCCTTCAAGACCCCCGATCGCTCCATCACCTATGGGAATATGCCGCGCTCCTTGTAGGTCTTCTCCAACCGGCGAAGAGCTACGATGTACGCGCTGGTGCGCCAATCCACCTTGAATTCTGCGGCCGTATCGGCCACTTTCACGAAGGCGTCCTCCAGCTTCTCTTCGAGCATGTCCAGCACTTCTTCGATCTTCCAGATCTCGCTGCGCTTGTTCTGCAACCACTCGTAGTAGCTGCCGATCACACCGCCGGAGTTGCACAGGATATCGGGAATGATGTCGATGTTCTTTTCCCGGAGCAAGCGCTCGCCTTCGGTGTTCGTGGGGCCATTGGCACCTTCGGCCACCACCATCGCCTTGACGGAACCCGCGTTCTCACCGGTGATCTGATTGCCCAGTGCCGCTGGTACCACGATGTCGCAATCCAGTCCAAAGAACTCCTTCGGCTCCATTTCCTTCGCCCCGGTGAATCCTTTGATGTTGCGTCCGCTCACATCACTGTGTGCCAGAAGTGCTTCTGGATCGATCCCCTTTACATTATACAAGGTGGCCGTGGCGTCCTGCACGGCGATCAATACGGCACCTTCCTGCAGCAGGAAATGGGCCGTCCAGTAGCCTACGTTGCCGAAGCCCTGAACGATGAACTTCATGCCCGTCAAGGACTTGTTGCGCCGCTTTGCCCATGCCTTCAGGTTTACCACCACCCCGAAACCGGTAGCCCGATCACGACCCTCCAAGCCACCGGCCCCCAAGGGCTTTCCTGTTACCACGTGCAGGTTTGCAAAGCGCGTGGCAGGGGACTTCGTTGACGAGTAGGTATCCGCGATCCACGCCATGATCTGTGCGTTGGTGTTCACGTCCGGCGCGGGAATGTCCAGGTCAGGACCGATGTTGTCCCCCAATGCGTAGGTGAAGCGCCGTGTGATCCGCTCCAGTTCATTCTCCGAATAGAGCTTCGGGTCGATCTCGATCCCTCCCTTGGCACCGCCGTATGGCAAACCGGCCAATGCGGTCTTCCATGTCATCCAAATGGCCAAAGCGCGTGCTGAATCGATGTCCACCGTTTTGTGGTAGCGCAAGCCGCCTTTGTAGGGCCCTAGCGCGTTGTTGTGTTGCACGCGGTACCCCGTGAAGACCTCGATCTTGCCGTTGTCCAACTTCACCGGGAAGTGGACCACGATCTCTGTGTTGGTCTTTGCCAAGATCTTTCGGACGCCCGGATCGAGGCCCATGATATCGGCGGCATGGGCGAATTGCTCCATGACGACTTCGTACATCCCTTCCTTGCGGACGGTCTTTTCCACGGTTGCTGGTGTCATTGCTGGTTGATCAGGTTCATTCGTAATGTTCACAATGGTACGTGATACGATCAGGGTCCCGCAAGACACACTTTTCAAGATGTACCCAGGAACCACACGATCCCGGTATGGCGGGTATGTGCGTGATCGTCTCTTCCATGAAGCGCATTGGTTCTGGCATGCGCTCCTGCTCAAGTTCGTTGCAGAACTTGATCGGTGTCCCACTACTGCGCTGGAATACGCAGTCACCATCGTGAACGCAACCCCTACAGATGGAATGCGAGATGCTGGACGGATCGGATGGCGGTGACAGGAACTTGTACATGGCCACTCCGTGGCCATAGGTCGTGCCAGTCGCTCCGGTGCCACGTGCCGTTTGCACACGAGCCTCCGCAAAGCCTTGTGATCACAGACCACTCGTGGCCCGTTGCTGTTGGCATGGTACGGAAGCACCGCAGTCGACACGTTGCGAAAAGCGGGGTTTAGCTCCCCGGCCGGTCCAATTCGTACCAGCGCTACTTCAACTTTTCGTGCAAGGTCTTCCGATCGATCCCCAGGACCTCGGCCGCCTTGGTCTTGTTGTAATACCAATTCGCAGTACAGATCCACCCGATCCACTTGCTCTATGCTTGTGCTGAGTGAAGCCGAAGCATCCGCATTACTTCTCCGATGAGGTCGTCCCGTAGCTACACTTCGACCCTTCGACAAGCTCAGGACAACGCAAGCTCAGCACAAGCGGCTACGCAACGACCTCCTCGGATCGTCCTGCGAATGTTGCATCCCGCTGGCGGGGAAAAGAGCGGCGCATCTTCAGGTGGATCTGTACTGCGGAATGGTATTAGCGGTGGCCTCCAACACGTGCTCGATGTGGCGACGTTCCAACTCGGCAAGGGACAACAGATCAGCGCTCCCTGCGCGTGCCGGGGCGCTGGTCTTCATGGTTCCCGGCAGGAGATCGAGATCCCACCGCGCATCACCATCCACGTTCAGCTCCGCGAAAAGGCGATCGGACTTCCAGCTTCATCGAACTCCTGCTCATCCAAGCGCACCTGCACCATGGCCGCTTCGGGGAACTGAAGACCCTGTGGAACGGCCTCGACTACCGCACGAACGAGATCAGGAAGGGGATCATCGGGCCTCTGAGCGATCCGCGCGACCGCATATAAGCAAGCCAATTCCTTGACACGTTCGGTCAGCTTCCGCTCCAAGATACGTTCCAGCATAAGCGTAGAAGGTCGCCCTCAAAGCTACCCTCCAAGGATGGGAGCCTGCTTACATCCAGAACACATCCTCCACCGTTTCGTCTGTTCCCTTTGGCTCCAGCGGCCCATGCAGCGCATTGATGCGGTCGAGTTCCTCGGCCGTAGCCACCGCTTCGATCGCCGTGAACAGCACCCGCTCTTCGAACCGGATGTGCGCCTCCAACTCCTCCTCGATCTGCGAGATCCGGGCGGTCGGGTCGTCGGTACCGGTGAACAGCCGGGTCAATCTGCGATGTTCGGCCAAGGCACGTTTCACCAGCTCGTGGTCGTTGCCCAAGATCGGAAAGAGCACTTCCTCCTCCAGACCGAAGTGCGGTACCAAGTGCTCCGCATGAAAGCGCTGGCAGTAAGCCATCATACGTGCAGGATCCACGTTCTTCTGTAGGCCGGTCCTCAACTTCCAGCAAAGCTGTAGGCCATGGTGGTGGTCGCGGCTCAGTGGTTTGAGGCTCTCGTGGCGTTTCATGGGCTTCGCGGGGTGCATCGCTATTGGATGAAGGTGCTGGGGTTCTCGCGCAGGCGTTCGATCCGCATCATGAACATCTCGGCCATCCGTTCAGCATTCATGTGGGCCAGATCGGCAACGGGTCCCGTGAAGAGTTCGTCCACGGTGCCGTGGAAGAGTTGGAGCCAACGCGCGAAGTGTTCCTCCGAGATGGGTAGGCCCGCGTGCGGCCGGAAAGGGGCACCCGTGTAGGATCCCTCATTGATCAGAACCGTGCCCCAGAAGCGGTACATCTTGGCCAAATGTTCAGGCCAACGATCCTTGATCACGCCGTTGAAGATACCTCCCAGCATAGGGTCCACACGCACTTTTCCGTAGAAGGTATCCACAAGCGAACGGATGTGCTCCGGGGTGGAGATCGCAGTGCGTTCGCTCATGGTCCCAACGGTTCCCAATACAGGGTGAAGTAGAATGCGGCGAACCCGATGAAGGCGATCAACAAGGCCCACACCCATGCCGGAACGGCCTTCGGTGTCTCAGAGCCGGTGATCATGAACACGTCGTTGCGCTCGCTTCCGTAAGCGTTGATGGTGATAGGGATGCGATCTTCCACGACTTCGTCGGGCTTCAAGCCGAGCACGGTGATCGACGGTCCGTTGCGCACCTCGAAGGGGATGGTGCGTACCCCTTCTACGCCGTTCGTACTCCGGGCCACGATGCGCAGGACGTGCGGACCGTCCGGCAACTTGGTGGTGTCGAAGAGGAACTTCACCGGAGGTGCGAACTCGGCGAAAGGCTTGGGGTCCTCATCGAGGAAGAGCTTGATGCTGCGTTCTTCAGCCATGATGTACGGCGTTGTTCAGAATGGAACGCTTGATGTGGTCCGCATCGCCTTCGTTCGGCCGCACCAGGAACTTCACCGCGAAGTACAAGGTGATCAGCACGATGATCGCCGAGACCACGATGATGGGCATATCCCATGCGCTTTGCGGTCCCGTGCCGTGCGTGATGCCCTGCAATACTTTCGGCTGTTGGTTCTTGCACGCATCACAGGCCCACGTGGGCAAGGCAAGCAGCAGGGTACAGAAGAGGATGATCGTGCGCATCAGGGGATCGCGGTTTCGGGTGAAACGGTGAAGCGAAGGCTCTTGACCACGTCTTCCGTAGTTGGTGGCGCGTCATTTCCAAAACTGGAACGCACATAGTTGACCACAGCCGAGATCTGTGCATCGCTGAGGTTCTCGGCTTGCGCTGGCATCACGCCATACTCGGCCCGCGCATCGTAGCCGCCCAGTATGATGGTGATCATTTGCGCAGGGTCCTTGTCGTTCACGATGGCACTACCGGCCACTGGAGGGAAGGCGCCTGCCAAGCCCTTGCCATCCCCTTGGTGGCAAGCGGCGCAGACCTGTGAGAAGACCGCACCACCATCGGGCAAGGCATCCGCATCGGTGAGCTTCAACGCCTTCCCATCCGCGCCCGGCGATGGCAAGAACGCGCCCGGCTCCACGCCGGTGGGCAATGGCGCTTGCTTCAACGAGGTGAGATAGGCTACCAGGTCGTTCATCTCCGGTGTGGCGATCACCTTTCTACCGGGGCGGCTCAACCGATCGGCAGGGATCGGCACCACGACATCACCTTCTTTCACATTGGCGGGATCGACCTCCTCGAAAAGCCAGCCGTAGCGTGGCATGATGGACCCTTTCACCACCATGCGCGGATCGTACAAGTGCAACAAATGCCATTGCGCACCGGGTTGCCGTTGCCCCACGTTCGTCAGGTCCGGACCCGTGCGTTCACTGCCGAGCAACGAGGGTGACTGCTGCCACACGTTCATACGCTGCTTGCTGTAGTGATAATCGCTCGGGACCGAAGGGCGCGATCCCCAGGTCTTGTCCATTTCGATGTTGCGCACTTGTTGGGTGTGGCAGGCCACGCAGCCTTCGGCGATGTAGACCGAGAGGCCACGCCGCTCTGCGTCGGTCATCTTCGGCATATCGGGCAACGGTTCATTGTTCTGCATTTCGTTCGCGGGGATCACCGCGATGCCGAAGCTGAGCAGCACGAACACCAGCAAGGCGATGTTCACCAGATTCACATGGTCCTTATGGAAGTTGATCATCGCTCAGGTGGTGCTGGGGATCATTGCGGGAACGGGTGCTTCCACGGTCCGGCGCGACATGGTGTAGAAGTTCCACGCGAAGAGCAGATGCGAGATGAACATGAGCGTGCCGCCTATCGCACGCCAAGTCCAGTAGCCGCGCGTGTTCACCACGGTGTCGATGAAGGGGACCCCTTCGATCCAAGCCATGCCTTTCACCGTGCCGCCGGCCATCAATGAAATGGTGTAGGCGAAGAGCCCGATGAACGCCAACCAGAAGTGTGCGCCCACCAGCACTTGCGAAGGTTCTCGTCCCGTGATCTTCGGTACGATCGCGTACATGCAGGCCCAGAGGATGAAGGTGATGATACCGTACATGGTCATGTGCGAATGCGCCACGTTGAAATCCGTGAAATGCCACACGTGGTTCGTGAAGCGGAAGGCCTGTAAGCTGCCTTGCGAACTGCCCACGAAGTAGTAGATCACACCCACCAGGAAGAAAGGGAGCACATAGCTGCGTCCGATCGCGCTCCAGCTGCCGCGCATGGTCATCAGGAAGTTGGTGCTGCCGGCGATCACTGGGATGAACATGCCCACGCTGAAGACGATGGCGACGGTCTGCATCCACCAGGGCAAAGGAGAGAACACGAAATGGTGCGTGCCGATCAAGGTGTAGAACAGCATTTGCGTCCAGAAGGCAAGCACCCCGAGCGAATACGAGTAGATCGGTTTGTTCAGCGCGGAGGGTAGGTAGTAGTAGATAAGGCCGAGGGTGAAGGTCATGAACCACATGCCCACACCCTGGTGCATGTAGTAGCCTTGGATGATCGTTTCGCCCAAGCCGTTCTGGTACCATGGCAAGTAGCCGATGGTGGCCAGCACGATGGTCCACACGAGCGCAGCCAGGATGTACCAATTGCTCACGTAGATCTCCGGGATCTTTCGCCGCTTCACGGTCGCGTAGTAATTCCGGAAGGTGATGATCAACGCTATGGCGAAGAGCAGGGTCACCGGCCAGACGTACTCGCGGTATTCGCCACCACCATTGTTGATACCGGCCATCAAGCACAGATCGCCGAGAAGCACCGACGTGTTGATCAGGCCCCACGCCCACCACCCTTGTCGGTAGCTGTGGATCACCGTGTTGGATGTGCGTGCGATCACGAAGTAGCCTAGGCCGATCATCGCCAGCGAAGCCCAACCCCAGAACACGGTGTTGGTATGCACGGGCCGAAGCCTGCCGAAGGAGAGCCACGACACTTCATCGAGGTCCGGCCACACGAATTTCATTCCGAGGTATTGACCGATCAAGGTGCCGAACACCAACCAGAACGTCGCTGCACCCAAATACCACAGCACGAGTTTGGTCAGTTCCGGTGGCACTGTCAGGCGCGTGCCGGAGTAGATCTTCTCGTCCACCAACGGATTGTCCGGTTCGCTGGTGGAGCGCGAGATCAGGGCTCTGTCATCGAAGGCGGGTGCGGTGCCCCCCAACTCGTGCCCCTTCAATTTGAAACGCAGGGCTTCAAGGCGCTGCTGTTGTTCCGGCATCAAGGTGGATGGATCGCGCGCGAGCAATTGGTCATCCGGTATCCGCACTTCGCGCAGCTTCCGTTCCTTGTTCGCTTTCAGGATACGGTCCACTTTGGCCGAGATGATCAGTAAGGCGACGAACATCACAACGCCGATCAGGGCCAACGTCCCCAGCACGCCAGGGCTGGTGATCCAGCCATCGGTCCTCGTGGGCTGGGCCATGACCTGTTGCCCTACCGCCACCGCCGCGATCAGCATCATCCCTCGTGTATGGCCCATATTAGGATGCCTATGTCCGATATAGGGGTATGACTTCATCGTTTCAGGTAGGTTGCACCGTTCTCCAGTCCGACCGTCAGGCTTTGCACCGTTGTGCTCTCCAACATCGTTCGCAGATCGTTCCGGATCTTTTCGAAATGATCATGCAAAGGGCATGGCTTCATCGCGTTGCATGCCTTCAGGCCCATGCCGCAACCGCGGTACACGGTATCGTCATCGATCGCCTTCACAATATGGCTCAGCTTCACTCTTTTGGCCATGAGGGGTGGTAGGTCGAAGCCGCCATGGGGTCCCTTCTGGGAAAGGAGGATACCGGCACGCGTAAGTTGCTGAAGCACCTTGGCCGTGAAGGCCTTCGGTGAATCCGTGCGCTCTGAAATGGCATCCAAGCCCAACCGCTCCCCCGCCGCGCTCGCCGTGGCGATCAAGATGGTGGCCCGGAAAGCGTATTCGCAAGTCTTGGAGAACATCAGGGGCGAAGGTAATACAGAGAGCCGATATTAGGATATGTATATCCGAATATATTCTGCGACCTTTGAAGGCCGATCGCGTGCAGGCCGGCAAAGGAGGCGGAGCAGTCAACGGAGATCGTGAAGAACCGCATTCGGATGTTCCCGTTCATTATTGCCCTTGTCTTGGATTCGGTACTGAACGACCATGAAGTCGATCTTTCCAAACGGAATACATGGCTCAGAGAACCGCTCAAAACATGGGAACCCAAAGTAAAGTGGATCCCAAATTGACGGAGGGGATACGCTGGCTGTTGATGGTTCCCATGGGGCTGATGATGGGCGAGTGCGATCAACCTTCGACAACCACTGACGATGATCACGGATCCCACTTTTCAGGAATGTTCCAAGTTGCTGCTTCGTTGACAATGACCGAACCGGTGCGATCGCTCAAAACACTGTTGATCAAGTGGTGCTACTTGTGGCATCCCTTGCCTTTGCTTGGTACGTGTACCAAGGCAGCATCATGAACAACGGACCATCAGCGCATCCGCTTTCCGCACGTTGCTCACCATCGCTTTCTACGCCACGGCTACTGGGATCGGGCGTGCGCAACAACACCAAATCAATACGACCACCGAACGACCATGGCCCACAAACTCACATCCATAACCGTAATACTCGCGCTATTCACCTTCGGCTGCAATGAACAGCAAAAGGACAATGGGCAGGCCGAAGCTGTCGCACCCGCAACAGCCGACCACGCGCATGATGAGAACGCGCATGCCGAGGAAGGAGTATCTTCAACGACCACCGTTACGCTAGACAACGGAAAGCGCTGGAAAGCGAATTCCGAGACCACGTCGGGCATCGCGAACATGGTGGAGTTGATCGATATGCAGACCGCCAAACCCGGTGATGCCAAGGCGATGAAAGCTGCGCTGGAAGAGGAGTTCGGCTTGATCTTCGAGCGTTGCACCATGACCGGTGAAGCGCACAACCAATTGCACAACTTCTTGATCCCGGTCTACGATCAGCTTCGAGGAATGGATCCGAACAAACCAGAGGACCTGATCGCAATGAAGACGTACCTCGAGTTGTACAACACCTCCTTCGAGTAGCACCCCTTCGTTTCCTATTGCCGTACTACCACACAGTGGGATCGCTGTTCCCCATTGCGCAGGACGAGCACGTAGGATCCCATCGGGAACGCAGCCATTTCGATAGTGCCCCGGTTGGTCGCTAGACCTCTTTGCTGCAAGACAACCCGCCCCAGCGCATCCATGAGTTGGAGTTCGTGGGTCATGAACGGTGCCTGCCAAGTGACCGATCCAGAGGTCGGTGAAGGGAAAGCATGCAAGGCGTAACGTTCGTTCACCGTGCTCACCTCCACGTTCTGATCCACCACGATGTACTGCGCCATCATCATGTTGTCCTCATGCATCAGGTTGTGGCAGTGGTACATGTACGGCCACTCCGCACTTGTGGCATCATCGAAACGCATGATCACGCGCACGGCTTCACCCACATCCACCAGCACTACGTCCTTGGCACCTCCCTCCCATGCGGGTGGTGCGATGCCATCACGATCCAATACGAAGAACGAACCGCCGTGTATATGCATAGGGTGCGCCATATTCGAATTGTTCTGGAAGTTCCACACCTCCATGGTGCCCAGTTGGATGGTATCGTTGATCACATCCATATCGTACATCGCTCCGTTGATCATGAACATGCCCATGCCCACAAGACCGTTTCCAGTGAGCGTCTTGGTGCGATCGCCTGTGGCCAAGACTTCTTCATAAGGTTGCGCCGTGCCCAGCGTCATCGGTATTGTGGTGACCGGATCAGTGGTCGGTGCGGTGATCCGTATGCGCAATACAGGGAAGTCGATCCCGCTCAACAGACTGCTCTCCCACAGGATATATGAGCTGCCGGGCACCGTGGCAGGCAGCTCGCTTCCGTAACTCATCAACAACAAGCTATCGCCTTCCATGCCGGTGAGGTCCAGGAGGATCTCGGCACGTTCTCCGTTGCTCAACGGTATCCTGTCCATGGTGACCGGTGCGCTCAACAAACCACCGTCACTGGCGATCACGCTGAAGGGTCGGTCGTTCTCGAAACCAAGAGGATAGACACGTGAGTTCGATCCGTTCAGCAACCGCAGCCGGACCACTTGGGCTGGACATTCCAAGTAGGGATGCGCAGTACCGTTCACGAGCACCGAATCACCGAAGGGACCCATCACGAAGTTCCCGTTCGCATCGAATTTCCGGTCCTGTACCACCACGGGGAGATCATCGATACCATAAGTACGCGGCAAGTCAAGAGCTGCTTCCTCATCGTCCTGCACAATGATGAGACCAGCGATGCCCATGCTCGCTTGGAAGGCCGTGAGCATGTGTGGATGTGGATGGTACCAATACGTGCCGGCCGGGTTCTTCACCTGGTACTTCACATCCCAGGTCTCGCCCGGATCGATCACGCGCTGCGGACCGCCATCGAATTCGCCGGGCACGCGCAGCCCGTGCCAGTGCATCGTGGTGATCTGCGCCAATTCGTTCCGTACACGGATCCGTGTCGTATCACCCGCGTGCATGATCAACGTAGGGCCGAGGTACTCCGCACTCGCACCGTAGGTGTTCGTATTGACCCCCGGATAGAACTGATGCACATGCTCATCCACGACCAGATCGAAGGTGTCCAGGTCCAGTGCAGGCGGAATAGCCAGTGGGTTGTTGAACTGTGCTGATCCAGCCGATGCGAGTAGAGCCGTGCTGGCCAAGGCCGAAAGCTTGAGCATGATCATGGGATCATGTACAAGAATATCCCCATTCATGCTCTCCGAAGATGACGACGGTCAGGGTCGGGATCGCACTTCTGTTAAACCTTTCGGCACAGTCGAAAAACAACGAACCGATGACGCACGAAGTTGAAGCCATTTGGATGGGGAAAATGCAGTTCAACGCCTTGGTGAACGGTCATACCGTGGTCATGGACGCGCCGGAGCGCGTGGGGGGCGAGGATCAAGGGCCGATCCCCAAGCCTTTCATGCTCGTCGCGCTTTCGGGCTGCACCGGCATGGATGTGGTCGCGCTCATGCGCAAGTCCGGTCATCCCTTGGACCGCTGCGATGTGCGCGTGAGCGGCGAGATCAGCAAAGCACCACCGATCCACTACAGCAGTGTCCACGTAGTCTATGACATCCACGGAAAAGTGGAAGACCGCGACGAAGCCTTGGCCACGGTACAACGCTCACAGAACGAATTGTGCGGCGTGAGCTACATGCTGAAGAAGGCGATGCCGGTGACGTGGGAAGTACGTTACAACGGCGCGATGATCTTCACGAACAGCACCAGCGCGATCAGTTCTACGATACCCGGTTGACGACAGGTCCAGCGCATGCGCACGGTCTGGATCATCCTATTCGTGGTCTTCGCGGGATACACCGCGCTCGTTTACACCCAAGGCGAATCGGGTACCGTTGAGATCGCGGACGATCGCATTCGAGCAGGTATGCACACCTGGCAGGAGCAGAACTGCACGAGTTGCCACCAGCTCTACGGACTTGGTGGCTACATGGGGCCTGATCTCACGAACGCTCACCGCACCTTCGGCGAACACCGTATGCGCACCTTCATCCGCTATGGCACTGGACGTATGCCCGCGCACGCATTGAGCGAAGCCGAGATAGACGGCTTGATCGCCTTCTTGGCTTGGGTGGATCGTACTGGCACGAGCCAAGTCGCGCCCGACAACGTGCATTGGACCGGCACTTACATCATCGAACCTACCACACCATGACCACGGCGACCAGATGGCACATCGGTTTCGCTCTGCTCATGCTCGCGACGGCACTCGTGGTCGGTTCGTTGGCGGCTTTCGCATTCGTGTTCCCGGACATTGGTGCGCACCTCTCCTTCCGGCAACTGCGCCCCATGCACGTTTCGGCCGCCTTGTTCTGGATCATCACCGGTGCTACGGCAGGGGTCTTCCATTTCAAGCGATCGGAGTTCGCTGAGACGCATCGCTCCGTACTTCATGCGACTTTCCTCGTGCTCTGGACCGCGACCATCCTCGCTGTATTCGGCTTCTATGCCGTGAACGAATACGGTGGCCGCGAATACTGGGAGTTCCCGCCTTTCCTGGGCATTCCCTTGTTGCTTGCGTGGTTGATGCTCATGGCCGACTACTTCCGCGCCTGGTTCAAGCGCGCCACCGATCCGCCGCTCTACGTCTGGATGTGGAGCACGGGCATGCTCTTCTTCCTGATCACCTTCTTGGAGCAGAACCTGTACCTGATCCCGTGGTTCCGGGACAATTACCTGCGTGAGATCACGGTGCAATGGAAAAGCAACGGGGCCATGGTGGGCGCATGGAACCAGATGATCTACGGCACCGCGCTCTTCTTGATGGTGAAGTTGAGCGGCGATGCGGGGGTCGCTCGCGGACGAAAGGTCTTCATCTTCTGGTTCCTCGGCCTCAGCAACCTGATGCTCAACTGGGGCCACCACATCTACAACGTGCCCACGGCGGGTTGGATCCGCCACGTCGCCTATAGCATCAGTATGGCGGAATGGATCTTCCTCACCAACATCATCCGTGGCTTCCGCGCGAAGATGACCGAGCAGCGGATCCATGCGAGCGTACTCACCTATCGCTTCCTGCTGGCCTCGGAGTTCTGGATCTTCCTCAATCTCTTTCTCGCGCTGCTCATGTCCATCCCGGCGATCAACCGCTACACGCACGGCACGCACATCACCGTGGCGCATGCCATGGGCACCACCATCGGGATCAACACGATGATCCTGTTGGCCTCGCTCGGAACGATCCTGCGTGTCGATGAACTCACGGGCACGGGAAGAACGTGGATCACCATCGGCCGAAGGATCACCACGGCGAGCCTGCTGGTCTTCTGGTCCGCACTGATCGCGGCAGGCTTGCTCAAGGGCTACCGATCAGTCGCGTTGGGCATGACAGACTTCCAAGCGATGATGGTGCCGGTGTACAGCGTGCTGAACGTGTTCGCGTTCGCAGGGATCGGCGTGCTCTTCGGACTCGGGATCGTGGTGTGGATCTTCATGCGGGTAGCATTGCGTTCATCACCGCACCGCTGATCACGCGTTCAGACAGCCATGCTCAACTCCAATTCCACTGCGCGGGGGAAGAGGATGTTGTTCTCCAAGTGGATGTGCTGCTGCAGGTCGGTCTCGAATTCCTTCAGCGCGATCATGGCGGCGGAGTATGTGGCGCAGCCATCCGGCGGCAAGGCATACCCGTAGCTGAGCTCCACGATACGCCGGAAGCGCTCGCCTTCGGCGTCGTGCTCATTCATCATCATGCGCACGGGATCGTTCACCGTGCCGAAGTGCGGTGCGTCGACAGCCGTGCCCGCGTTGTGGGCCTTTTCCAGCTTCACGATGTAAGGGAAGAGCATGAGTTCCTCTTTCTTCATGTGCGCGGCCATGGCATGCGCGCAGGCATCGAACTCCTCGGCGATCTGGAAGAGCTCGGGGTGCCGCTCCCCATGCACCTTGCCCAATTTTGCAAGGTATTGCTGGATGATCGGTGTGCGCGTCTGCACGTAACTGTGATGGACCTGCTCGATGTGTTCCACCAGTCGCTGCAGGGTCCAGTTCCGGAAGTCTTCGTTCGCCCGTGTGTCACGAGCGAGGTCAGCGCGGATCTCCTGCTCCAACACGGCGGGATCCAATCCCTTCGTGCGGCACACTTCCTCCACGGTACGACCGCCTTTGCAGCAGAAGTCGATGCCATGACGGGTGAGCGTTGTTGCGGCGCGTTGGTCTTCGGCAACGACGGAACCGATGGTGCGTTCGGGTGTGAGCTTCATAGCGTGTGTGTTGGTTCTATGCAAAGCAACCGCAGGCGCGTGGTGGGCGAGATGATTTCTGTCAGTCCTGGGGGCGCGTGCAGAATAATACTCAGCGAAGCGACACGATCAGCGCGATGACGACAAGGACGATCGAATAGATCATCTTGTTGCTGCGCGCCAACCATTCGGGCAGGCAGATATCGAAGTTGGCGCTAGTCCCATCCGAATATCGTCGGTCCCATGCGGTGAGCAGGCAGCTCCAGTGGAAGATCGGTAGCACGATGATCTCGATCGACACCGCCGTAGCATACGTTTCGTCGACGCCAAAAGTGGTCGACGTTCGGCGCAGGCTATGCAGACCTTTCTCGACAATGGCTTTGGAAGGACGTAGTGGTTGTGCGGGGGACGGTGGGGAGGAACTGATCCGGATCTTACGACCAGACCCTCAATACGTCACCATCACCCCAACCCCAAGCCCCATGTCACTATCATAGTGCGTGGATATTGCCCAGGTCTTGTCCAGCACATAGCGGAAGCGGCCCATGTATTCCAGATCAGTGTTGCCCATCACATCCAAGCGAAGCCGCGGCGTTAGCGGGATGTCCTCACGCATGAGCTGGGTGCGCAAGCGGCCATCGGTATCGATGCGCAGGTCAAGGACCAGCAGCATCGGCAGGGTGTACTGGAATCCGATATGCGCCACGCTTCGGCTGTTCTTCGTGTTGCGCTGCCCAAAGAGGTTGTCCTCCGGATCGCTGCCGCCGTGTCCGTCGCGCGTGCGCCAGTCCAGGCCTACGTTCACGAGCAGCCATTGCATCTTACCGAAGTAGCGTCCGAAGTGGGTTTCCACTTCCTGACCGTGTTCTTCCATGTATCCCAGGCGCCATTCGCTTTGCAGGTTCCAGCGCTTGTTCATCAGCATGGCCTCACCGTCGTTCCCGTTGGTGGCGAGATCGTTCTGCACCATGAAGTGCCAAGCCTTGTCATCCCGGTTGAACTTGCGCGCAGCCTGCTTCACATCGGGCAACTGCGGGTTGGGCGGTGAGTTCTCATAGCTGAACACGCGCCCCATGCCGCTCATCATGTGGTAAAGGATGTGGCAGTGGAAGAACCAATCGCCATCCTCCGTGGCCGCGAACTCGATCGTATCCGTCTCCATGGGCATGATGTCGAGCACGTTCTTCAGCGGCGCGTGATCGCCTTGACCGTTCACCACGCGGAAGAAGTGGCCGTGCAAGTGCATGGGGTGGCGCATCATGCTGTTGTTGTATAGGATGATGCGCACGTTCTCGCCTTTGCGGATCAGGATGCGGTCGGTCTCCGAAACGGTCTTGTTGTCGATGGCCCAGAGGTAGCGGGTCATGTTGCCGGTGAGTTCGAAACGCATCTCCTTCATCGGCCCTGGTGGCAGTGCGGTAATCGTGGGTGAGCGCAGCATGGCGTAGTTCAGCGTGACGATGTCAGACAGCGCATTGCTGTTGTACATGTCGCCCATGCCACCACCGCCATGGTCCATGGCCGTATGCCCTTCGTGCTCTTTCTCACTTTTTTCCTTTCGCACTTTCACGCTTTCTCTCTTTCTCTCCTTCTTCCCCGTGATCTCCGGATACATCACCACGTTCATGTCCATCTGCTGTAGGCTCATGTTCATGCCCATATCGTCGAGGTCGCCGTTCATCTTCATCATGCCGTTCATCATCCTCATGCCGTCGAAGTACTTGAGCGGCGGCAGCGGCGATGCGAGCTGACGAATGCCGCTGCCCAACCAGAGCGAAGTGGAACGTACGCGGTCCTCGCCGGTGGCGAGCAGTTCATAGGCCGTGCTGTCCGCCGGAATGGTGACGATGATGTCGTAGGTCTCGGCCACGCCCATGATAAAACGATCGACATCCACCGGTTCCACGTCGATGCCATCGCTTGCCACCACCGTCATCTTCCCACCGGCATAGGTGATCCAGAAGTAGCTGCTCGCACCGCCGTTGATGAGCCGCACACGCACACGTTCGCCGGCCTTGAGCTGTGGGGCTTCGTCCACCGGCTTTCCATTGGACAAGAGGCGGTCGTAGTAGACGTCGCTCACGTCCATGGCGTTCATGCGCTTCCACTCGTTCTTCAGCTTGATGCCCACTGCGCCGTCCTTGATGGCATCACTATAACTCTGTACCGTACCCGGACGGATCTGTTGTTTCTTGATCGCGCTCCAGTCATTCGCACTGTGCAGGCGACGGTGTACTTCCGTCGGTTTCATATCGGTCCACTCGCTCAAGATCACGACATGTTCGGGCATCACTGGCTCAGTGCGCTTATGGATGATGAGCGCACCGTACATGCCGTTCTGTTCCTGCACGTCGGTGTGCGAATGGTACCAGTAGGTGCCGTTCTGCACGAGCGCGAATTTGTACTCCACTGTTTCCCCGGCCTTGATCGGCGCAGTGGTGAGGTAAGGCACGCCGTCGAACTGGTTGGGTAGGATGATGCCGTGCCAGTGCAGCGACGTCTCCTCCTTCGCCATGGCGTTGTGGATCACGATCACCGCGGTGTCGCCTTCCACGAACTCCAAGGTGGGCATCGGGATCGTGCCGTTCACCGCGAAGGCCTTGCGATCCTTGCCGGTGAAGTTCACTACGGTATCGGTGACGACCAAGTAGTGACGCGTGGTCTTCGGTAACAAGGCACCATCGGGAACGGACGAGCCGAGCGGACGAAGACTCTCCGGATATTGCGCCAGCACGCTTCCACCCAAACCCATGGCGAGCAGTGCTATGGTGATCCGACGGCTCATTTCGCGATCGTCTCTTTCACGCTGCCGCAGGTCATCATCATGCTGCCGTAGAAGGGGTTCCTGATCGGCTTCTCGGTGCTAAGCCAATCCGCGCCACCCTCGTACATCGGGCAGTGGTCGCGGTAGATCGGTGCAGACAACGGTGCGGCTTTCACGAGCTGCGCCATCGGGTCAGTGAGTTGCACGAATGCCTTGCGCTGCGCCTCCAGGTCCTCCGCGGTGGCGATCGCTTTCGCCTGATCCGCGAGCGGCCCCATCACCTTCATCCACACCATGTGTACCTCGTGGTCAAGTGTTCCCATATCGACCGCAGCCAATGCCTTGCCCAATTCCTGTGCAGCGCTCGTTCCCGCCTTGGCATCCGAGGCGACCAGCGCATCCTTCAGGGTGAAGTAGGCCTCGTACACCGGTGTCAGAGGGTTGGCATTCGATTGCTGGTCCGATGTGCCTTCTGCCTCCGCATGCTGGTGCTGACCATCTGCCGACACGGGGTTCGCATCACCGGTCATCACATCAGCGTGGACCATGGTGCGCTCATACTGGCAGCAACCTGGCAGCTTGGCATAGGCCTCCTTCGGGGCCAAGTACTGCTCGTTGTCATATCCGGCCTGCGCCACGCGTTGCAAAATGGCATCGAGGTCAGTGCGCGTGCTGTCGAAGGTGATGCGCGCCATGTGCGTCTCCACCACCCAATCCACTTCGCTTTCGCCTTTCACCATGCCGACGCGTTCAATGGTCTTCTCGCACATACCGCAGTCACCGTCGATCTTGACGTTCACCGTGCGGGCGTTCTTGACTTGTGCGCTGCAACCCGGCAGGAGCAGCAGGGAGGCGATCAACAGGTTGATGGTTCTCATGGTCGGTCGTATGGAGGGTTGTTCGTTCATTACTTGTCCAGTTTCACCCACTTCAGGCGAAGACTGTTCGTCACCACGCTCACGCTGCTCAGCGCCATGGCCGCACCGGCGATCATGGGATTGAGCAAAAAGCCATTGATCGGGTAGAGTACGCCAGCGGCGATGGGGATACCGATGATGTTGTAGATGAAGGCCCAGAAGAGGTTCTGGCGGATCATCGCCACGGTCTTGCGCGAGAGCAGGATCGCGCGCGGGATGGTGTTGAGATCAGTGCTGATGAGCGTCATACGCGCCACGTCCATAGCGATGTCGCTGCCTTTGCCCATGGCGATGCTCACGTCGGCCTTGGCCAATGCTTCGCTGTCGTTGATGCCGTCGCCGACCATCGCCACAACGTGCCCTTCCTTCTGCAACTGTTCGATGAACGCGCGCTTGTCGGCGGGCAATGTTCCGCCACGGTAGTCAGCGATGCCGACGGCTTGCGCCACGGCCTTCGCAGTGCGTTCCGTATCGCCCGTCTGCATGTACACCTTCACCCCTTCGGCCTGCAATCGGGCTATGGCCTCTTTCGCAGATGGCTTGATGGGATCCGCGATGGCGATAACAGCGATC
>Ga0105048_10007423_pt1 | contig 17614 bp, 12 predicted proteins | sample MAT05_FD_78382 | JGI IMG/M metagenome (GOLD analysis project Ga0105048, IMG submission 78382) | Freshwater microbial communities from Lake Fryxell liftoff mats and glacier meltwater in Antarctica - MAT-05 | ecosystem: Environmental > Aquatic > Freshwater > Ice > Liftoff microbial mat | place...
CGAGAACCTGATTTATGTAAACGATTTTGAGGTCTATCGCCCCTACCTTATCCGCAACGGGCAGCAGGAAGGACTCAGTTTTATCAACCCCGAAATGACCCGTTCGGTCAATTTTTTCAATGGTGGTTTTCAAAGCAGGTATGGCGATAAAATGAGCAGTGTGCTTGACATTACTTATAAAAAGCCCGACACCACCACCGGTAACAGCGGCAGTGCCTATGTAGGCTTGCTGGAGCAGGGCGTACACCTGGAAGGCCTGCTGGCAAAAAACAAAGTGACCTACAATGTGGGCTTCCGCAACCGCAACCTAAAGGGTCTGCTCGGCAGCCAGGAAACCAAGGGCAATTATGTGCCCTCCTCCACCGACCTGCAAGCCTATATTACCTGGCAGCCCAGTACAAGATTGCTGCTGGAATTGCTGGCCAATGTTGGTAATACCAAGTTCACTTTGTTCCCCGAAGAAAGCAAACAAACCACCTCCGTTTTTTCGCCGTTATATACACAAAATCTTGGCCTCGATATTTATTTTGAAGGCCAGGAAAAAGACAAGTATAATACCAACATGCTTGGCCTTAGTGCCACCTTAAACCTGTCGCCAAAGTTTAAGCTAAAGGGCATGCTAAGTCGTTTTCAAAATAAAGAACAGGAGAATGTGGATATAGCCGGGGCCTACCTTTTTGGCGACCGTGATTTTGATAACAGCCAGCCTACATTTGGCCTCATTATAAATCCGCTGGGTGCCGGGGTGTACCAAAACTATAGCCGTAACAAACTGGATGTGCAGGTATATACCGTTTCGCTCAAAGGCAGCCTTGATAAGGGCAAACATTTTATTCAGTTTGGCAGTAGTTTTTCGGTAGAAAAAATAAACGATGTACTTAAGGAATGGGAATACCAGGATAGTGCCGGTTATGCTTTACCCAACCGCACCGGCCCGCTGAGTTTATACCGGAGCATCAATGCCAAAAGTAACCTTGATATTACCCGCCTGCAGGGCTTTATCCAGGATAATATTCTAATCAGCAGCAAGTTTACCATCAATGCCGGCGTCCGATACAATATCAATAATCTCAACAACGAATTCCTTGTTTCGCCCCGTGTAGGTTTTAGTTATAACCCTACCCAATGGAAAAAAGACATTGTGTTTCGTGCCTCCGCAGGTATCTATAACCAGCCACCTTTTTATAGAGAAATGCGCCGCCCCGATGGCAGCGTAAACACGGCTCTAAAATCACAAAAGAGTTACCAGTTTAGCGGCGGCGTAGATTATGCTTTTCAGGTGCAGGGACGGCCTTTTCGCCTCAACACCGAAGCCTATTATAAAGGCATGACCGATGTGGTGCCTTACGATATAGACAATGTGCGGGTTCGTTACTTTGGCACCAATAGTGCAAAGGCTTATGCATACGGCGTAGAGGCAAGGCTATATGGCGAATTGGTAAAAGATGCCGAAAGTTGGGTGAGCATTGGCGTTATGAATACGAAGGAAGACCTTAATGGTGATTTTTACCAGAAATACTACAATGCCGCCGGTGAGGAAATTACCGGCAAAACCAAGGATCAGGTGATAAAAGATTCCGTGAAAACCGACATTGGGTTCCTGCGCCGCCCTACCGACCGCCGGGTAAATTTTGGTGTTTTCTTTCAGGATTACCTGAGTACAAATAAAAATTTTAAGGTATCGCTCAGCATTATTTACGGCACCAACCTGCCCTACAATATTGTCGGCAGCACCAAATACCGCAACGCTTTAGAAATACCAAGTTACATACGCACCGACCTTGGCTTTAGTGCGCTTCTGCTGGACGGGGACAAGAGCAAACGCCGCAGCCACAACCCATTGCGCAAGTTTGAAACCATATGGGCAAGCCTTGAAGTATTTAACCTGATAGACCGTGCCAACACCATATCCTATGCCCTTATAAAAGATTTTGCCAACAATGTATTTACCATTCCCAACCGCCTTACGCCACGGTTAATTAATTTAAAGCTGGTGGCGAGGTGGTAGTTTAATGTACGATTTGGGGCTGGGGGTTTTATCAATAGAAATAAGAGGCTGTTTAATTAATTTTTTACCTGCCCCGTTTATTACTGGGTCGCTAGTCCCAAAAGCTTTCGCATTGGCGTCAAGTTAAGCATGTAAAATGGGGGGTTAGATTTTTTAAAAAGAGAAATAGGTGGTAGATATAGGGTGCCATTCCTAACCCAGGGCTTCAGCCTTGGGACTGCTGTGGCGGTAATTTTGTAGCAGGTAAAATTATGCTTGCCCTCCCCAAGGCTGAAGCCTTGGGTTAGAAAATGTGTTCAATATTCTCTGAAAGTGTTGATAGTATAGTATTTCAGCGTTTCGTAAGAAAATTAAATTGACGCCATTGCGAAAACTCCCGGGATTTTTTATGCCATCGACATTGGTCCCGTATCTACGGGATTCAGCAGCGGTAAATATGTCATCATTTTACACCTCTACCACTACCGAAATAACTTCGCAATGGTTCGTGTCTCACGAAACACTGCCGGGCTTAGAGTAAACTAGTAACCTCTGCCGCTGGCAAAAACACATCCCTGTATGGCGGAGAAATATCGGTTGGCAAACAAAAAAAGCACCATTAATTAATGATGCTTTAGTTGATGGTGATTCGGATTGGATTCGAACCAATGGCCCTCATCTTAGAAGGATGACGCTCTATCCAGCTGAGCTACCGAACCTGCGGCTGCAAAAAAACAGAAAAAGAAGTTCTCTGCCAACCTAATTCTTTTAGCAAACCAAAAAAGCGTTGCTTATTTTTGAAAGGTGTACGCCATTGTTGACATAGAAACCACCGGCGGCCATGCAGCCCAGCATGGCATCACCGAAATTTGTATCATTCTCCACAATGGGCACGAAGTGGAAGGGCAGTTTCAAACCCTCATTAATCCACAGCAAAGTATTCCCAGGTTTATTACGGCGCTTACCGGCATCACAGAATATATGGTAGCAGATGCGCCGGTTTTTTCAGCTGTTGCTGATAAAATATTCAACCTTTTAAAAGACAGGGTTTTTGTGGCGCACAATGTAAATTTTGATTACTCATTTGTTAACCATCACCTGCTTTGCAACGGCTTCGACCTGCAGTCGAAAAAACTTTGTACCGTACGCTACGCCCGTAAAGTAAAGCCAGGAATGCCTTCTTACAGCCTGGGTAAACTTTGCCGCCACCTGGATATAGACCTCCAAAATCGTCACCGGGCTTTTGGCGATGCACTTGCTACCACAAAATTGCTGGAACTATTATTTGCCGCCGATACCGGCAGTAAACACCTGAATCAAATGGTAAAAGGCAGGAATGCTGAACAGTATTTGCCCTTGCATGTTTCTAAAGACCAGTTGGATAATTTGCCCTATTGCCCGGGTGTTTACTACTTTAAAAATAAGCAGGGTAAAATTGTGTATGTGGGCAAGGCCATCAACCTTAAATACCGGGTACGGAGCCATTTTGCCAACAATGCCACCAACCGCCGCAAGCAGGATATGCTACGGGAAATCCACACCATAGAATATAAAATGTGTGCCACCGAGCTGATGGCACTTGTGCTGGAATCCATTGAAATAAAAAGGCTGTGGCCACAGTTTAACCGGAGTCAAAAACGATTTGAGCAAGCGTACGGCTTATATACTTTAGAAGACCAGAACGGCCTGCTACGGCTGGCTGTAGAAAAAAAACGAAAGCACCTCCCTGCCCTTTATTCTTTTCATCGCATGGAAGAAGGGTTTGGCATAGCCCGCAAAGCAGCGGCTCATGCAGGCATACCCGAAGAACACGTATTTGCTTTTTCGCAGGCACCAAAACTGGATGCTTTGCAAACAACAGCGCATAATAATAAAATGAAGGCAGCTATTGGGCTAATGGAAGAACACCTGCCTACATTTGGCATTGTGCAGGAAGGTGCCGACGAGTTGGGACAACCCCTGATGGTGGGTTATCTTATAGAAAAAGGAAAATTTGTGGGTATGGGGTTTATTAAGCCACCAGTAGATATTTATGTACAGCAAACTTTCCGGTCGGCTATTAGCCTCTTTCCCGACCATGATGTTATCAGAGGTTTATTACTAACCCATGCCACCCGGTTTCCGAATGCGGTTATTAATTGGTAAAATATAAACTGGCTTTTTGATTAGTTGGAAATGCTGTCTTTAATTTGCGCCATGAAAATTTTTATACTAGCCGCGATAATCCTGCTGGTGATTGCATGTGGGCAGCAAGCTGGTAACAATCCAAAGAACGATTCCAACGCTGGCACAAATACATCTTCAGTAAATTTAAATCGGGATAACCCCAAACCGGAAGCCACACAGCAATACGAACAAAAAGTAAAAGACGACCTCAACAACTGGTTTTTCAGGGTGAAACTGTACGAAACTGAAAAACGTTTTACCTACCGCATCAGTCTTCAATATGAAGAGGTAAGCGGCGAAGACGAAATAACTTTTCCTAACCTTGGTACCGACCCGAAGCCGCTGATAAAAAAAGGTGCCGGCGATTATGAATGCATCATAGGTTTTATGGATAAAGAAGACAATTTTCGGGAGTATAAAAAAGTCCATGTGCTGGATGGTAATCTGAAAATAACCACTTTAAAAAGCTATGCCACTACGGTGAAGTAGCCGTAATTATAGCGCAACGGGAAAACCGTGATTTGAGAGGCTGCTTAACTTTAGTTTTCTATTGGTGGTATAGGGTAAAAATGATGACATACTCACTGCTGTTGAATGCCGTAGGTAAGGGACCAATTTCGATGCCATAAAAAATCCCGAAGGCTTTCGCATTGGCGTTAAGTTAATTTTCTTACGAAACGCTGAAATACAATACTATCAGCACTTTAAGAGAATATTGAACACATTTCCTAACCCAAGGCTTTAGTCTTGGGAAGTGGCAAGCGTAATTTCACCTGCTACAAAATTACCGCCACAACAGTCCCAAGGCAGAAGCCTTTGTTTAGGAATGGAACCCTATATCTACCACCTATTTCTCTTTTTACAATTCTAACTCCCCATTTTACATGCTTAACTTGACGCCAATGAGAAAGCTTTAGGTATTAGTGACCCTCATAATAAACTGGGCAGGCAAAAAAATAAATTTAAACAGCCTCTTAGCGAATCATATTTTCCGAAACCAAAAAATTCCCTCCAGTAACATTTGGACAGGCCAGTGTCAATCTCTGTTGACTGTTTTAAACGTTGCAGACTATAGCTTTTTAGGTAACGACGCTTTTTATACATTGAACCTGAAGTGCATTACATCGCCATCTTTTACGATGTAGTCTTTGCCCTCTATACGCAGGCGGCCAATTTCACGGCAGGCTGCCTCAGAGCCATATTTTACAAAATCTTCGTACGCAATTACCTCGGCTTTTATGAATCCTTTTTCAAAATCGGTATGGATAACAGCCGCTGCCTGCGGGGCTTTCCAACCGTGGTGTATGGTCCAGGCACGTACTTCCTGTACACCGGCGGTAAAGTAAGTGGCCAGGTTTAAAAGTTTGTAAGTGCTGCGTATAAGTTTATTAAGGGCAGGTTCAGTCATCTTGTATTCATCCATGAATAACGCCTTGTCGTCGGGGTCTTCCATTTCGCTTATTTGGGCTTCTATGGAGTTGCTCATTACAATAACCTGGGTGCCTTCGTCTTTTACCGCCGCTATTAAAGCTTCGGAAAATTTATTGCCTGTGTGCATAGATGGCTCGTCCACATTGGCCACATAAAGCACCGGTTTTTCGGTTAATAAAAACAGGTCTTCCACTGCCACATGCTCCAGTTTGTCAAGGCCAAGCGTACGGATGTTTTTACCTGCTTCCAGGTGTTCCTTGCATCGTTTCAGGATTTCAAATTCGGCCTTTTGTTTGGCATCGGCATTGCGTAATAATTTTTCAGCTTTGCTGAATTTCTTCTCCACGCTTTCCAGATCTTTCAACTGAAGTTCCGTGTCAATTATATCCTTATCCCCTACCGGGTTTATGGGGCCTTCATCCCGCAGTATATTTTCATCTTCAAAGCACCTTATCACATGTACAATAGCATCTACTTCCCGAATGTTTGCCAGGAATTTATTGCCAAGACCTTCGCCCTTGCTGGCACCACGAACCAGACCGGCTATGTCCACAATTTCTATTTGGGTGGGTACGGTACGGTTGGGTTTTACCAGTTCGGCCAGTTTATTTATGCGTTCATCGGGTACATCTACCAGGCCTACATTGGGCTCTATGGTGCAAAAACGATAATTGCTTGCCTGTGCCTTGGCACTATTACTTACTGCGTTAAAAAGCGTTGATTTACCTACGTTGGGAAGACCTACCACACCTGCTTGTAAAGCCATTTTGATTTACGATTTATGAATTACGATTTACGATTGCCCTCTTTGAAGGGCAGCAAATGTAACCTTAGCAGGTGTAACGGGGAAATTGGGGATTAGGGGGTGTATGCCAATGGTATAGATGGGCTTTTTGTGCCACTTATCGGTTGCATTCTGAGGGAATGTTTTGTGGTATAAATTATCTACTGTGGGGTTGGCATATAGAGCGAAATGGCTAATTTTAGGGTAACTTTTTATTGGAGCAACCATGGTTTGTTGGGACAAAAACCTTGGCCGGGCTTAAAAATTATGTCAAATGGAACTCTTCGCAACAAACTCATTCATACCCATTCAAACAGAAGGTAAGGGGTTAGATCTTGAGTATAGCGTAACAAATCAGGTTTTGGCAGACGCCTTCAAGTTGTATGATACAGCAAGCAGGCGTTTGCTTTGTCCTTTCCTATGGCATAATCTGTCAGGAACTGGTACCGCTGAATTTACCATTTATGATGAAGGTCGAAATAATTCAAGATTGGTGAATGTGGAAGATCATTTGTTTATTGATATACCTGGTACTGGAACTGAAAGTCATGATTGGGTAATAGTAGAAGATATACAGCAAGGTGTAGTTATGCAGGCAAACGATAGCATGGGAATAAAACTGCGTGCATGCGGCGATCCAAATAATGCTGAAGATAAAACAAGTCATTTTTTTACGGAATCAGCTACAAGCACCCTTATTATTGTGCGAAATGAAAATGTTGTTACTGCCAGTTACCATGGGCGAAATGAAAAACCCAATCTGGAAACAGGCAATACGCTGGAGAATATCAGGAACGGAGTAGTGGCTTTAGGCGCTTTGATTGGATTATCAAAACTGCAATGGACTTCTCTCTTAAAAGGATTATTATCATAAAGGGGTACCTGAACTTCACCCCAAATTTACATCCCGGCGGGGTTTTCAAAAGGCGCCGTCTCAACCTATTATCCCGTTACCTTGAAACCCCTACGTGGACGATACTTAGATTGTAGGGCACCTAAACCACGCATTCAATAGTGCTTTTTGTATGTAGCCATAAAACAGGACGTGCTTATATGTAAAAAATGGGTTGTTGATAATGTGTAACCACTCACCGGTAGTTGGTGAAAACACCAAATGCGGCGACTTGGGGGATTCATAACGGGGAACACAAACCAATGCAGAGATTACCTTTTATTAATGATTCGAATGCCGTACCGGGCCTTGCTTTTGCCTTTAATAATTGTTCAGCAAGGGTAGGAAATCCAGCGGGCCGCTTTTAAACCTGGGCATACAAAGTAACCAACAACAGATTAAAAATTACTGCGAAAACCAGGCGGAGGAAATAAGACTTTCTGGTCACGTGGGTAAAATTGATATGACAGTTGGATGAAAATGAAGTGCTACAATACGGAATGGGACGTGTAAAAATATTGAAATTCCGCTCAAGGCAAAGGGTGGAGAAATGGCCCATTAGGTTTTTAAAGCCATGGTACGGGTCTCAACCGCTACTAAATGTAACGAGTGTTTAAATGCGGATTGTAACTATTATAGCCGTGGTCGGTATGCCCTTCGGCCACTAAATTTAAAGACTGGTCAAATTGGAACTTTGGTTTTGATTTTTATAGTAGATATTGTCAATAGTCAGCGGCAGCTTGGGCATTAACCGCTGATTTAAAATGAATTCCCAAAGCTGCCGCGGCTTTGGGAATTCACCAACAGCCAATTGAAGGCTATTAATTAACAACCAACCGTTGTGTGAATGTAAAGGATTTTAAGGTGTTGTTTTTGGCGGCTAATGCCCAAATTGACATAGTTTTTTTTTGGTTTTAAAACACCAACGGAGTGAAGGTTTACACATCAAAATGCCTGGCTACTGCCAGGCACTCTTTCAATGAGGCGGACGCCGCTAATATTTTGTGTACTCCGTTGTCGAACGAAGCACTAAACCTGCCTCTTTTTGCAACCTCGGGCCAAACGGGCGGAACACAGAGCAGGGAAAAAAACGACGTTATTATAAAACGTCAGGCTGCTGCGTTTTGTTGATTGTTTGCTTTGAGCGTATTTTGAATTTGCATAAAATGCCTTTGTTCATGTGCAATAAAAAAGCGAAAACTATCTCCCAGCTTTAGTGAAATCAACCTATTCAAAGATGTTGGAATGCGGATATAATCCAGATTGGCACTTTTGGCAATCTGCAATAAGTTGAGCAAATGATGCTGGTGCTGAATAAATTCCTGTAACATCTGCGCTTCATTTGGTTGTGTAGAAGGAAGAGCATTCTTTGGTGCTTTCATTTTTTTAATACCTGTACGATCTGTGTTCGGTTTCATAAGTTTGGTAAAATAATTTCCCAGCCAGCCAGGCGAAAAGAAATCATTTGGCCCACTTTGATTGAGATGCAGTTTTTGTTCAATAGCATAGATATAATGCCTTGAATAAATGTTGAGATGCTCAAGCACCTGTGCCACACTCCATTTATCAGAACTAGGCTGTTGCTGCAATGCAGCAGATTGATTTTGAACTAATTGGTTGGCTTGTAAAATAAGTTCCCGAACATGGCCCTGTAGGTCATCTAATAATACGTTGCTGTTATACTTCATTGTTATATTTTTTAGAATACAAAAATGATATAGAATTTAAAAAGCGAAATTGGTAAATACCAAGATTTTCGAAAATTGTATGTTTTGTTCAGCAAAGAACATAAAACAAATAGCGACTTTACTGCCAGATCATTTACAATCTAACTGTCGCCAATAGCTTACTGAAGTTGGTGGCATCCATTCCCAAATAAGAAGCTAAGTATTTATGCGGTACAAGATTAAGAATATGAGGGCTGCGTTTTAGCAGCACTTTAAACTTTTCTTCGTTTGTAAAACATTGAAGTTCTATGTGCCGTTCCAAAGCTCCTTTTAATGCAAAGGCAGTTGCTTTGAATATTAATTGCTGAATAGCCGGATAGGTTTTTATTTGGTGTTGAAGTTCGTCATAACTAATCCGTAACAACCTGCTGGCAGTAATCGCTTCCAGAAAATAAACAGAGGGAGTTTGTGTAAGAAAACTATCAGCTACTCCGCTGAAAGAGGGCGGGTAAGTAAATACGATCGTTGCCTCCTTATTTCCTTCCCCCAAATAAAACGCCCTTTGCACACCTTCCACCACAAAATATAAATACCGCTCTGTTTCATCCGCGGCAGTTAGGATAGTTTTACGTTTGACAGTAATAGGTTGCCAGTGTTGCGTAAACTTTTCCATTATTGCAGGCGACAAAGGGTAAATTTTGCTTACAAATGTTTGAAGCATTGTGGTTTCCATCTGCATAACGGTAAAATATTCTTTTTCCACTTTTGATTTAGTGTTCCTCCACAATGAATCCAGCAAGCAGGTACGGTTAGTGTTTTCACCATCACTCAAATAGCGGGTTCAATTAGCATCAACCCACTTCACAAATCTAATCACTCCCACCAATTCGTTAAGCACTCACATTATGAACTATTACAGATAGACAACGAAGCCGATAAATAAAAATAGACTTCCGAGAACGTAACCAAACTGCCTTTATGGGTTTTGGTAAATATAGTCCGGCTTCTGATTCATTATTTAGCGCATTTAATTATATACTGCGGGCTTTTCAAAAGTGTGGTACTCGTTGGTGAAAACAACGACCAGGGGCACTGTTTAGGCTTACATAAAGAAGGATTTTTTGGGCACACCAGCGAAATAATTTAATCGTTTTTTGAGCCATTTGAAGTATGCTACCATGGCTGGTTTGGTTTGGAAACATGGGTTTGTGAATAAGCCATTTTACCTAAAAAGAATATTTTGATAATGCCGATATACTAATAGTAAGGCTTTCCCGTTTTGCCAGCACCACTCCTTTCTGCCGCTAATTATCCTTCACCTTAAACCCCTCCTGCCATGCGTACACCATCTATTGGTGTTGCAGCCTTTTGCGCTGTGTCCACTATTTTAATTACAACGCTCCTCATTCGTTCAAAACAGAAGAAAAAAAATCCTGAAATTGTTCAGTCTAAGAAAACACAACCTGCAGTTCCGGTGCAGGCTCCGGTTATAATGAATGCAAAGGTTTTAACGCCAATAAGGGACACATGCGGCATTTTCATGCCTCAAAAAATCGTTCTGCTTAGAAAATATTTACAACAACAAAGTGTTCACCCCGTACAAAAATTTCTACTTACTGGCAAAACCGATACCACTTTTACATGCAACGAGGGCACACTTGTAACAATTGCCCCATCGTGGTTTGTGAACGAACGTACCGGCCTGCCCATAAACGGGCCTGTAGAAATGAACGTAAAAGAATATTATGACCTTAACGACATGGTGATGGCAAACCTTACCACCAGTACGAAAGATGCCATGCTTGAAACCAACGGTATGGTTTACATAAGTGCTACTGCAGATGGTGAGGCATGTAGATTAAAAAAAGGAGAAGCCATGCAGATAAGTTTCCCTGTAAAAAACAATAAGCCTGGCATGCAATTATTTAATGGCGAAAAAGATGAAAGCGGTACCATTTTGTGGAAGCCATTGAAGATAAACCCCACAGTTACAAACAATACAATGATAACGAACGAACCAATCGAAAAAGAAGGATCAAAAGATACAATCGTAATGCCAGCGGATACAAGTTTGAGCACCTTGCCTTCCTTCCCCGGCGGGGGTAAAGCGATTGCCAGCAGTATTAACAACATCAAAAATTATTTCCCCATAAACGGGCGTTCGGGCCCGGTGCTGGTGGATATTGTAATAGCTAAAACAGGCCGGGTTGCGATGGTGAAAAAAATCGTTTCCTGCAATGCCGGATACTTTGATTGCCTGCGGGCAGCTATTTATAAAATGCCCATGTGGAAACCAGCATTGAAAAAGGGGCGACCAATAATGTTTACTGTAAGGATGATGGTGCTCTTTAACACCAGAACTACAAAAGTGCTGCACTTTATGCCCGTTTATCGCAGCCCCGACCAAACAAGCGAAATAGATTTGAATGAGCTGTTTGCCAATGGTTTTAAAGCCCCGGAGAGTGGCATTGGAAATTATTATTCTTTTGCCACCTCTCAATTGGGATGGATGAATTGCGACCGCTTTATAAACAATGACAGCGATGAACCAAAAGTTCGGCTATTTGTAAAAGCCGAAACGGATGAGCCCATGGATGTGAAAATGATTTTTCATAACTATAACTCCCTGATAGCTGCAAAATATACAGATCAGAAGTACGAGTTTGGTGTAATACCATTGGGCGAACCTGTTACCATTGTAGCATTGAAAGGGAAAGCTGGTGCTTTACAAATGGCAGTAAAAAATATGCAAACGAGCAGCCAACCCATTACCGGGTTCGTATTTAAAAAAGTAATTGCAGCCGATATTAAAGCAACCATGGAGCAGTTCAATGAATTATTTACATCCATAGCTTTAAAATAATAAACTGTTTGCCAGGCAATATTTTTTCCATTCTAAAAATCGTTATTGCCTATTTTAGCCTTCCCCACTATTATTGGCAGGCTAAACAAAACCCTTATGGCATTAAGCAGAATCTGGTCGGCATTCATCATTATAGCCATTATAACGGCAAGTATCAGGTGCATTTTTGTAGATGGCCAAAGCGATATTTTTAGCCGCATGGTAACGGGTAAAAGCGATGATACCTATAACTATGTAACCGTGGGAAACCCAGCCAGCACAGGCTATAACACCGAAGATAGTTTTGCAAAAGCCATAAAACCATTTTCCTATAACAGGGTAGAAAATGCTAAAGAAAGCAATACGATTATTACCGACAATCCATTTTCAGATTCTGTAACCAAACTTAAAAATGAGTATCCGGCACTGCGGATATTTACTTATACCCAGGTGCTTAACCGGCAGCAAAAGCCAGTTAACGGCATCATTGAAACCTGCACAGGAGCGGTAAATATTTGTATCGGGCTTATTGGCATCATGGCACTGTTCATGGGCTTTATGGGCATTGCCGAAAAGGCGGGTGGCATTAATGTTTTATCAAGGATTATCGGCCCGTTCTTTTCCAAAATTTTTCCTGACCTGCCCAAAGGCCACCCTGCTATGGGGCACATGATGATGAACTTTAGTGCCAACCTTTTGGGGCTGGATAATGCGGCCACACCGTTTGGCATTAAAGCCATGGAAAGTCTGCAGGAGATTAACCCTGTTAAAGACAGGGCCAGCAATGCACAGATAATGTTTTTATGCCTCCACGCCTCGGGGCTTACACTTATACCTGTAAGTATTATTGCCCTGCGGGCAAGTACCAAAGCGGCTAACCCTACTGACATTTTTATCCCCTGCATGATAGCCACTTTTGTGGCCACCATGGCGGCTATGTTCATCGTTTCTTTTAAACAAAAAATCAATCTTTTTCAGCCGGTGGTATTGGCGTGGGTGGGTGGGTTATCGGCCATAATAGCCGCATTGGTATTGTACATAAAATCGCTTGATAGCGACCGTGTGCAATCGTTCTCCGGCATTTTGAGCAATGGTTTGATACTGGTAATTTTTCTGCTAATTATACTCGGTGGGCTCTACAAAAAAATAGACGTTTTCGATGCTTTTATACAGGGGGCGAAAGGAGGTTTTGATACAGCCGTTCGCATCATCCCCTATTTGGTAGGAATGCTGGTGGCCATAAGTATGCTCCGCAATAGTGGTGCCTTTGATGTGCTAATCAACGGACTGAAACATGGCTTTGCTGCACTGGGTGCAGATACCAAATTTGTAGATGGATTGCCCACTGCCATTATAAAACCGTTTAGCGGCGGCGGTGCCAGAGGCATGATGGTGGACACGATGAAAACATACGGGGCAGATTCGTTTGCAGGCCGGCTCAGTTGCATTTTGCAAGGCAGCAGCGATACCACATTTTATGTAATCGCCGTTTACTTTGGTTCGGTAGCCGTAAAAAACACCCGCTACGCGGTAGGCGCCATGTTGCTGGCCGACCTTGTGGGCATTATTACTTCGGTATTGCTTTGCTATTTATTTTTTGGGGCAGCGGGGTAAAGTGGGAAACAGGATAAACGTAATTTTTTATACCTGCTACACCATCTCCGGTTTCTTAAGTTTGATGGAATACTTCTTAAACATGGACTGCCATTTAAGCATCAGCACACCCAATATGCCTTCTTTTATGATGCCTTTGTTCATTTTACTATGACCCAGTTTACGGTCTTTAAATGTAATGGGTACTTCTGTTATTTTAAAGCCGAGCTTCCATGCGGCAAATTTCATTTCTATCTGAAATGCATAGCCAATAAAATTAATGCTGTCGAAATTGATGGCCGCCAATACTTCTTTGCGGTAGCATACAAAACCTGCTGTAGAATCCTTTACGGGGATAAGGGTAATTATTCTGGTATAGAGCGAAGCACCCTTGGAAAGCAAAATTCTGCCGAAAGGCCAGTTCTCAACTTTGCCGCCGGGTATGTAACGGCTGCCCACGCTTACATCGGCACCGCCATCTCTGCAAGCCTGCACCAGGCGGATAAGGTCGCTGGGGTTGTGGCTAAAATCAGCGTCCATTTCGCAAATAAACTTGTAGCCTTTCCGCAGGCACCATTTAAAGCCATGAATGTAAGCCGTACCTAAACCTAGCTTGCCTTTTCGTTCTTCTATAAACAATTCGCCTCTAAATTGATCCTGCATATTTTTTACAATATCTGCAGTGCCATCCGGCGAACCATCGTCTATTATCAATACATGAAAACCATGCTGCAATAGAAACACGGCACGGATAATTTGCTCAACGTTTTCCTTTTCGTTGTAGGTGGGTATAATTACTATGTTTTCCAATTAATAGGGCTGTGAAAGACGAAAATACAATATCAATGCACAATCCGAAACAAGGGATGAAAAGGAATTGTGAAATCTTGAGAAAAAACGTTTGGTAGTTTTTTGCTGGCAGTTTAGATAGGGTTTAATGATGACCAAACTTTCATTTGCCAATCTCCTACCCTTTTTTTTAAGGGCAGCCGTTTAAGGTTTAAGTTTTGCAAACTGCAAATTGCCAACTGCATAACTGCTAACTATTTCTTTAGCAACATCTTCGTCAAAATCTCAGTAAGCTTTTGCTTGGTGTGCTGCGGAAAATCACCTTGCATCATCCAGTCGTAATAACTCCGTTCGGCTCTCAGCACATCTTCTACTGGTTTGCCTTTGTGCTTGCCAAAATTAAATACTACGATGTTGTTCACTTTTATCAGCCTGCGGGCAAAATCTACTATGTCTTCCTCCCCCACTGCTTTTAAAATGCTCTCTACTGTATTGCCCAGTTGTGGGTATCGGGCCAGTTGGGCATCCAATACTTCCCAAGTGGCAATAGCATCTGCTTCGGCACTATGGGCGTTTTCCAATTCTTTACCGCAATAAAATTTTAAAGCGGCAGTAAGGGTACGTGGTTCCAGTTGGTGGTATATTTTTTGTGCATCCAGGCATCTTCTTTTCTCAAACTGAAAGTCCACGCCGGCTCTTAAAAACTCTTCTACCAATACAGGTATATCAAACTTGTTACTGTTGTAGCCTCCCAGGTCGCAGTTATCGAGAAACTGTTTTATCTCCCCTGCTGCCTGCTTAAAAGTGGGTGCATCTTTTACCATGGCATCGCTAATGCCATGTATTTCTGTAGAGCCAGGCGGAATAGGCATTTCAGGGTTGATAAGCTTTCGCATTACCTTTTGGGTACCGTCTGGCTTTATGCGTACGATCCCTATTTCCACAATACGGTCGGTGCCAATGTTAACGCCAGTGGTTTCAAGATCGAAGAAGGCAATAGGCCGTATGAGTTGGATGTTCATTAGTGGGTCAGTATTTAATTTCATTTAGTGCCAAAGCAAAAGAGAAATGTATTTGTTTATAAGGCACCACTAAAAACCTTCCATTTTCCCATCTCTGGAGGGGATTTAAAGGAGAAGCCAACAAAGAAAAGCTGGTTTTTAGAGGTACCCTATACAATTAAAAAGAGAGGCAAATTAAGTACAAAAGCATCCATTAAAAAGCATGGTGGGGAAATAAGTATGAGAAATACCCTTACGATAGCAATACAAAAAGTATTTTTGCCCGTAACTTAAAAAAATAGCATCATGAAGAAGTTGATAACAATCGGTTTGATAATGGTTTTGGCAGCCTTAATGGTAAGTTCCTGTGGCAGCAGCCAAAAGGCAGGCTGCAAGGGCACACAAGGTTTTGTTTTATAGTAAACCTATAATGGCAGGTTTGGGCAGATTCAATTTTCGATAAAAAATATAAACAGAAGTACATTGAATTGGATAGCATTGACAGATGAAGAACAATTAGACACCATCAGGGAAAAATCGAAACAAACACCTCAGCTTATTTTCAAGCACAGCACTCGTTGCTCCATTAGTTCGGTGGCCAAAAACCGGCTAGAGAAAGGGCTGCAACCCGAAGGTGTTGACTTTTATTACCTTGATTTGATAAGGTACCGGGGCATTAGCAATAAAATCTCCTCAGACTTTGATGTATTTCACCAAAGCCCGCAAGTGCTCATGATCCGCAACGGCGAATGTGTGTATGACGAAAGCCACAGCGGTATAAGTATGAATGATATAGAAGAAGAGGCAGCTAAACAGTAAGAAAGAAGCCATGAACTTTTAATAGTTAGAGCCATGATTTTTTCATGGCTTTTTTATTAACTCGTTGTCTAATGCTACCGACAATTGATAGAACAAGCTCAAAACCGATTAGGGGTCCAGGCAATCAAAATCGTACTTGAGCAGAATGAATTTGCATAGCTACCGTCGCCACCCCTAATTTTATTTTACAAATCACCAAACGATAAAAAGTAACATCATGACCATAACAATTTTTGGAGCCACCGGCATGGTGGGAAAAGAACTGATACGCCACTGCCAGGCAAAAGGATATAGCATAAAAGCCTTTGGCCGCAACGTGGAAGGCATGATAGACAAGGATATAAGGGATGATAACTTTAAAGCCGTAAAAGGCTCGGTCTTTGATGAACATGAAGTACTAAAAGCCGTTACCGGTGCCGATGCAGTACTTACAGCATTGGGTGGCGCCTACGATGGTACAGATGTTACCCGTAGCCTGGGCATGAAGAATATAGTGGCTCAAATGGCGAAGGCGGGTGTAAAACGCTTAATTGGTGTAGGCGGTATGGGTGTGCTAAACGCCGATGCTGAAACCTTGATAATGGACACACCCGATTACCCGCAACAATATCTACCTGTTGGGCAGGAGCACCTCAAAGCTTATGAATACTTAGAAGCCTCCGACCTTGACTGGACATTTGTATGCCCACCCAACATTTTACCAAAACCCGCCGACGGAATATTTATAACCGAGGCGAACTACGCCACAAAAGGTTATGAAATAAATGCAGGAAACCTGGCCGCTTTTATGGTAATGGAAATAAGTGCCAATAATTTTGTTCACCAAAGGGTAGGTATTTCAAATTAATAAGGTTCAATGCAAGTACCTTCTTTGCAAATACTGCATCCTTAATGCTGTCCAGCCAATGTATAATCCGTTAAAAATGGGTTAGCCGGGGTGGGCATAAATTGTTAATCATACATGACTCCATACATACTTTACTCCGATGGTGCTGGCAATATTTTTGAAGATACCAGCTTGTACGTTACCGGTCGCAGCGGCTGGGATGCATTTGAAATACCCGAAGACCACTGGATAGAACTGCCCGAAGGAGGCAACCTGTACGAGCTGCCCGCCCGCCGGGGTATTGGTATAGATGTGGCTACCGGCGACATGCGCCTCTGCGAAAAAGGCTGGGCTGTGGCGGCATTTATACCCCCTGCACATACAGGTTTGTTTTTGGCAGCCTACGAAACGGTGCTGGAAGAAGCACCCGTATTGCCCCTTTTTTGTTACACCGCCGCTGGCTGGTACAACGATAAATTTTATGTACCCGCCATAAGAATAGAACAGGACATACGCCAGGAATGCGCCGGCTACGACGCCGGTAAAATAGCCACCGGCAGCCAGCAGCTCATAAAGCATTACCCGCACAATCGCCTGGTGCAGCACCTTATGAACACTTGCTGCAATACCTACGATTGCCCGGCTGCCCGTAATTTTTCTCTCGGCCGCTGGGAATGCCCCGTGCCGGTAAGCCCTGCTTGTAATGCCAATTGTGTTGGCTGTGTATCCTTTCAGCCATTAGACGAAACCATTACCAGCCCGCAAGACAGGCTCACTTTTAAACCCACTGCTGAAGAGATTGTAGAGTTTACGGTGC